>Ga0182014_10000021_pt1 | contig 147199 bp, 129 predicted proteins | sample 612S2DmetaG_FD_120489 | JGI IMG/M metagenome (GOLD analysis project Ga0182014, IMG submission 120489) | Permafrost microbial communities from Stordalen Mire, Sweden - 612S2D metaG | ecosystem: Environmental > Terrestrial > Soil > Wetlands > Permafrost | place: Sweden: Stordalen | collected... | reverse complement strand
CCCGCAACCATCTCAAATTGTCTAGCTCCACGAGAGCCTGGCCTAGCTCCACGAGAGCCTGGCGAAGCGGCCGCACAGGCGGCTTTCTGCTCTTCGGCGCCCCAAGCCGCCAAAATCCAGCCTTGCCCGCTGCCCAATCCCTCACAACGGACCCCCGTTGTCTGGACAGCCATCGCCGCCTCCATTGAGATCGTCGCGAGGACCAATTGAATCCGCCTAGTATGTCTCGATCAAAGACAGCGAGCGACTGAGAGCCGGTCCGCCAAATTTGGACAGTGGATAAGTGGAGCTTCTGCCTGATAGCGGCCAAAATGGCCGCAGCGCAGGAGAGACGATGAGCAAACGACCCCGCCGGAGCGACGCACTGGCCTTTAAGATGAAGGTGGCCTTGGCTGCAATCAAGGGCGAAAGGACGCTGGCCGAAACGGCGCAGCAATGTGGTGTCGATCCAAACCAGATCACCCAATGGAAGGCGCAGCTGCTCGGAGGGGCCGCCGGGGTATTTGGGGCTGAGGCTCATTCCGAACCTGTGGCGCCAGCCGTCTATTTGAAATCCCTTCACGCCAAGATCGGCGAGCTGACGCTGGAGAATGATTTTTTTGAAAGGCGCGCTCAGCAAGGCCGGCATGCTGAGCGCAACGCGATGATTGACCGTTCTCACGATCTGCCGATCGCCAACCAGGCGAAGGCGCTCGGGATCAGCCGAGGGAGCGTCTATTATCTGCCCCGGCCGGCGTCCGCGGCCGCTCTCGCCGTCATGCGCCGCATGGATGAATTGCATCTCGACTTTCCGTTCGCAGGCAGCCGGATGCTGCGCAATTTCCTGAATGCCAACGGCATCGAAGTCGGCCGCCGGCATGTCGCTACGCTGATGAAGCGCATGGGAATCGAAGCGATTTATCGCAAGCCGAACACGAGCAATCCGACGCGGGGGCACAGGATCTACCCGTATTGCTGCGCAAGACAAAGGTCGTCCGGCCCGATCACGTCTGGGCCAACCTTAAGTTAAAGGATGGGACATAACCTAAATCTCGATGCGGCGCGGCCTCGTCGATCTCGCCGCGTCGTCGACCGGTTCAGTAGGCGCGTGCCTTCTCATCGCGTGTCGCTCACGATGGAGGCTGAGTTCTGCGTCGAGGCGCTGGAGGAGGCTTTAGCGAAACATGGGCGGCCGGAGATTTTCAACACGGGTCAAGGTTCACAAATCACCAGCGCGGCCTTCACGGATGTTCTCCTCAAAGCCGGCGTCGCCATCAGCATGGACGGCAAGGACTCCTGGCGCGACAATGGCTTCGTCGAAAGGCTCTGGCGATCCGTCAAATACGAGGAGGTCTGCCTCAAAGCTTACAGGAGGGTGGGCGGAGGCCCGCGCTTCGATCGGCAGCTACCTGTGGTTCTATAATTCCATGAGACCGCATTCCAGCCTTGACCGGCAGACGTCACATCAGGCCTATTTCAACCGGCAGTCTCAGATTGCGGCAGCCTGAACCCGGCGAACGCTCCAACTATCATTCGCAGGAATCTGTTCAGACAAGCGGAGCCAGCTCTTATACATACACCGCATTGCATTGAAAAGGATGGTGTATTTCGGGCGTCACGTGGCGCTATAATTGGCTTTAGCGCCGGCAATCCGCGGACTCCTTAACTCTAATTTGATAAGCTGTGCTATTTAGTGATGTTTTGGAAGCTTTTTATTCATTAGCGTTACCATTTTTGTAAGGCTCTGCGTTCGCGGCATGGATCCATTTTTAGGCGTTACCGCCTAGGTTGCCCTCATTTCGTCACAGCTCGCGAGTAAAAATTTAGTGCTTGGGCTGTCCGCGGAATTCTTCCATGTCTGGCTTTATTCCAACGTCGAGAGCAAATCGACCGCGCCGCATCGAATTGTACGATGTGATCTGTGCGTCCGCGGCTCCATGGTTGGCTTTTGCGCTCCGCGATCCGCGATGTTTTGAGCCCGGGCTCATAGATCAAGCAATTATTTACAGCGCCATTTCATTACTGGTCGCTGTCGCGGTCCTGATTTGGTCGGGGATCAGCAATATCATCGCCCGGTATTTTTCCGCAGCGGACGGTTATCATATTCTTCGAACCGCTTTCACGTCGGCCTCGGCGACGTCCATGGTGGCGTTTTTCGTCACGCGACTCGATACCATTCCGCGATCGTTGCCAATCATTCATTTCTTTGTTTTGGGGGCGTTCTTGGTCGTTGGCCGCCTTATTCGCGCCAGATTGGTGCGACGAGAGAAAATAGAGGGCGGGAACAATGGGTTAAGAGAGCAAGAGAATATCATTGTTTTGGGGGCCAACAGCATCGCCAGCTTTTATATCCGGATGATAGACAGCTTCGTCCATGGAAATCGGAAAGTTTTGGCGGTCATTGATGCGAACCCGCGTCTTCGGAATCGAACCATCCTCGGGCGTCAGGTCATCGGGACGCCTGCGGATCTCCCAGACATTCTGAGCGAATACAAGATTCACGGAATTGACATTCATAAACTTGTTGTAACGATCGATAAGTCGGAATTACCGGAGACCGTGTGGGAGGATCTATACCGCAGCATCCCGCCTTCCCAACAAATAGATATTGAATTCATCGCCGAACGCCTGGGACTTGCGCGGCATTCAAGCAAATTGCCAAGCGCCAACACGATGGATGCCGCCTTTCAACATCCAGTGAGCGGCGCCGAGGTGCGCCTGAGACGCTACTATTGGAAGCTGAAGCGTCTCGGCGACATAATCGTTGCCGGCGCCTTGTTGGTCATACTGGCCCCATTGTTTGCAGTGGTGGCTGTGGTGACGCGTCTTGGAATTGGATCGCCGGTTATTTTCTGGCAGCGGCGAGTTGGGCGTCAGGGGATCCCGTTCTTCGTTTTCAAGTTCCGAACCTTGCTTGCTCCATTCGATGCGCAAGGTCGTCTGCGCGATGAATCCGCAAGACTGCCTGCCGTAGGCGCCTTTTTGCGTCGCACGAGGCTGGATGAATTGCCCCAGCTCTTTAATATCTTACGCGGGGAAATGTCGTTCGTCGGGCCGCGCCCATTGCTGCCTGTGGATCAGCCATTGGACGTCGAAAGCCGACTCAGCGTGCCGCCCGGCATTACCGGTTGGGCGCAGGTTCATGGCGGAAACCTTGTTGCCACTGACGAAAAAAATACGCTCGACGAATACTACGTCCTTAATGCGTCGCTTTGGCTTGATCTTAAAATTATACTCAAGACCGTGCTCTTTTTAATCACGGGTGACCTCCATGCAAGGAGCCATGCAAAGAATCATCTAAAAAATATTGCACCGCCTCTTAGGGTGTGAAGCCAAAACTATTGGCCTGGCGCAAGCCTGGATCAACCACACGCGCAGAAAGGTGGGCCCGAACGGTCATGTGAGGCGGGACCCGCAAGCTGAACAGCGATCTGCGATCAACGGCCGAGAAGCGAAATTCGTGTTCGTGCCGTAAAGGCGCTCACCGGTGATCCTGCCGATCGAACGGAAAGCGTCATCGTCCTATCGGCGGCCACTCCCGGGCGGAGGTGCGTCACGGCCGCAAGAACCCAATCCGGCGCGCCGTGGTCAATCGCCTGAAGGGGATTAGAGGATAATGCCTGACGCTTGCCCAAGTGTCAGTCTTTTCTACCCGATCAAGATGTTGCGGACCGACTCGTTCCGAGATCCGCGGACGCGCAGATCGGGGTCGGACCATTTGGGCTCGACGGGGAAGGTATCCTGCCAATGGCCGACGATCAGATGTCGTATCGCGTTTTTCTTATTGTGGCGTCTGTCATGATTTGCGCCGTCTCCGCAGCGGGGGAGATTAAACAAGGCCTGTTTTCCTTCGGTGTAGAGCGAAGTTGCGCCGCCAGTGGGAAATTCAGCGGAGAGCTGTGCGCCAATGCGGCGGCCAATGCACGAGCTGAATTCGACGAGAAAGCGCCTCATTTTTCAACACGCGAAGAGTGCGAGCGCATATTCGGAAGCGCTGGCTGCAGCGTCGGCTTTTCCGGCGCCGACGGTTGGGCAGGCAAGAAATCCGGAGTGTATTTTACGCCGCGCCAAGCCGGTTTCCGCGTCCTGGCACTGTCCGAACGCGACATGATTGTCGTTCCTTATGTCGCTGGAATTGTGGTTGGATTTTCGGTGCGCACCGTCCTCAAGAGAGATACGCGCATCGATCCCGAGACTGCACGGCGCGCGCAGGACGACTGGCGCATGCGGATCTCCGCCGGAGCCTCGGGGGCCGGATCAACGGGATTGGATACGCTTTCGTCCGCCGCGGACCATGACGCATTGCCGCCGCCGCCGCCGGCCGACCCGAATTTCAATTGCGCCGCGTTGCTCGAGGCCGGCTCCAAACCGGAGACTGCTTGTTCACTCGCGCCACCGCGCCGCCGGTGATCGTCGCCGGCGCTTCAACTTGCTGTCTTCGGACGAGGCCGAGCCTATCGAGCGCCGCCCCCGACCCGTCAGGTTGAAATGAAACGGCGACTCTGGTCTTCCAGAATAAGGCAGGTGAGCGCGCCCGTCGCATAAGCGCCGGTATCGATGCCAATCCGGTTTGGCAAGATTTCGGGTTCTCGAACCGGCGTATGCCCGTGAACGATGATCTTTTCGAAGGGGCTACGAAAGGCGTTGAATTCGTCGCGGATCCACAACAAGTCCTGTTCGCTTTGACGCGCCAATGGAACGCCGGGGCGCACGCCGGCATGGCAGAAAAAATAATCGCCGATGCTCCAATACAGTCTGGTCTGTTCGAAAAACATCCGATGCCGCGGCGGGAGATGATGTCTTAAAGCCTGGCGCGCAACATCATAACCTTGACCGCGCATCGCGGCCTTTACGTCGACCCCATAGGAGACGAGGGTCTCCAAGCCGCCATAACGACGCCAATTTTCGAGAACGTTCTCGTCATCGAGAAAACGCAAGAGTTCCGCTTCGTGATTTCCCCGCAGGGGGACGATCGGTGTCGGAAACTCGCCGGCGGAGAGTAGCTCGGCAACACCGGCCGAATCGGGTCCGCGGTCAATGTAATCGCCGAGGAATATCGTGATCGCCTCGTCGAAACCTCCCGCTCGCAGATCGTCCGCGACTTTGCGCGCTAGCGATTGAAGCAAATCCCGGCGCCCATGGATATCGCCAACGGCATAGATCCTCAATCCTGAAGGCACACTGGGCGCCGCGGGCCGGAGCATTTTAGGAAGACCGCCTTTGACAAAGAAAAATCATGAGCCGCTGGCAGAATTGATAGATCGCAAACATGCCGTTGTCGAACCCCTGATCCACCTGCGCTCATAACATCCGTTGCGCCACAGACGACAGGTCCTCTGCCTCTCGCCAACATATGCGAATTTCATACATTCCGCCAAAAACAGCTGCGCTTGGGCTGGTGGATCCCGGGAATGCGGCGCCGACCCCGGACGCCATTATGAAGCGTCGCCCGTGCGCAATCATCGCGCGTGCATCTGTCGCCCGACAAGGCGTTGTGACGGCGCGCAAGGTCGACGCGTGGCAAGGCCGCGTCGAAAAGTCATCCGCCCAAATATTTCAATCGAATCTCCGCAATGGCCCGAAATGATGAAGTTATCCGACGGATGGCATCGAGGCATCTATTTGTCTATCTATAGCCAAACTGTTAAACTAAACTTCGTAAGACAGGAGGCGAGAATTTCAGCGTGGAATTCCGCGCAGACCTTTCCGTCGACGCTTGCGCCGAGTTCGGCAGGAATTTTGTCGTCGCTTTCTAATTTGCGAGTTTGCTTTCGAGGCGGCGGAGTGTGGCAACCATTCCTCCAAGGATTGAAAGCGCCATTCTTGAGTGGCGTGCAGGTTGTTGCATCGTTGACGATGACGAGGAAAGTTCGTTCCTCGCATTACATATCAGGGAGAGGGGAATGGTGCTCCATATTCGCGAAGGCGCAACAAGTCTGAATTTGCCGCGATGGGGCCTTTTGCTTCTGGCTCTGGTCGTGGCGAGTTGTGAATCGGGGGCAAGCCTTGGTCCGATTGATCCCGCCGAACAGCGCGCCTTGATCGAATCCGCCGCGACGACATCTCCGACTTTGCAGCCGGGCGAAAAAATACGCGTCACGGTTTTTGGGGAGGATCGCCTCTCCGGTGAATATGAGATCGATCCCGCGGGATTTGTCTCGCTTCCTCTTGCAGGAACAGTGAAAGCCGCGGGACTGAGCAAACAGGAACTGGAGCGCAGCCTTTCCAAGAAATTCAGCGGTGAGTATCTTCGCGACCCCAAGGTGACGGTCGACGTTTCATCGTTCCGCCCCTTTTATATTTTGGGGGAGGTCAGCAAGCCCGGCGAATTTCCATTCAAGAGCGGGCTGAATATTATGAGCGCGATCGCAATCGCGGGGGGCACGACCTATCGCGCGAGCCGATCGACGGTCCTCATTCAGCATATCGGCGAAGCTGGTTTCAGGGAATATCCCCTGTTGCCGACGATTCCGGTTCTTCCCGGCGACCTGATCAGGATCCCCGAACGATATTTCTGACGCTCGCCGTCGACGCACGTGAGACGAATCGGTCGATATGGAAAAGGGGGAGTTGGGCTCATCGTCGCTGTTCGGGCGGAATCCGGATTGAACTCAAAGGCGATCTGGATCGCCTCGAAGCTTACAAACGCCAACAATCAAGACCTCTCGACCAAGTTGCCCGGCGGCCGATTCGGCGCGCCAACCGCCCAAGGTTCCGCCGATGTTCAATTCGGACTAACGGGAGTTGGCGTCGGACGCGAACCCGGCGATCCCGAACTAAATCCACCACCGCCGGCGCCGCCGGGCATCATGCTTCCACTCCGTCCCTCGGATGCCTGGCCACCCTGAGCGTAGATTTGACTTTCCAGCGCGGCGAGTACGGCGCGAAAAACGGGGTCGCCGCTCTGAATGGCGGCGCGAATGATCCGGACGGCTTCGGGAGAGGTTTGAGCTCCATGCAGCACCCGCAATATCCCAAGAGCAATCGCCGCCTTTTGATCCGGACTGGCCGCCTTCGCCAGCGCGACGATCGCGCCAGCGGTTGAAGGATCCGCGGCGAGAATGTGGACGATCGCCGCCGCGAGAGCCTCGCCCCCTTGCGGGTTTTCCCGCAGAAGGTTGGTCAATGCCGGAGAAACCTGTTGGCCCGGGTCGTCGGCCCTGCCCGAAGGGCTCGATTTCGGGGTGGCGAACGCCGGGCAGGCCAATGCAAGCGCCACCACTGCTGAAAGGATCAAAATCCTCTTTTTTTCCACGACGATCTCCAATCTCTTGCCTCAATATCTATATGTTACGCCTGCCATAAGGATATTCTGCGAGTAGTTGCCGAGCCCGGACCCCACGACATTTGTGTTTGAAATCAGGTTGAACTGATCGCTCAAGGTGAGGGCGAGGTTGCGCCAGAATGTGTAACTGACACCCGCGCCGACCGTCCAGGCCGTGCTAACGGCCGAGGAGCTGGTATATGTCGTCCTGCCATAGCCACCCTGAGCCCAGGCTTGCCAGACGGGTGAAAATGCATAGGAGGCTTGAAGCGTAGCCTGAATGGATTTGGCTCCTGAGACGGTAGAGCCCCCTCCTCCAGCCGCCGAGACGCTTGGCAGGGTCGAGCCAAGCGTCTCGGCGGCAGTCCCCGAGATGGTGAGATAGGGGGTTGGATAATAGAGGAGACGCGCGCCGAACGCCGGGCTCGATATCGCCCCAGATTGGCCATAGGCGCTCGACTGGCTTTGATAGCCTCCGTAGATCTCGCCCCGAAAAAAACCAATCTGGTCGGATCCGATGCCGCCGACGGCGCTGTAACCGCTCGTGTTGCTTTGGGAATATTGGTAGCGGCGGAACGAAAGTCCTGGTTCCGCAAAGACGTAAATCGTTGGCGTTGTCCAATAGCCGACTCGGGCCGACGCAGTATAATTCACCCCATTCTGCTGTGTGGACAACGATTGCGCGGCGAACGATCCCGCCGCTGCGGGACTGGACGAGGTGTCGTAAAACAGGCCCTGAGCGCCGCCCGTAAGCGTAACGAACGTTCGATCGGTGATGTTTTTCTGAACAGACAGCTGGCCTGTCAATTGATTGGAATACTGCGGCCCCAATCCCGTTGGTGCCGTGGCGCTCGCAACATAAAGCGACGGCGCTCCAGCGACGGCCCCCGCGCTCACCCCGAAACCGGATCCAAACACGCCGAGCAGACGCGTATAATCCAGAATTGCGTTGACGGTTAGATCCTCGAAGGGCGCGTAAACTTCCGCAACGCCCGCCCGCCCCTGGATGCTGTTAGCCGAGGTCGATGAAGCGGCACCGGTCAATTGGCCAGGATAGCTTGACCCGCCCCCGTAGGCCCCCGGATAGATCTGCGCGTCAATCGCGCCATAAACCGTTGTCCGATGGATGCCGTTGTCGAGGGTCGCATCGAACCTCGGGCTCAAATCGATACCCAGGGCCGATTGTTTGTTCGAGACCGAATTAAGTACATTGCTGGTAAATACGCCACCGGCGGTAAAAGACGGATAGACCATCCATCCTTCGATCGGAAGGCCCTGATCGGGATTGGGACCCGTGGCGACGCCCGGTCCCGAACTCGCTCTCTGTGCGGAATCCTCGGCCAGGGCAGCCGCCCCCACCGCCAATCCAGCAAGCAAAATCAAGCAAGTAGCGCCGTAACGGCCTAGCTTGGATGTGCCTTGATGCAATGAGCCGGGATGTCGCACTGGACGTTCTCCACTGTAACAAGCTAGAGCGCCTCGGGTTATTTGTCTATCCGAAATAATATTGTTTTAGAAATTAAATAGACGGCCGTTGTATAAATACAACGTTATTTATTGTCCAAGATTTGCGTGAATAATTAAGCAGATGGGTTTGATATTATCGTAGGAGCGAGGCTCGCCCCTCGAATGTCAATCTGGGCTATTGCCTCACTTTCGTCGGGTTGCCGTCCTAATTAGTTGCGGAATGCAAAATCAAGATCCGCGCCTGCGGGGAGGGACGGGATCCGCATATTTTCGCGCGGTTCGCGTGGCGGCCTTTGGCGCCTTCCGATATCCGGGTCTCGGAAACGGAGGGCGGAAGCCGCGAAGATTACTTCCCCGGACAGGGGGGCTGTCGCGGCGACGGCCGATTGTTGTACAAGGGGGGCGGGATGGCAATTGGCGAATCTGCTGCACTCCACAAAGAACCGTGGCTGCGGCGCCGCCATGATTTGGTCTTGAACGAGACCGAACGATGGTATGTCGTCTGTTCGCTTTCACGGCAGGAGACGAAGGCGGAGATGCATCTGCTTGCGCAGGGATTTCGCATCTTTGTGCCGCGCGTGAACACGACGGTCAGGCACGCGCGGAAGATCCGCGCCGTCAAGGCTCCCGTCTTCCCTGGTTACATGTTCGTCGCCCTCGACCTGCAAAAGCACCGATGGCGATCGGTCAACGGCACTTTCGGCGTGGCCCGCCTCATCATGGCGGGGAACATGCCCGAGCCGGTTCCAGAGGGCGTCATCGAACAACTGCTTGATTACACGGACGAGACGGGGGTGGCGCGATTCGATCGCGACCTGCGCGCCGGCCAATCGATCCGCGTCACCACCGGCCCGTTCGCGCGCGTCCTCGGCTGCTTGGAGCGGCTCGACGCCAACGGGCGCGTGCGCGTCCTGCTTGACATCATGGGTGGAAAAGTTTCCGCTCTCATCGATCGCTCCGCGCTCGAAGCGGCCTGAACAGCGGCTCCGCCTCCTCGGCGCGGCGCCTTCATCGTGCATGACGTGTGAGGCGCAACGCTTCACCCGAACTGCGGTAGCGTGGCTCGGTTCTAGCGCGTCAGCGCGGCCCCGGCGCCGCGGGCAAAGCTTTTTCCCTCGCTCCTCAAGAACCACGAGATCGTGGACCAGCAAAACCTCATAACTCAGGCGCCGGGCGGTGAAACCCGTGCGTCGCGTCCGTCATTGCGCGCACTATGGGCCGAGGATCCGATCGAGGGATCGTTGTTCTTCGCCCTGGTCGCCGCTCTGGCCTGGGCGCCTTTGTGGCTCGGCGGCAATCGACCGTTCGCCTGGGGCGTCAACGCCATTCTTTTTCCTGGCCTCGCACTCGTCTATGAAATCTCGCTGCTTGTGCGGGGTCGCCGCCATCCCGTCGGCATTCGACGTCTGGCGATCCCCGCGAGTCTTTTCGCAATTGTCGTCGCCTGGATCTTCATCCAGATGTCGACCTTGACGCAGGCGTTGCAGCATCCGATCTGGGCCATGGCGGCCGACGTGCTCGAACGTCCTGTCGATGGCAGCATTTCCGTCAACCGCGATCTGACCGCTCTCGCTCTTCTTCGCCTGCTGACCGCGGCGAGCGCCCTCTGGATCTCGATACAGCTTTGCCACAGGGCCGATCGCGCGCATCTCGTCATTCGCGCGATCGGCGTGATCGCCGCCGCTTATGCCGCCTATGGCCTCGTTTCCTATGCGCTTTTTTCCAGCGCCATTTTCTGGTTCGACGTTCCCGACGGCGCCGGCTCCATTCGCTCGACTTTCGTCAACCGCAATTCCTTCGCCACTTATGCCGGCCTCGGCCTCGTCGCGACCGCGGGCTCGCTCCTGCGCCTCTATCGGCGCGAGGCGCCGGCGAATTCCGGCTCGCTTTCGCATCGCCTTTCCGTCTTTATAGAAGCGACTGGACAGCGTGGCTGGTTTCTTCTGGGAACGGGGTTCGTTACTCTCGTCGCGCTTCTCGGCAGCGGCTCGCGCGGCGGCGTTACGGCGACGGCGCTCGGCTTGTTCGTTTTGTTCGTGATGACCTTGGCGCGCCACAAACGCCGCGCCAGCGAACGGATCGAGGCGGTCGTCTTCGTGACAGCGGCCGTGGCCGCCTGTTTCGTCTTTTTCGGCGATGTCTTCGTCGGGCGCATCGCGTCCGGCGGTTTCGCCGACGTCAATCGGTTCTCCGTTTATTTCATCACGCTGCAGTCGATTCTCGATATTCCCCTTCTCGGTTTCGGTTTCGGCACTTTCGCCGATGTGTTCCCAATGTATCGGGACCGTTCGATCAGCGTGCTCGGGGTTTGGGACCGGGCGCATGACACCTATCTCGAGATCTTCCAGGGGCTCGGGCTCGTCTTCGGGACGCTCCTTCTCGCCGCTCTCGCCTATCTCATCGCGCAATGCGCGATCGGGGCTTCCAAACGGCGGCAAAACGCAACTCCGGCGATCGTCGCCACCGCCGCCGCCGCGCTGGCCGCTGTTCATGCGCTGGTTGATTTCAGTCTGGAGATGCAGGCCGTGACTTTGACATTCATGACGCTCCTCGGCGCGGGCTTCGCCCAATCCATAAGCTCCCGGCTGGTCGCGTCCAATTGAATTGCCGGCTCACGACAGATCCATTCGCGGCTGACGACGAAGAGTGGACGAACCAATGCTTGATCAAGTGAAACCCTTGAAAACTCCAGGTCTGGACGCAGCCGCGGAAGCCGAAGGCTTCGATCTGCGCGACATCGCCAACTTTCTCTGGCGGCGCTGGAAATTCATCGCCAGCGTCACCGTGCTCGCCGCTCTCGTCGGCACGGTTTATCTTTCCCGCCAGACGCCGGTCTACACATCGAGCACGCAGATCCTGCTCGATCCGCACAAGTCGTCCAAGGCGCTGGGCCAGGATGAGGAAGTCACGTTCGATCTTGCGAGCATCGAAGGTCAGATGGCGATCATTCGCTCGACCGTGTTCTTGCGGCGCGTCGTCGAGAAGGAGAGGCTGGTCAACGATCCCGAATTCGGATCGTCGCCGGCGGCGAGCGACGGTTGGACGCTCGTCGCAGCGGTCAAGTCGTTCTTTTCGCGAAATTCCGCGCCGGACCCGCGTTCGGACGCGCACAAAACGGCGCAGCAGGAAAACCCGGTGGGAGTCATTCCCGCCGATGTGCTGGCGACGATCGGCAATCTCCAGGGCGCGATGGTCGTCACCCGCACCAGTCAGGCCTATCTGATCAACATCACTTTCACCTCCGCCGATCCGGCGAGAGCCGCGCGTCTCGCCAACGCCGTCGCCGACGCCTTTGTCGTCGACCAGCTCGACACTCGCTTCGAGGCGGCGAAGCGAGCGTCATCCTGGTTGAGCGACCGTCTTGTAGATCTGCGTAAGCAATTGCGCGAGTCCGAGGAGGCGGTCGCGCAGTTCCGGGCGGAAAACAATCTTGCGCAAGCAAGTTCGAGTTCGACGCTCAGTCAGGAACAGCTCGGTCAACTCAACGGCAGTCTCGTTTCGGCTCGCACCGAGGCCGCCGAGAAGAAGGCCCAACTCGATATTTTGCAGAAAATCGAGAACAACGGTGGCGATGTGGCTTTGCTGCCCGAGGTGATGAACGGCCCTGCGATCGCCGATCTCCGCAAACAGGTGGCCGACCTGTCGCGGCAGGAAGCCGATCTTCGGACGCGCTACTCCGACAAGCATCCCGCGTTGGTCAATGTCCACGCGCAGATGCAGGATGTTCGCCGCGAAATAGCGGCCGAGGCCCAGCGCAGCGCCGCCAAGATCAGAGAAGATTATCAATTGGCCCAAGCCCGTCAGGCGGCCATCGCCAAGGCCCTGCAGGAAGTGACCGGCCAGACGGATCTGGACGCGTCGAAAGCGATCACCTTACGCGAACTCGAGCGGACCGCCGCGGTTAACAAGAGCCTGTTCGAGGACTTCCTCCAGCGCGCCCGCCTATCGGACCAGCAATCGACATTCGAGGTCCGCGATTCGCGCGTCATCACGCCGGCGCTTCCCCCAGCCGCCCCGAGCGCCCCCAAGAAAGCGCTCGTCATGCTGATTGCTATCGTCTCCGGATTGATGGCGGGCGTCGGCGGCGCCTTTGCAGTCGAATTGCTCAATGCCGGCTTCACAACGCCACGTCAGGTCGAAGACCTGTTGCATTTACCGCTCCTCGCCTCGATTTCCTTTATGCGTGAGACCGATCTGGCCATCGACGGCAAGGCGACGGCGATATCGATGCTTCCGCTGCTGAGGCCGATGTCGCGCTACAGCGAAGCGATCCGATCGCTGCGCAGCGGCATCCAGATGGCCGATGTCGATCACCCGCCGAAAGTTCTGCAGGTCACTTCGACCCTTCCCGGCGAGGGCAAGACGACGCTTTCGCTGAGCCTCGCGGTTTCGGCGGCGCAATCGGGTTTGAAAGTCCTGTTCATCGATTGCGATTTGCGTCATCCTTCCGCGTCACGTTTCCAAGGGCTCGAGAAGGAAAAGGGTCTCGTCGAATATCTGATTGGCGAGGCGGAACTCAAGGACGTCCTGCACTTTCAGGAGACGTCGCGACACTGGGTGGTTCCCGCCGGCGGCGACACGCAAAATCCCTCCGATCTCCTTGGTTCCGATCGATTAAAAAAGCTCATCGAGCAGCTTCGGACGAATTTCGATCTGATTGTCGTCGACACGGCGCCGATGGGTCCGGTGGTGGATGCGGTGATTGTAGCTCAGCACCTCGCCGATACGGTGGTCTTTGTGGCCCGCTGGGCCTCGACGGCGCGCGAAATGGTGCGGCGCTCCGTGCAGCAACTGTCGGGGCACGCGAAGGTCGCTGGGATCGTATTCAATCAGGTCGACGACGCAGAGGCCCAGAAATACAGCAAATACGCCTATTCCTATTATTACGGCGGGGGCAGCTACTACAACAGATACTACAGAGAGTAGGCATGTTGCTTATCCGCGATCCCCGCTTCGCAAGCGCGCTCGTCATTGTTGGCGTGTCTGCCTTCGCCATTTCCCGCGGCGTCGATCTTACAGGCTTCGCCGTCGCCGAGATGTCGGCGGACGAAACGACGATCGCGACGCGCCTCGCGCCATGGACGAACGCACGCGGCATCGCAATCTTGGCGCGCCGACATATTCTGGCCGAAGCGCGCGACGACGAGCTAGATATGAAAGCAAGATTGGCGGCGACTGCCGATCTCCTTGCTCTCGCGCCGCTGGATGGCAACGCCTGGGCGGCGTTGGCGGCCCTGCGGTTCGCATCGGGCGAACCTGCGGAAAAGGGTTCGAGCGCCCTCGCCATGTCCGATCTCACGTCCCCCAACGAGGGCTGGCTCATGGCGACGCGCGCCGTTCTCGCCGTTCCGCTATGGCTGGTCCTGCCCCCCGACAGCCGCCGCGCCGCGGTCACCGATCTCGTCGGCGGCTGGTCGGAAGTGTCCGGCGTCCAGCGCACGGCGTTGCGCATCGCCTTGCGCCAACAGAGCTCGAGGGCGCGTGAGGAAATTCGCGCCGCCTTGTTGCTCGCCGGCGAAGGGGCCGCGCCGGTCGCCCAAGCACTCGGGCTCGGCGCGCCGCTGGACGTAGCGCCCGCGGTTTCGACTGACGCCGCGGGACAAACCCTGGCGCCACCGGCTGCCGCAACGGGCGATGGGCGCCAGGACCCGGCGCCGCGCGCCGAGGGCGCCACGCATTGATCGAACCGTCACGCCGCCTCGGCTGGGGCGAAACAACTTTTGTCCCAACCAGACGAACGACGTTTTGCTCCGTGGATCCGATAGCGTCGAGCGCGGGTCGCGGACTTTTCATAAATGGCGTTATCGCGCGTGCGCGATCGTTTTCGCGCCTTCTGTTCGTGATGAGATATCGCGGTTTCGCGTCGGTCAAGTTGCGACAAGTTAGTTGTGCGCCTTCGGATGCAAAAAGCCTATCGGAACCAAATTGAGAAAATTCGTGAAATGACATTCTCTGCTGAAGCCCTGCGCAACGCGAAAATCGCCGTCATCGGGTTGGGTTATGTTGGGCTTCCGCTTGCGGTCGAATTTGGCAAGAAGCGCGACGTTGTCGGTTTTGACATCAACGAAGCTCGGATCGCCGCTCTGAGCGCAGGGCGCGATTCCACGCTCGAGGTTTCTGAAGTCGAAATGTGTTCAGCGACGCGCCTGAGATTCACAAGCAACCTGGCGGACATTGCCGATTGTCGCGTCTTCATCGTGACGGTTCCCACTCCAATCGACGAACACAAACGGCCCGATTTGACGCCGCTGATCAAGGCCACCCGATCGATTGGCCAGGTGATCAAGACAGGCGACATCGTCATCTATGAATCCACCGTCTATCCGGGCGCGACGGAAGAAGATTGCGTGCCGATCATAGCGCAAGTCTCGGGCCTGACCTTCAACCGCGATTTCTTCGCGGGCTATAGTCCGGAGCGCGTCAATCCGGGCGACAAGGCGCATCGCGTGCCGACGATCAAAAAAGTGACCTCGGGATCGACGCCCGAGGTGGCGGATTTCGTCGATGCGCTCTATGGCGAGATCATCACCGCCGGCACGCATAAGGCGGCGAGCATCAAGGTCGCCGAGGCGGCGAAAGTCATCGAGAACACGCAGCGCGATCTCAATATTGCGCTGATCAATGAGCTGGCGATCATCTTCAACCGGATGGGCATCGACACCGAGGCAGTCTTGCAAGCTGCCGGAACGAAGTGGAATTTTCTGCCGTTTCGCCCCGGGCTAGTTGGCGGCCATTGCATCGGTGTCGATCCCTATTATCTGACGCATAAGGCGATGGCGATCGGCTATCATCCCGAGATCATCCTCGCCGGCCGCCGTCTCAACGACAGCATGGGCGCCTATGTCGCGTCACAGCTGATCAAGGCGATGATCAAGCGCCGCATCCACGTCGAAGGCGCGCGCATCCTCATCATGGGGCTGACGTTCAAGGAAAATTGCCCCGACTTGCGCAATACGCGCGTCGTCGACATCGTGCGCGAACTTGCCGACTATAACGTCAAGGTCGATATTTACGACCCTTGGGTCGACGCGGTCGAGGCGCGCCGTCAATATGGACTCGATCCTGTCGCCGAGCCGTCGGAAGCGGCTTACGACGCCATCATTCTGGCGGTGGCGCACGATAAGTTCCGCGACATGGGCGCGGACGAAATACGGGTTTTGGGCAAGCCTGGCCATGTCCTCTATGACCTGAAATATGTCCTTCGTCCCGAACAAGCGGACTTGCGCCTCTAATGAGCATGAACGCACCAACGCGTTACGATGAGCTGAAGCGCGAGCTCGCCGCGGCACCCAAAGGATGGCTGATCACGGGCGTCGCCGGCTTTATCGGCTCGAACCTTCTCGAGACGCTGCTGAAGCTCGATCAGACCGTGGTCGGTCTCGACAATTTCGCGACAGGCCATCAGCGCAATCTCGATGAAGTGAGGGGTTTGGTGACCGCCGGGCAATGGGCGCGTTTCAGGTTCATTGAGGGCGACATATGCTCTCTCGAAGCCTGCCGGAAAGCCTGCGCCGGTGTGGATTATGTCCTTCATCAGGCGGCGATCGGCTCGGTCCCGCGGAGTCTTCTCGACCCGCTCACGACCAACGCCTCCAATATCGATGGCTTCCTGAACATGCTGGTCGCGGCGCGTGACGCGAAGGTCGCGCGTTTTGTTTATGCGGCCAGTAGTTCGACCTATGGCGATCATCCTGGCCTGCCCAAGGTCGAGGACGTGATCGGACGGCCCTTGAGTCCTTATGCGGTGACGAAATATGTCAACGAGCTTTATGCAGAAGTGTTTGCGCGCTGCTATGGGTTTGACTCGATTGGGTTGCGGTATTTCAACGTGTTCGGCCCTCGGCAGGATCCGGATGGCGCCTATGCCGCAGTCATTCCAAAATGGACCGCGGCGATGATCGCGGGTGAGCCCGTTTATATCAATGGCGATGGCGAGACGAGCCGGGATTTCACCTATGTTGACAACGCAGTGCAGATGAACTTGCTCGCAGCGACGAGCAGGGCGCCGGAAGCCGTCAACCAAGTCTACAATTGCGCCGTTGGCGACCGGACGACGCTGAATGGACTTTATGCGGAACTGAAGCGGTTATTGTCGCTGCAATTCCCTCGTATCGCATGCGCTCAACCGACCTATCGGGATTTTCGTTCCGGTGATGTGCGGCACAGCCAGGCGGACATCGCCAAGTCTCGGAGCGTGCTCGGATATGAACCGCCCAATCGGATTGGCGAGGGGTTGGAACTGGCGATGCCTTGGTATTTGAACGTCGCCTTGGCGGTGCGGTGAAATCAGATGAGCGGAATTGAATTCTCTCACACCGTCCTGTTAGGGGCCGCGGGCACGGGAACCGCGTTTGGCGCGGCTTGTTCTTTACGACGCCACTGGAGTCGAGGCGTCCGCATCGTCGCGATGGACACGAATCCGCGGCATCTCGTTACAACCAGCTTATTGAGCGACTATTTCGAGCAGGTTCCGCTTTCGGCGGCGCCGGAATTTCCCTATGTGCTTAGGGACATTGTAGATCGCCACGGCGTGGACACTTATTTGCCGTTGATGCCCGACGAGATCGAGGTTGCCGCGAATCTGCGAGAGCGGGGCGACCTTCCGAAGCACATGGCGCTCTTGGGGCCTCCCCCGAAGGGCAGCGCGCTTTGCGCGGACAAATGGCTGTTGGCGCGAGAGTTGGACATGCATTCAATTCCGACCCCGCGCACGGCGTTGGCCTCGGAGCCCTTTCCGTCTGAGACATATTTCCTGAAGCCGAGACTGGGCGCGGGTAGTCGCGGTGCAAAGTTGATCGGCGCGAGAGAACTCAGGGCTGCGACCGAAGAGGGCGGGGACGACTGGATTGTTCAGGAGCGCTGCGTCCCACCAGAAGTCACGGTGGACGCATTTCATTGCGCGTTGTCCGGCGTCAGCCAGACGGTTTGTCGGGAGAGAATCGAGGTCAAGTCCGGCGTTGCAACCAAATGCCGACTTTTCGCGGATCGGCAGCTCAACGACTACGCCATCGCCATCGCCAAAATGCTTGGCTTCGAAGGCAGTTTCTGCTTTCAGGTCATGCGTTCCCCGGGAGATTGGGTTGTTACGGATGTGAATCCAAGGCCCGGCGCAGGCTCGGCAATGAGCAACCTGTCGGGCAACGATTTCTTTGCTGCGTCATTCGCGCGCGCCTGGGGTGAGGGGATCGAGCGGTTTTTCGCGCCCCTGCGCGAAGAACTTTGGGTGACGCGCCAATACGCCGAATTCGCGATGGGGACGCCGGCGTGAAAATTGCGTTGGATCTCGACGGCACCCTGATCACATGCGAGCCGCGCCAGTCCGCGGTGCTTGAGGTGGCGCTTAAACCGCGTAGACTCTCTGTGGACACAAGGCGCGTCTGGGGCCTTAAGCGCAATGGCGCCTCCACCGAAGACGCGTTGGTCACCGTCGGCCTGTCCCGTGCCGACGCCCGCGAAGTCGCCAGGGATTGGAGAAGGATGATCGAAGAGCCGGCGTGGCTGGCATTGGATCAAGTCATTTATGGGGTTTACGAGACGCTCGATGAAATGTGCTGCATGTCAGCGCATTTGATGCTCTTGACCGCGCGCAGCAGGCGCGAGTGGTTGGAGCAACAGTTGAGGCACTTGCGTCTGTCGCGCTTTTTCCGCTCAGTCATTGTCGTTTCACCAGAGCGCGCAACGCAAGAAAAGGCGCAGTGCTTGTCGGAAGAATCCGTCGCGGCTTTCATCGGAGACACGGAATCCGATATGCGCGCGGCGTCTTCCGCCAGGGTGGCGTTTTACGCTGTTGAGACCGGTCAGCGCGATGCAGAGTTCCTCGCGCGAGCCTCCGAATCGGCAGTCTACTCGGATTTGGCTTCCGTCTGGAACAAGCTAAAATCTGACTCAAAATATTCCGGGCCGAGCGGTAGGAGTTGACACATGGCTAGAACGGAAGAGGCGCGATTGGAAGAAGTGGCGGCGGATTCCTGGTATTTGCAGCCGGCCAATAAGGCGACGATCGAGTATAGCGCAAAAGCATTCAAGAGATTCATTCGCGGCGGACGGGTGCTGGAAATGGGTCCGGCCGAGGGCGTTATGACCAAACATCTCGTAGGGATGGCCGAATCTCTTACAGTTGTGGAGGGCACCGCGACGTTTTGCGCTCTGATCAAGCAGCAACATCCGACTATTGACGTCCACCACTCGCTTTTCGAGGACTTCAAGCCGATCAGCCATTTCGACTCGATTGTGCTGGGGCACGTTTTGGAACATGTTGAAGATCCAGTACGGATCCTTTCCTTAGCGCGCGATTGGCTTGCGCCCGACGGGCGCATCATCGGCGGAGTGCCAAACGCGCGCTCCCTCCATCGGCAGGCTGCCGTGATCATGGGCCTGCTCCCGTTTGAGGAGGCCTTGAACGAGACCGATCATCATCACGGTCATCGGCGCGTCTATAACCCCGAAACCTTCCGGCGTGATTTCCTTCTTGCAGGGCTCGAAATTGAGTTCTTCGGCGGCTACTGGCTGAAGCCGGTGTCGAACAGCCAGATTGAGCGGGATTGGTCTCCTCATATGCTTGATGCGTTCATGCGGCTTGGCGAGCGTTACCCGGACATTGCGGGTGAAATATTCATCGTCGCGCGTAAATCGTCAGGCGCCACATGACCAATGCACTCTCGAAGGCTCCGCTGAGGCTTCTTGCCGATTGTAAGATCGTAGAGTTGCCAAAAATCTCTGACCCGCGCGGAAATCTCACCTTTATCGAGGGCGATGCGCATGTTCCTTTTTCGATCAAGCGCGTCTATTACTTGTACGATGTTCCGGGTGGAGCGGAGCGCGGCGGCCACGCCCATAAGGGCTTGGCGCAACTCATCATCGCGATGTCCGGCAGTTTCGACGTTGTTCTCGATGACGGAACTGAGAAAAGACGTTTTCATCTCAATCGGTCATACTACGGGCTTTATGTTTGTCCAATGATCTGGCGTGAGCTTGATAATTTTTCGTCTGGGTCTGTTTGCTTGGTGTTGGCATCCAATAAGTATACTGAAGACGATTATTTTCGTGACTACGATAGTTACCTTTCTGCCCGCGGCCTAAAATGATGCGAATTCCCTTTCTTGATCTGCGATCTGCATATTTGGAGCTCAAGACGGAGATCGACAACGCCGTCTCGCACGTCCTGGACAGCGGTTGGTACATACTCGGTCCGGAGGTCGAGGCGTTCGAGGCCGAGTTCGCCGAATTTTGCGAAGCAAACTATGCTGTCGGCGTTGCGAACGGACTCGACGCATTGCACCTTGCGTTGCGCGCACTCGATGTCGGAGCGGGTGACGAAGTCATCGTGCCCTCGAATACCTATATCGCGACGTGGCTCGCTGTCAGTCAATGCGGCGCGACTCCCGTTCCTGTCGAACCAGATGAACGGACGTTCAATATCGATCCTTCTTTGTTAGAGGCGGCGATCACGCCGCGCACGCGCGCAATTCTTCCCGTGCATCTCTATGGCCAACCAGCAGATCTCGATCCGATCCTTTCGGTCGCCCGCGAACACGGGCTTCATGTGCTGGAAGACGGCGCTCAAGCTCATGGCGCGCGCTACAAAGGAAAACGACTGGGCGCGCATGGCGATGCCGTCGCCTGGAGCTTTTACCCAGGCAAAAATCTCGGCGCGATGGGCGATGGCGGTGCGGTCACGACCAACAGCCCAGAAGTCGCCGATCGTATCCGCGTCTTGCGCAATTACGGCTCGCGCGTGAAATATGTGCACGAGGCGCAAGGCTTTAATAGTCGGCTGGATCCGCTGCAGGCCGCCATATTGCGGGTGAAGCTCACCCATCTCGACCAGTGGAACGCTCGCCGCGCGACAATCGTGGATCAATACAGGGAAGGCCTCGCTGGTTGCGGTCTGACCTTTCCTGAAGCGCCGGGCTGGGCCGATCCTGTCTGGCACCTTTACGTGGTGCGGAGCCCGCGCCGCGACGCCCTGTTGAAAGCTTTGACAGAGGCGGGGATAGGCGCATTGATCCACTATCCGATTCCGCCGCATTTGCAGGTCGCCTATCGTGCGAACGGCTGGGCCAAAGGCGCCTTTCCAGTTGCCGAACAGATCGCCGAAGAATGTCTGAGCTTGCCAATGGGACCGCATCTCCATAATGAGCAGGCTGGAGCCGTCGCTGCGGCTGTGGCTGAAATCTGCGCGCGATGACTGAGGCGAAAAGCTCCTACGGTCACATTCTGCGCTCTTCGTCGATCGTCGGCGGTGCTCAGGCAGCGAATTACCTCATCAGTCTCGCGCGGATCAAAATCGTCGCCATGCTGCTTGGGCCGGCGGGTGTCGGCTTGATCGGTCTTTATACTTCCGGGATCGGTTTCGTTGGCGCGGTCTCGGGCCTCGGCGTCGGCTCCAGCGGAGTCCGCGAGATCGTGCGAGCCTACAGCAAGGACAATCCCATTGACGCCGCGCGCACAGTCGTTATTTTGCGGCGCGTATGCTGGGCGACGGGACTATTCGGCTGGGCGCTGACGGTTTTGTTTTGCGAATCGATCAGTTCCATTATGACCGGTTCGACCCAATACGCAGGGACCATCGCTCTGCTGGGCTCGACGCTTCTGTTTGGCGCGATAAGCTCGGGGCAACTCGCGCTTTTGCAAGGCCTGCGCCGGATCGGCGATTTGGCGCGCGCCAATGTGGTTGGCGCTTTCGCAGGATCAATTGTCACCGTCCTGATCTATTTCGCTTTTGGCGAAGCTGGAATTGTTTCGGCGATGATCGCCGCCGCTTTGGTCGCGTTGTTTTGTTCCTATTGGTTTGCGCGACGCGTTTTCGTATCGCCCGTGTCTGTCAGCTGGTCGGAAACCTGCCTCGGTTCCCGGAGGCTGATCAGCCTCGGCCTCGCCTTTATGTGGGGCGGCGTTCTCGGCGCCGGACTCGACATGTTCACGCGATCCATCATCGTGACCAAATATGGCGTCGAGGCAGCTGGCCTCTATCAAGCGGCATGGGCGCTTGCGGGCGTTTTCGCCAGCTTTATCCTCTCCGCGATGGGCGCCGATTTTTTTCCGCGCCTGACGGCGGCAATTCATGATCGCGCCCAAGCGGCGCGCGCGGTGAACGAGCAGACGGAGATTGGCGTTCTGCTTGCGTTGCCTGGCCTGCTCGCCGCCCTGGCGTTTGCGCCAATGGCGATGAAGCTGCTTTATACGCAAAAGTTTCTTGGCGCAGCGGACTTGCTGCCCTGGATGGCGCTAGGCGTTTTCGGTCGAGTCATCTCGTGGCCGCTGGGTTATATCCAGCTCGCCAAAGGCGCTTCGCGTTGGTTTACCGCTTCCGAGACCATATTTGCGGGAGGACTGGCTCTCCTCACCTTTTGGATGGTCGGGCGGTTCGGGATCGTCGGCGCGGCCTATGCGTTCGCGGTGGCTTACGCATTGTATGTTCCGGCGATGCTGTGGGTCGCAGACGCGTTGATCGGTTTCTCCTGGTCGCCTGAAGCTCGCAGGCTTATTCTGGTTTCCACCGCATTGGTCGCCGCCGCCTTTGCCACGCGCTCCCTTGTCCCTGATCCCGCTTCGTTCATTGCTGGCGGCGTGCTGATGTTAGCGGGCGCGCTTTTCAGCGTGCGCGGACTTGCGAGTAGATTGGGAGACGGAAGCCGCGTGCTCAAATGGCTGCTCGCATTGCCGGGCGGGCGATATTTGCTCGCTTGCGGCGCGATGCCCGCGGGCGCTCGCAGGCCTGGGCCGCATAGATAGCGAAAGGCGGCTTTTTTCGAGGGGCGCAACCTTTAGAGAGCGTCTTGGGAGATGATGTCATGTCCTTCACAGATCCGGATCAGACCCGTAAGCCCCCCCCGATTATAAGCATTCTTATGCCGGTATTTAACGGGGAAGCCTATCTCCACAAAACAATAAATAGCATATTAAGTCAGACGTTTCAGTCGTTTGAGTTGTTGTGCATTAACGATTGCTCGACTGATGGCAGTCTATCTGTAGTTAATTTCTATAAAAACAAGGATGATCGAGTTAAGGTATTTACGACCTATCGGAATCTGGGTATTGTTCCAAAAGTAATAAATTTTATCATTCCAAACATTCGCGGCGAATTCTTCGTATATGCATCTCAGGATGATTTGTTTTCCGAAGATTGGCTGGAGAAAATGCTTAATAGGGCCGTTGAAACCGATTCTGATGCTGTTATACCGGATCTTGTGTTCTATAGTGAAGACGAGAGTGGGAATATAAACAACAATAAGAATCTCATAGGGGTAAATGGCGATAGAGACATTGTCATTTCAAATAGAGATGGTGTAATTCTGTCGTTAGATTGGACAATTCCCGGTAATGCTATGTGGAGGGTGTGGATTATTAGGAAATTTCCAATGGAAACATTTGGAATGTATGCAGATGAGTACTCCGTTAGGGTGTGGTTCCTCAATTGCAACAAGATTGCGTTCTGCGACGGTGTGTTTTACTACCGCATAGATAATCCTAACGCGATTTCCAAAAAATTTAGTCCTAAACTATTTGATTACCCGTATAATTGTTATATGTTATATGGTTTTCTAACTAAAAACGGATTCAATGAAGATGTGTGCCGCAAGCAGATCGAGAACGCGATTGATAGCCTTTACGCTATGAAGGAGTTGTTGATATCTTCAGGCGGCGCGATCGCGAATGAATTTATCCTGGATGCTGATTCGAGGCTTTTCCAATGTTTTATGGCTCTGAAAAATGCCAGGTTTCACCCTGAGTCTATGTCCAGATATAAGATATTTATCAGGTTTCAGTTGCTTCGTTTTTTTGGATACCATGTATTTTCAATGGTTTGTCGTGGACTAACGTTCATCCATCAACCTGGCCTTTTAGTCAGAAAACACAAAGGTTGCAGAGAGAAGGTTGATGAAGAAGCCGCACTCCGGCGATGATGCAGAATCCCGTTGGATCGTGTTGTACGAATCCAACGGTTGAGGCATAATTTTCAACATGTTCCCCTGCGCTGATTGAGATGGCCTTTTACAACAAGCGCTGCGCCTGCGAACGGTGGATCCAAGAAGGCGACGGCGCGTGCGCAAATGAAAAGCGGCTGTCGCACCGCGCATTCGCCGCCATCATACTTCAAGGTTGGCGCTGCCATTGCCACAGGCCGAAATCTTGGCCCCGATGTACGGTTGTTCGCAGCCCCTCTCTCCAAAAGGCGATTGAGGAAATTGCTTTTCATTTTGCCAGGCAGTCGGTTTCCGCGGTGTCCAATTTAGCCCTTCATCCCATTTTCACCGAATGAGGCATTGGTTGTGGTCGAGAAAGACTTAAGCCAAAATGAGAAAGGTATTTTCAAGCATTCGGAAGGCGCTGAGCGGCCCTTGGTAACTTTTGCGCTGATCGCTTATAATCAAGAGCAATTCATCCGGGAGGCTGTAAATGCGGCGCTTTCGCAAGATTATGACCCCTTGGAAATTATCCTTTCAGATGATTGTTCGAGCGACAGAACATTCGAGATTATGGAGGAACTTTGCTCAGCGGATCGGCTAAACCGGTCCGTTATATTAAGGCGGAATCACAAAAACTTCGGACCGGCTCAGCACGTAAACGCTGTTTTAGATCAAGCTCGAGGAGACCTGATTGTTCTCGCGGCTGGAGACGATATATCTTTTCCCAACCGCACGTCCGTTCTTGTAGAAAACTGGCTGGCGGCGGGAAAGCCGGCCGCGCTGTGTTCTCAAGCTATCATTATAGACGACAAGGGTGATGTTATCTCGGAGAGATTTACCTGGTACGATGGTACTTATCCCGAAGCAGACGAGCCCAGACAAATATCAATGAGCAAGCTTCTGAAGAATGAGGGGCGAATTTTACTTGGCGCCACGGAAGCCTGGTCTCGCCGAGTTCTTGAGGTGTTCGGTCCACTTGAGCGTAACGTCATTCATGAAGACAATGTGGTTTCGCTTAGGGCATGGCTGCTGGACAGGATCGTATATGTTGTTGAGCCTCTCGTGCAATATAGGTCTCATTCTTCGAACATCCACCATCGCGTCGCGACGCCTGTCTCGTCATTTGACGAAAATATAGCGAACGAACTACGGGCGATCCAACGGAAAAAGAACGCGCTAGTTACTTTGACGCAGCATGGTCTTGATTTAAAAGTAGCAATTGCAAATAAATTAATTACCGAGAGAGAATATAATATTTACGATAAATTACTACGTATGCAAGTCGATGATGTCACGTCGCAGGTATGTTGGTGGGATTCTAACGTTTTAAGGCGATTAGCGTATTTGTTAAAGATGTTAATAATTAGCAAGCGGGAGGCATTTTTTTATTACGCTCCGAGGGTTGTTGGCCTTCGTCTATTTTGCCTCGCAAGAAGTGCTCTCATTGGATGCCGCAGGAGCTAAGACTACAATGCGGCAACTTATCAGTATTATCATACCGTGTTATAATAGAAAGCTCTTTATCGCAGACGCAATCGACAGCGCATTAATGCATAATTGCGATAGTCAAGAGGTTATTGTTGTTGATGATGGTTCGACCGACGGTTCATGGGATGAAATTGCAAAATTCACTGATAAAGTGAAGGCGGTCAGAACGGAAAATGGCGGAGTCGCGAAGGCGCGCAACAGGGGGATAAGGCTGTCCACGGCAAAGTATATCATATTCCTTGATTCGGATGATCGCCTTGGCGCTGGGGCGGTGCGGGCCTATTCAACTGTGGCGAAAGGCGATCAGGAGACAATTTTTCTGGGGCTGGCGCGCTGCATTGATGAAGGCGGGGCGGCGTGCGAAAGCATGATCTATAAAAGACCGTCGTCCTGGCGATCGAGTGAAGTGCCAGCGACCCGAATTCTAAGCGCTTGGGCTTCAAATTGCGCTTGTTTGATTCCGAAAGAGCTTATCTTGAAGGCGGGAGGATATGATGAAAATTTGTCGTTGGGTGAGGATTACGATTTAAATTTTCGAATGCTTTTAGCGGGAGGCAAATTTCAGCTCATTGATGAGTATGTTTACGATGTTCGCTTGCATTTCGGCCCAAAGCTGACGCGGAACGTTTCAGGCGAGCGATATTCGGCCATGTGTTCGTTATTTCGGAGAACGTGGCGGACATTTCGCGAGGAGTTTTCTCTCCCGGATAATTGTGAGGACCGCGTTCGGCTAGCTCAATGGTGCTGGTCGATGGGCAGGACCTGTTACCGGGCAGAGGAGCCTGAAGTCGGTGACGAATTTGTCAGTCTAGCGCGGGAGATTGCCGGACGTGACGCTCGAAACGGGACGCCGGTTGTTCGCGCGCTCTATAACTTTTTACGCCCTCGCGACGTCGAACGGGCAACTGAAATGATCAAGAGCTTTTCAAGCGCTGTCCGAAAACCGAAGTAGAATCGTAACGGTAATGTCTGCCAAGCATATCGCAATCCTCCTTCCCGACCTCGGCATCGGCGGCGCGGAACGTGTATCGCTCGATCTATCGCGCGAATTCGTCCGACGCGGATACAGAGTCGCATTCGTTCTGATGCGGTGCCACGGCGAATTTCTCGAAGAAGTGCCGGAGGGGGTTAACGTCGTTGATCTGAACGCGCCGAAGCTTCGCAATGTTGTAAGGCCGTTTGCGCGCTATCTCAGAGAGCGCGCACCCGACGTCGTATTGGCTAATCTTTGGCCGCTCACTGCGACGGCGGCTCTCGTCGCTAAAGTCAGTGGGTCAAAAAAGACTCGTATCATCACGATCGATCACGCGACGTTATCAATCCAGTATGCGAGTTGGGGCGCCCTCAACTGGGTGGCGCTGCGGGCCTCTATCGCCCTGATCTATCCTTTCGCTCATCGCCGGATCGCCGTTTCTCACGGCGTCGCGGAGGACGTCAGCGCGCTCGGCGGACGTAAACCCGATTTTATGGACGTCGTCTTCAACCCCATCCCGAAACCCGCTTTTGATGGGGATGCGCATGAGGCGGCCGAGAGAGCGTGGAACGGTTGGAGGGGACCGCGGGTCATCACCGTCGGGACGCTGAAGGCGCAGAAAAACCATGCTTTGCTGCTCAGGTCGTTCAAAGCGCTTCTGCAAATGCGTGACTGTCGCCTGATGATCCTCGGGTCAGGCGAGCTTTTCGACGCTGTCGCAAATCTGGCGAGGGAAATGGGACTCGCAGAGAAAGTCTTCCTGCCCGGCGCCAGTCGATTTCCTGGTCCTTTTTATGAATCCGCCGATCTTTTCGTCTTGTCGTCGGACGATGAAGGTTTTGGAAACGTAATCGTTGAGGCCATGGCCTACGGTCTTCCTGTTGTTTCGACCGACTGCAAGAGCGGCCCGCGGGAAATTCTCGACAACGGCCGGTACGGCGTTTTAACGCCGGTCGGTGACGCCGACGCGCTGGCTCAAGCCATGGCGCAATCCTTGAACAAAACCCACGACCGCGAAGCCCTCCGCCGCCGGGCCGCGGATTTCTCGCCGGAAATTGCCGCAACAAACTACTTGCGCATCATGTTTCCGGACATTTCGGTCTGACGTTGCGATGAGCGCGAGTAGCATATGTGCGGCATAACGGGCTTTGTCCGGTGGGAGGGATCCTCCGCGCCCGACGCCGAGATCGTCGCGATGACCGCCACGCTCGTACGTCGCGGGCCGGACGCCGGCGACGTTTGGGTTGACGATCTAGCCGGCGTCGCGCTCGGCCATCGCCGGCTGGCGATTGTTGAATTGTCCGAACGTGGCGCCCAGCCGATGCATTCGGCTTGCGGGCGCTACGTGCTCACTTTCAACGGCGAGATATATAATCACCTCGATTTGCGGGCGGAGCTTGAAGCCAGGGCGCCGATGAGCTGGCGCGGGACGTCTGATACGGAAACGCTGCTGGCGTGTTTCGCCGCTTGGGGCGTGGAAGCGACGCTCAAAAGCGCGGTCGGCATGTTCGCCTTTGGTCTCTGGGATCGGTCCGAGCGGCGCCTTACGCTCGCGCGCGACCGCTTCGGCGAGAAGCCGCTCTATTACGGGTGGTTGGGTCAAGGCCGCGCGACGGTGTTCGCTTTCGGATCGGAACTCAAAGCGCTGAAAGCAAACAAGAGTTTCGACAACGCCATTAACCGCGACGCGTTGGCGCTGTTCTTACGCTTCTGCTATGTGCCCGCCCCCTATTCGATTTTCAGAGATGTTTTCAAACTCGAGCCCGGGACGATCCTGACGCTTGACGCCGAAAACCTGCTCAGCCGGCAAATCGAGACACGCAGCTATTGGAGTCTCGTGCAGGCCGCGCTCGACGGGTTGGCCAACCCCGTGCGCGACGAACACGAAGCGTTGGAGGAACTGAGAAAGCTGCTCGGTCAGTCGGTGCGCGGGCAGATGATGTCCGATGTGCCCCTCGGCGCTTTTTTGTCCGGAGGCGTGGATTCATCTACCATCGTCGCCTTAATGCAGGAGTTGTCGAGCCGACCCGTCAAGACCTTTACAGTTGGGTTTGACGACGCCGCGTTCAACGAGGCGCCCTTCGCGGCCGCAGTTGCGCGCCATCTTGGAACCGAGCATTATGAAATCCATGTTTCGCCCAAGGAAACGCTAGCCGTCATTCCAGATTTGCCACTCTCTTACGACGAGCCGTTCGCCGATAGTTCACAAATCCCGACCAGCATTATGTGCGCCTTCGCGCGCAAACACGTGACCGTTGCGCTTTCGGGCGACGCAGGCGACGAGCTTTTTGGCGGCTATAACCGCTATCTTTACGGGCCGCGATTTTGGTCCTTGGTGAATTTCGCTCCCGACGCCCTTCGCAAGGGGGGGGCAGCGGCGCTGCTTCAATTGTCGCCGGCGCAATGGAATGATATCGGCCGCCTGCCTCTATTGCGCAAACGTGTCACGTTGCTGGGCGATAAGGCTCACAAGATGGCGGTGCGGCTTCGCTCCATGGAGACGGCTGACGACGTTTACCGAAGCATGGTGACGGAATGGAGCGCTACGGAGGATCCGGCGCTGGCGGCCGCGGTCTTGCCGACGCGGCTCGACGATCTTTCGGTCATCGCGGGGGTAGAGGGTATGGCGCAGCGTATGATGCTGCTCGACGCACTGACCTACTTGCCAGACGATATCCTCGCGAAAGTCGATCGCGCGGCCATGTCGATGAGCCTCGAGACTCGCGTGCCGTTCCTCGACCATCGCCTTGCAGAATTCGCATGGCGCCTGCCAATGTCTATGAAAATTAGAGGCGGCGTGACAAAATGGGCGTTGCGGCAAATATTGAACGAACGCGTGCCGAAAAAGCTGATCGACCGGCCGAAATCCGGTTTCGGAATTCCCGTTGGACAATGGCTGCGTGGCCCGTTGCGCGATTGGGCGGAGGCGCTGCTCGACGATGGTCGTCTTCGCGACGAAGGTTATCTCGATGTCGCGCAGACGCGTAGGCTTTGGCGCGAACATCAGGACGGCGCGAGGGATTGGACCAGTCGACTCTGGAACATTCTGATGTTTCAGGCGTGGCTGGCGTCGCAAGCGCCGCGGCTGGCGGCGACTCGGGAGCAAGCGGAAAGTTAGCCCCATATGGCGGAGCGAATCCGACGTCCATGCCCAATTTGCGGTGGAGCTGCGGGAAGGGCGGTCTTTCCTTATGCAACGCGCTTCAACGACAATGTCTTCGATGACCTTGCGTGCAAGTCCTGCGGGACGGTTTTGTCGATCCTATTCCGGACGCCGAAACCTTTGCGAAAATGTATGCCAGGACGGCTTATCACGACGCTCATTACGCCAAATGCGAGGGGCGCGATTACCAAGATTCGGCGCGGCTTTTGACGCGGTTTCTGCCCTTGAGCGCGCAAGTGCTGGACTATGGCTGCGGTGTCGGCGGGTTTCTTTCCGCACTGAAAGCGGAAGGATTCGTTCCGACTGGCGTCGAATTCGACAAGCAGGCGGCGCGCGCCGCTGCGCGCAACACTGGCTGTCCAGTCTCTTCGGTTGATGAGTTCCGTGCAGTGACGGGGCCGTATGACGCCCTACACCTCGGCGACATGTTGGAGCATCCACCCAATCCGTTGATAACATTTCGCGAATTGCCTGCAATGGTGAAACCCGGCGGCATTCTGTTTGTCGAAGGCCCACTTGAAATCAATCCGGGTCCCGTCTATTGGGCGGCGCGCCTTACGTCATCTCGTTAAGGCATGAGTGAGACTGGCTATGCGCGTCCTCCTCTTAATGCCGTCGCTCACCGGGGTCGGCGGCGCGGAACGAATGGTCGATGGGCTGTCGCGCTTGCTGTCATCCGAAGGCGTCGAGGTGTTTGAGGCGTCATTCGATCCATCGGGCTCAAAACGGCGATTCGAAAATACCGCGGCCTTCCACGCCTTGGGGGCCGTGCCGCGCCTGCCATTGCCTTTGCGACCTTTCGAATATTTTGTCGCTGCGCGGCGCCTAAGAGCCCTCAAAGCACAACTTGATGTTGACGCTACCGTGAGCAATCTCTGGCGTTCCGATCTTGTCAGCGTTTTGTCCGGCGGCCGCGACCGCAAAATAGCGCTCTGCCACATCAATATTGTCGGCAATCCGGCTAACAGAATAATGCTGTGGCTGCGACCGCTGGTTGCTGCCGTCTACAGACGCTTTGATCGGGTGATTGGCGTCAATGAGACGCTGGCCTGGGAGCTTGCGGAGCTTTATCGGCTGCCGTCCGATCGCGTCGGCTTCGTCGATAATTTCGTTCAGCTTCCCGGCGCCGTCTCGCGGCTTCCGGACGATGGCGTGAAACGCTTCGTCTGGTGCGGCCGAATGTCGGCGGTCAAGAATGTCGCCGGCCTGCTTCATGTCTGGCGCGGATTTGTCACCCGCGAAAGGGAAACGCAACTCGTCCTGATTGGCGACGGACCCGAACGGACCGCTTTAGAGCGTCTCGCCACGCAGATCGGTTTGCAAACCGGCGTGATTAATGATCCAGGTGCGCAGGTCGTATTCACTGGCATGGTGGAGGAACCGGCCGGCTACTTGGCGGGCGCGCGCGCGTTGGCGTTGAGTTCGATCGCAGAGGGGCTGCCGATGGTGGTTCTCGAGGCCTTGTCGCTCGGCTTGCCCGTGCTCGCCGCCGATTGCCCGGCGGGCGGCGTGCGCGCCGCGCTCTCCGGCTTTGGCTCATTCGAGCCGGCCCGCAAACTGGCCGAACCAACTTCCTCCGGCGCGCTGCTTCCAGTGCCGCACGCCGGGGATGCGCACGGCCTCGAACTGTGGCGCGCGGCCTTCACTGAGGCTCTGCATGACGAAAAGCAATGGGGGGCATGGCGCTCCGGCGCTCTCTCTCGGGCGAAATTATTCAGCGCTGAGCGTGCGAAAGAAAAATGGTTCAACATTCTAGGTATATGATCCGCTGATGACCGACGTTCTCTATATCACGCAAAATGGCGTGACTGATCACATCGGCCGATCGCAGGTGGCGCCCTACTTGACGGGACTCGCGCAAATGGGTTTCGGAATCCATGTATTGAGCGCGGAGAAGCCCGGCCGTGAAGATTTGGTTGTGCGTTACCGTCGTGATTTCGATGCGGTGGGCATTCGCTGGTCGCACATTCCTTACCGAATGACGCCGCCTTACATCGGGCAGGCGTGGACACAGCTCGCGATGCGCGATGCCGCCCGCCGTATCGTGCGTGAGGAAGGCATTCGCGTCGTTCATTGCCGCAGTTTTCCGCCCGCGCTGATCGGTTGGGAGCTAAAGCGAAGATTCGGCGTAAAATTCATTTTCGACTTTCGTGACTTTTATGCTGACGGCGGCATCGCCAAGGCGCACGGGCTGAAAAAGGCGCTGGCGCACGGGTTGAAGCACATCGAAGGGCCAATGATCCGCGCGGCCGACAAAATCGTGTGTCTCACGGAGAAGGCGGCTTCGGTTCTCGTGAACTGGTATCTCGCCGACGATCCTGAGGCGTCGACGCGTTTTCATGTCGTAGCGTGCTGCGCTGACTTCCGCCATTTTGACCGCGGCCGCGTGACCGAATCAGCACTGGCGCGGGCCCGGGAGAGGGCTGGCATTCGCCCCGGCGACTATGTGTTGCTCTACCTCGGCAGCCTGGGGCCGGATTATTTGCTTGACCAGATGATGGCTCTTTTTGTGCGGATCCTAAAAGAACGGCCCAACGGTCGCTTCGTCTTTCTGTCGAACAATGGCGAGGAATTGGTGAGGGCGGCCTGCGTCCAGCGTGGCGTCCCGCGCGATCGCGTTTCATTCACCTCAGCTGATCGAGATGACGTGCCGAGCTTCCTCGCGACGGCCGATCTATCGGTCATTTTTATTCGCGCCGACATATCCAAGGCTGGTTGTTCACCGACGAAACTCGCCGAACTGTTTGGCTGCGGCGTGCCGGTGATCGCCAATTCCGGGGTCGGCGACATGGATCGCATCATCGTTCCCGAGGTCAACGGGTCCGTCTTGGTCGAAGACTTTTCCGAGGCCTCCCTGGACGCCGCGGTGAAGAAGATATTGGCGATGGACAAGACGATTCCCATTCGTGAAAACAGCCGAGGATTCGATCTCGACTCCGGCGTGACGAAATACGCGGCCGTCTATACGCAATTGTTGCATGGCTAGGGGGGCTTATGCTCAACGTGGTGGTCTTGAACGGCGGCAGAGGCGCGGCGACGCTAATTCCGGGCTTGCTCGCGCGGCAGGGTCTGCACGTCACCTCGGTGGTCAACGCCTATGACGATGGCAAGTCGACCGGTGAAATCAGACGTCGATTCGGGATGCTGGGTCCTTCTGACATACGTAAGGTACAGGAACTCATGCTGCCGGAAGACGATCCGGACTTCCACGCCAATCGGGCGCTGTTCAAGTTCCGTTTTCCAGTCGATTGCTCGCACGACGACGCGGTGACCGAGATAGCCGCTTTCGTTAACAGTCGTCGCGAAAAGTTGTGCGACATCACGTTCGAAAGCCAGAAGGTGCGGATGTCGCTTCAGGTCGCGCTTGATGAGTTTCTGAAGAGCCTTGGGCCGATTGAGCGGGTGTTCGGTACGCCATTCAATTTTTCTGACTGCGCGATGATGAATATTGTCTACGCTGGCTTATTCCTTCTATCGCGACGTGACATGGAACAGGCGACGCTATTTATCGATCGTCTTTTTAAGCTGCGCGGCACTGTCCTCCCTGTAAGTATTGAAGACAAAAAGCTGATGGCGTTGCGCGAGAACGGGCAGGTCCTTTACTCCGAGGCCGAAATCGTCGAATTGCGTTCGAACGTGCGGATCGAGAACATCTACCTTGTTGACAATTATGTAGATCGAAAGACATTTGATCTGCTCGACCTCGACGAGAAACGGTTTTTCCTGGATCGTCATCATTGTCCGGTGCGGATGTCGCCCGGCGTCGAACTTGCGTTGCGGCAAGCGGATATCGTCGTCTATTCGGCGGGAACGCAACATTCATCTCTCTACCCGACCTACATGTCAACGGGCCTCGCGAGCACAATTTCCTACAACAAGACGGCGCTAAAGGTTTTCATCACCAATATCGGTGCGGATTACGAAACCCCAAATTACAAAGCCTCGGATTTTGTGCGAGGAGCTCACCGCTACTTGAATAGCGCCAATCCCAGATTAATACCGATGCAGGATCTCATCGATGTGATCTTCGTGAACCAGAGTGATCTCAAGTCGAGCGAGTCTTACGTTCAGTTCGATGAGGAGGGGTACACGGACGTGCCCGTGCCCAGGATCGTCGATGTGTTCGAATCCGCATCGTCGCCCGGCAAGCACGATGGGACGAAAATAGTTGACAAGATTCTCGAACTCTACGAGCAGTTCAGCTCTGCAACGTTACGTTCGTGAAAGGGAATGCTGAATTTCGCGCGCTGTTCGCCGGCAAACAAGCGTTGATTTTCGATTTCGACGGCACCGTGGCGCAGACGACGCCGTTGCATGCGCGCGCATTTTCGGAGACTATGGCCCCCTTCGGAGTTCCCGTTGATTATCCTTCGATCGCGGGCCTGAAGACTGCGGACGCGATCATACGATCCATCCGGGACGCCGGAGGCTCGGAGGAAGATTTTGACCTTCCGGCGCTTGTGGCCGAGAAACAACGACGCGCGCGTGCATTGATAGCTTCGAAGCTTGCGCCGATTCGCGAAGTCGAGGCATTCCTGGTCCGAGCCCGATTCCGCTTCCGCATGGCTATGGTGACGTCCGGATCGCGCGGGACAGTGGGACTCGCTCTGCGTAAGCTCGGCTATGAAGCCTGGTTTGATCCGATTATTTGCGCGGAAGACGTCGTAAACGCAAAACCCGCGCCGGATGGTTACCTCGCGGCGCTCGCGGCCTTGGATTTGCGCGCACACCAGGCGCTCGTGTTCGAGGACGCCGAGTCCGGTTTCGAAGCAGCGCGCGCGGCCGGTCTCGCTGTGGTCGACGCGAGATCGTTCGATTTTTCTCACGCAGCGACAAAGCTTTGAAGGCCGAATATGGGGATCGATATTCACGCATTCAATTTTGTGATGCACCAGGCGGCGCGCGCACCTCTTGGTCGCGTACTGACAATTGGTCGTCAGTCGCTCAACGTTGACCAGAACTTTTTGCGCAAAAGACTCGGCCGGCCGGTTGATCCATCGCCTTATTGCGAACCGGCGTTTTTGGCGCTTGGCGCTGCGAGCGTTGAATCGCTCGACGTCTCGGAATACGAGAACGCGACGATTGTGGCCGATCTTGGGAAGCGCTGCCAACTCAATCGGCGCTTCGATACGATTGTGGATGCAGGCTCGTTGGAGCATATCTTCGACGTGGCTACCGCCTTCCGAAACCTCATCGACCTTTGCGAAATTGGCGGCCGCATCATGCATTTCCTGCCCGTCAATAATCTCAACGGACATGGCTTCTGGCAGTTTTCGTCTGATCTCGTTTACGCGCTCTATAGTGCGCACAACGGGTTTTGCGACACGAAAGTCTATTACGCGTCTAGCATCGATCCAAAATCGTGGTACGAAATGCCGAATGCGAAGGCCGGAGTCCGTGTGGAAGTCGTGTCGATCGAGCCGATCATCCTGCTAAGTGTTGCGCGCAAGTTCGCTGATGTCCCGGCGATTGAAGTCAGCCAGCCATTCTATGCGCCTGCGTGGCAGAGTGGGGACGCTTCACTCAGGCAAAGCGAGACTTCGCGCGCGCCCCTCGCGGCCTGTCTTGCGCCCCTGCTGCGGCGCAGCGGCAAGCTGTCAATCATTCTGCGAAATCTATATTATCTTTGTGGAATTGCGGCGGGAAGCAGTCGATATGCGCTCGCGCGTCGATGCGAACGGAAAGTAGCAGTCGCGACGTTTTTGGGGGAGCGGACGTCATGAAGATCGACGCCGCTGTAGTCACGCATAAGCGCTGCAAATTGCTCGGCCGTTGCATCGGCCGCCTGCAAAGCCAGACGCGGCCGCCGGACCAGGTTATCGTCATTAGCAATTCGAGCGCCGACTGCAGTGTGGACATGCTGAATGCACGCGGTGTTTCGCTCATAATGCAGGAAAGCACAGGGTCATGCGGTGGATGGCCGCGCCGTATTCAATACGCGATGGACGAAGACTTCGACGCCATTTGGCTTATGGACGATGACGGCTTCCCGCATGAAGACGCGCTCGTGCGTCTCGAGGGGCGATGAATGACGATGTTGACCAGAACTTTTTGCGCAAAAGACTCGCCCGGCCGGTTGAATCTTCGCCTTATTGTGAGCCGACGTTTTTTGCACTGAGCCGCTCGACGTCTCGCAGTATGAGAATGCGACGATTGTGACCAATCTTGGAAGGTCGATTTCGAACAGCTATTACTGACAAGTCGCGCCAAGTCGTTCTAGCATTCGATTTTTCAGAAATGTCCTAACAACGATGAGTTCTCAACTCCATGCAGGAAGCGCCCGATCACCATGAATCGCAACGACAGAGCAATATGGTCGAGTCCGTTGTCGAAGGCTTTGGCGACGAGTGGACGCGTTTCGACCAGTCCGACCTTTCGACAGAAGAACTGCAGATGATCTTCGCCTCATACTTCAGCATATTTCCATGGCGCGACTTGCCGCCCGATGCGGAAGGTTTCGATTTGGGTTGCGGAAGTGGACGCTGGGCGCAGTTTGTCGCACCGCGTGTTGGACGTCTGCATCTCATCGACGCGAGCCAGGATGCGCTTGCAGTCGCGCGGCGTAAACTCGCGCGTTTTGCCAATGTCACGTTCGCCTGCGCGAGCGTCGATGAGCTGCCGTTGCCCAACGAGTCGCAAGATTTCGGCTATTCGTTGGGCGTGCTCCATCATATTCCCGACACTTTGGCCGGTCTTAAAGTCTGCATCGACAAGCTCAAGCCCGGTGCTCCGTTCTTGGTTTATTTATACTACCGGTTTGACAATCGCTCACTCTTGTTTCGTTCGGTTTGGCAGATCGCCGACGTCGTGCGGCGCGTCGTCTCTCGTCTTCCGCATGGGGGGCGCTATTTCGCGTCGCAAGTTATCGCTTTGCTCGTCTATTGGCCGCTGGCTAGGCTCGCGCTGGGTCTCGAAAGCCTCGGCGTTTCTTCGAGCTTTTTGCCGCTTTCCTACTATCGCGACAAATCCTTCTACACAATGCGCACCGATGCGCTCGATCGCTTTGGCACGCGGTTGGAGAAGCGGTTCAGCCGCCAAGAGATCGCTGCAATGATGTCGGCCGTCGGGCTCGTCGACGTGGAATTCCGCGAAGGCGAACCCTATTGGTGTGCGGTCGGCAAGAAGCGCATGTGACCGCGGGGGGCCGAGCGCGTTCGAGTAATTTGGAGAAGATCGGTATGAAGATACTCGCCGCTGTCGTGACCCACAACCGTCGCGAACTTCTCGGGCGCTGCATCGACCAACTTCTAAAGCAGGTGCGAGCGCCAGACGAGCTTCTGATCATCAATAATTCAAGTACTGACGGGACGGAGAAAATGCTCCTCGCGCGCGGCGTGCCGTATATCACCCAAGAAAACACTGGATCGGCTGGCGGCTGGCGGCGCGGCATCGAACACGCAATCGAACAAAACTTCGATGCGGTTTGGCTCATGGACGACGACGGATTTCCGGATACTGGCGCGCTCGCCATCTTGGAGAAGGCGTTGACGCCTGGAGTTGCTTGCGCTTCGTCTATCATTCTGCGCGAAGATAGACCAACCCATTTCGTGTTTCCGATTCCGCTCCTCGACAAATCGGGGCAGCCGGTGATTTTCGGGGCGCCGCGCAAAATCGACACCTTGGAAAAATTGCACCGCCTCGCGCCCGACGGAATCTATCCTTTCGCACATTTGTTCAATGGCGCCCTGATAAGCGCTGAAGCTGCGCGCGCGATTGGCAACGTTAATCAGAACTACTTCATTTCGGGAGATGAGGTCGATTATTTTTGCCGGTTGCGAAAGGGGGGAAGGGTCGTTTCCTTGCTCGACGCTATTCAGTTCCACCCTGACGTGAGCAAGCGCCCTTTCACACCCGTGAAATTCTATTACTATCTGAAGAACACGCTGATCTTGAATGAGCGGTATTTCGATGCCGTGCCGCTGCGCAATCTCCTCGCTGTTGCAGCCGTTCTGGGCCGGACAGCAAAACGCAACGGTCCTGTAGTGGCGTTGTCCTATCTTTTCGGCCGCAATGCCCCGGTCTTCTATCAAGCGATTATTCGCGGTTTGCGCGGTCAGATTGGAAAGGATTTCGATGGTTGAGACAAACGTATTGATTGCAGCCGCGGGCCGCGGCTCGCGGGCGGGGCTGCCTTATCCCAAAACCTTGTTCCCGGTGCAGGGCAAACCAATATTGCTGCGTATTTGCGACACGCTTCGTCCCTGCGATCGGCAGCCGACGATCATAGTCAGTCCGAGCGGGGAGAAGGATATCGGGGGATGTCTCGCCAAGGCGGGGGTCGCGGCGCATCTCGTTCGTCAGATGGAGCCCAAGGGAATGGGCGACGCCGTGTTGCAGTTTTCGCAGTCGCCGGCCTTCGAGGGGGCGGATCACGTCCTTTTGGTCTGGGGCGATTTACCATTCGTTCAGCCAGAGACCGTGGCGGCGATGGTCGATGCGCATCATGCGCGCAGCAATGATTTCACATTCGTGACTCGTGTGACAAATCGGCCTTACACGGTCGTCGAGCGCACGCCTAACGGCGGGATCCTGCGGTGCCGCGAGACACGTGAGGAAGGGCTGGCCCCACCCGAGCAAGGTGAGCGCGAGATTGGTCTGTTTGTGTTCCGTCGTGACGTGGTCATGTCCATGCTAAAGGAAGAGTTGCCTGGGAAGCGCGGTAAAACCACCGGTGAACATGGGTTCCTTTATGTCATCGAATGGCTGGTCGAGCGCAAGTTTCGCGTCGAGGCTCTTCCAATCGCAAAAGAAATCGAGATAGTGTCGCTCAACAGTCTCGATGATTTAGCCGGCTTCGATTAAATGCAATGGTTCCGCTTGGAGCGAGCGAAATTGCGCGTTCATTGAACTTACAGCTGGCAAGCGCATCGCGACTCATCCGAATCTTGAATCATCGAGAAGCTGCGCAGAATGGTCCCATATTTCTTGATTTTTGTCCTCGCGGCCGGACCTGCCATTATTGCTCCGCGCGGCGCGGCCCGTAAAGGGGGCGGGTTCGTAGCTTTCACGCTCTTCGGCGTTTTACTCGCGCTGATGATAGGTTTTCGTTGGCAGGTGGGCGGTGACTGGAGTTGGGACATCCATCGCATGTTTTTTTATGCCGATCGCGACGTGACGGATTATGTGAATGGAATGGATCCCGGTTATGGATTGCTGCTGTGGCTTGGATGGAATTCTGGTCTTAATATTTGGTTTACTCATCTCGTCGGCGGCGGAATCTTCGCCTATGGGCTCGCGAGGTTCTGTCTGAACGAGGTCCATCCGTGGTTGGCGATGACCGTCGCCATCCCCTATCTCGTGATTGTCGTAGCGATGGGTTATGACCGCCAAGCGGTGGCGATCGGCTTCGTCATGTTGGCAATGGTTGCGACTCAGGAGCGGTCCGCGCCGCGGTTCTTCCGCAACAGCGTTTTGGCCGCCTCAATGCATGTCACGTCGCTGACGCTGATGCCTGTATTCGTGTTCGGCTCGCGGATAAATAAGTTTTGGGCAATAGCTCTCGGCGCGCCGATTTTCATTGTTGGCTATATATATTTTCTTCAACAAAAAGCTGAAGTTTCGTTCACCGGATATATTGGAACCGGTTATTCGTCGAGTGGGGCTGCAATTCGCGTCGCGATGAACGCGCTGCCCGCGGTCGTCTATTTTGGTTTCAGAAGTCGATTCGCGCTAAACGACGACGAACGCCGTTTCGTCGACGTTCTCGCGCTGATCGCGCTCCTTTTTGTCGGCTTGCTCATTGCTTCGCCATCATCGACAGCTGTCGATCGCATGGCGCTCTACATCATCCCAATCCAGTTGTTCGTGCTCGGCCGTGTGCCTCTCGCATTCGCGCGCACCACAAAGGATTATTCAGCGCTGACTATAGGCGTTGTGACCTATTCCGCTGGCGTGATGCTTGTTTGGTTGAATTTTGCCGATAACGCGAATTGCTGGGTGCCATACTCCTTGATTGACCCCGGCGCGCTGGTCGGGCTAGGTTACTGATATTGTGCCGTTATCATGCTACCGTGCAGACATTCGCGGGGCAGGCGGGGCGCGTCTGTCGGAGCTTGTCGCCGAATTCCGTAAAGATGATCGCGTCTGCGCACGTCGCCTCCGTTTTCGGCCGATCCGGCTGAGCGGGAACGTCCTTTACGACATCTAATACGCGGTCCGGACTGTCTCGCCGGTCGAGCGCGGCGAACGCGCCGGAGGCGCGTCTCCGTTCGACGAAGGAACCGTCCGCCGGCCATGCCAGTCGCGGCCTGGGAATAAACCCGACGCCGTTGCGCGCAGCCTCTACCACCGCGCCATAACGGTCATTCGTCACTATCGCGTCGACCGAAGGCAGGCGAATATTTGCGATGAAACTAATTCTGTTCGCCAATACGGACTGGTACTTGTATAATTTTCGCCAATCGCTTGCGGTCGCCTTGGTGGGCGCGGGACATGATGTCCTTCTCGTTTCGCCACCGGGTTCCTACGGAGAGAAGCTCCGCGCGCTGGGCTTCCGCTGGGAGCCCGCGCCCATGAAGCGCAACAGTCTCAATCCCGTTCGGGAACTTGCCTTGCTGTTCTGGCTCTGGCGCCTCGTGCGCGCGGAAAGGCCGGATCTCGTGCATAGCTTCACGGTCAAGTCAGCAGTCTACGGCGCGTTGGTCGCCCGCGTTTGTGGCGCTGCGCGAGTCAGCGCCGTGGCCGGGATGGGATATGTCTTTATTAGTGATGCGCCGAAAGCGCGCATTTTGCGGCCATTCGTCCGGCTGCTCATGCGTCTTGTACTGGGCGGGAAACGCGCGCGGCTTATTCTGCAAAACCCGGATGACGTTGATCTCTTCATTCACGCAGGCCTTGTTCCAAAGGAACAAATTCGGCTGATCCCCGGCTCCGGCGTAAATTGTGACCTTTTCCAGCCGCCGCGCGTTGCGCGGAGCAAAGAGTCGAACGAGGAACTGAGAATCGTCCTTGCGGCGCGCATGCTCTGGGACAAGGGGATCGGCGAATTCGTCGAGGCGGCGCGGCGGTTGCACGCAGAAAATCGCCCCCTGAAATTCATTCTCGCAGGCGATCCCGATCCGGGCAATCCGGCTGCTATCTCCGAGAGCACATTGCGCGATTGGCAGGCCGAGGGCCTCGTTGAATGGCTCGGTCATGTCGATGACATGCCGACGCTGTTGGCCGGAGCCGATATGGTTGTTTTGCCGAGCTATCGCGAAGGACTGCCGAAAACTCTGATCGAAGCGGCGGCCTGCGCTCGTCCTCTCGTGACTTGTGATGTTCCCGGATGCCGTCATGCTGTGCGCGACGGCGTCGACGGATTGCTGGTTCCTGCTCGCGACGCCAAGGCGCTCGCCCGCGCCATTGCGAAGTTGCAAGATGACCCTGAACTCGCGGCGAAACTCGGCAATGCGGCTCGTTTAAGAGCGCTCAATGAATTCGAGGAACGCATTGTGATCGCACGAACAATCGCGATCTACAACGAACTCGTGAATGAGGATGGGACGCCTGCGGCGCGCTGAGCTGCATCAGATTGACGGAAATGAAGCGTGTTTGCAGCTTTCGGCTGAACAGATTGGCCGCATCTGTCTTTTTTCCCGCCACTCTTCATTGCGCTTTCCATCGCAGAGACGATCCATGGATATCGGAAAAGCGTTGGCCGGGGAGCGCGTATTTACTTAATCTTGGGGCGTGAAGCCTTCGAAGCCAGGCCGGACCGGCGCGTCGTTCTTGCCGAGAAGTTGAAATGGCGGGACATGGCCGTCGAAATAGGGGCCGATTCATCGCTGCTTCCTTTCGGAAGCCGTGAATCACACACCGCACCTCAGGCCAGCCAGTTTATGGGTCCGGACCCTGGCTCTTGTGCGGATGTGGTGAGCGCTTCCCACTACAATGCATACGACAACCGCAAAATACGCACGTTCGTCGGAGCGAGCCAGCACAGGAATTCATAATGCAACAGGACGCCAATACATTACAAACCAGGTTGTTGACATTGGCGCCTCTCCTGATCGCCGCGACGTTCATGACCCTGGCCTGGCGCTTCATCGTCGACGATTCCTATATCGTCAATCGCTACATTGTGAACACGCTGAGCCATGGCGTCGTCAGCTACAATCCGACCGATCACGTCAACGCCCTCACGTCGCCGCTGCAATATTTCATCATCTTGGCGCTCACGCCGCTCTTCCCCGATCATTGGTTTGACGCGTTCCGCTGGACGTGCGCAATTGCGATCGTCCTGAGCCTTTACGGGGCGGCGTTTAGAATATTTTCGTCCGACAAGGACCGCTTTGTATATTTGTGCCTGTCGCTCTGCTCGCCCTTTATGGCGATTTGGGCTGTCGGTGGGCTTGAAACCTGCCTGCTGGCCGCTCTATGTCAGCTTTTTTTGGCGCACAGCGTCCGCCCTTTCTTCAACTCGGCAGGCGCGAATGAGTTTCTCAAATATTCTATTGCCGGGATCGCCTTCCTGACGAGATTCGACAGTGTGCTGTTTTTCTTTGCTCCCTGTTTGCTGGCCATACTCAAAAGCCAAGACCTGAAGCGGACGGCAATATTCCTGGCGATCGCCGCCCTCCCCGCTCTCGCGTGGCTTGGCTTCGCGTTCTTCTATTACGGCGACATTTTCCCAACCTCCCTCTATCTGAAGGGGGGCTTCGCCACGAAGCAGTTGGCCTTGGGAACGGTGTATTTCGTCTTCTTCATCTGCGCGAGCGGGCTGTGGTTCTTTCTTCCACACCTGAGGCTTTCGCCGCGCGTGGTCGAAGCGAGCGAGCGAACGCCTTTGCTACGGGACTGGCGGCTTTGGTCCGCGCTGCTTGTCATCATCTACGGCTGGCACGCGGGCGCCGTGCACATGATGCACGCCTATCGCTATTGGGTGGTGTATCTGCCGTTCTTCGTATATTTGCTGATGGGCGCATCGAAAATTCGCGGTTCCGTATCCTACGCTGCGATGATGGTCTTTCAATGCGCGGTCTTTTTCTGGGCGTTCTTCATCGGCTTCGATGTAAATCCAGCGGTCGTCGCGAATGTTTTGGTGTTGGATCGCATCGGCCACCACGTCTCAACGGAATTCGCCGAGAGTCGCGTGCCGCTGTGGAATTACGACACGGCGCTGTTCGGTATGTGGCGAACCGTCGGCATTGAGGCGCGGGAGCATTGGATACAGCGCGGCAGGATTAACGGCCCGGTCTTCGCTTCTCCTCTGGGCGGCGTTCCGCCATATTTCTTCCCTGAATCGATCGCCTATGACAGCCTGACTGGTTATCGCGACCATTGCAATCTGGCGCCCGTCGACGTCGCCGACTATAAGCTCGAACTGGAGATGGAGGCGCCGAAGGGCCCGTCCGGCGAGTGGGAGCCCGTCAGTAGTCACGCCGCGGTCATCGACCAGGGCCAGACGGTGTTCTTCAATCTTTATTATCGTCCGCGCAGCGCCACGCGCCCTGCGGCGGCGCTGCCCCCGCGCATCCACGACAAATGTGATGGCGCGGGAGCGGCGCCTCCGTCCTCGATGGGCGCTCCGTAAGCTCAACCCTAAGGACTGCGGCGACACCTGCAAGGCCTGCGCCGAAGGATGCCGCAAGACGACAATGGGTTGATCGTAAGCCCGGTCATGCCTCCAGCCGGGCTGAACTGACCCGCGGTCGTCGGGTGACGCTTAATCCTCGGCAATGCCGCGGTCTCCCAACGATCCGCGTTGAAGCGTCGCGCGTGGTGAACTATGTCTTTCAAGCGAAGTTTTTGAAGATGAAATGCGCCGCGTCAACATCCATGAAGCCAAAGGGCATCTATCGCGGCTCGTGGGGCGAGCGGCGGCGGGAGAGCCGTTCATCATCGCCAAATCGGGCAAGCCAATCGTCAAAGTCACGGCGACCGACGCGCCGCGCAAACCCGCATTGGGCTTCTGCGGGGCGAAATCCAGACGCCCGCCGATTTCGATGAAATGGGGCGGCTGGAAATCGAACGGATGTTTTCGGGCGGTTGATGAAGCGGCTGCTCGACGCCGAGTTTCTTTTATGGGCTGCAGCCGAAACGATCCTCGACACTTCAGGGCGACGAAAATGAAGATCGTACTTTTTCTCTGCACCGGAAACTATTATCGAAGCCGCTTCGCTGAAGAGATGTTCAATTCTTCGGCTCCCGTCGAATGCCCTGGATGGAGAGCAATATCGCGCGGGCTTGCCGTTGACTTAGGCGTCAATAATGTAGGTCCAATTGCTAAATCGGCGGTTCATGCTCTTCGGAGCAGCGGCGTGGATTTCAACTGGAAGCTCGCGCGGATGCCGCTGCAGTTAGAGACTGTAGACCTTGAGACGGCTGATCACATCGTCGCTCTCAAAAAAGCAGAGCATCTTCCCCTTCTGCGGGAACGGTTTCATTCCTGGCTTGGAGCGAATGAGCCCGATCGCGTTGAATACTGGCACATTGACGACGTCGACCAAATGGTTCCAGCTCGCGCGCTGCCTTTGATCCTGGACGAGCTCCAGGTTTTGAAGACGCGGCTTTCCCGCGATCCCGTCGGCGACATGAAGCTGTAGAGCGCGTTCCGACCGAATGGATCATTCGTTCGAAAGGAAAGCGCTAAAAAGTCAAACGCCTGAACAAATTCCTATCGATCAGATTGAATCAATTTGATCGATAAGAATATGCTCTACCGCCAAGTCTCGCTGATTAAGACCGATATGCCCGGTTTCTTGTTACGATGGACATGATGTTCCAAGGCGTGTCTGTGAGCTTGTTCCAGGCGAGGCGGCAATGATTGGGGATGTCCTCACAGGATTTGAAGACGCGGTTCATACGGGTTCGATTCCCGTCGTCCGCACCAGCCGTCCGCACCAGCCGGTCGCTATTCTCGCCTTACGAGTGGTTCCGACGCGCCGATGCGCGAGCGTAATGGCGATGATGATGCTTGTGTTTCAGTCCCCAGCTCGATGCGATCGAGGGGCCGGCCGTATAGCCGACGACGCCGCCCGCGACGAGGCCGATCGGGCCGCCGACGAGGGCGCCCGCTAAGGCTCCCATCGCGCCGTCGCCAAGGCGCTCCTGCGCTTTCGCAAGGGAAGGCAGGAGGAGAAATCCCGCAAGCGCGGTCGTGATCAAAAGCGTTTTCGTCATGCGGTGCTCCGGTCGCGGATGGCGAGGTGCCCCGCGCGTGTCGGGGACGGATTCGGCACCTTGCGTAATCGCCGGAAGTGTTCATTTTCGGGCGCCGGGGCGCGACGCCCCTGGTCCGAAGCCGTCGCGTCATCTTGATCCTTTACGCTTCAAATCGTTTCTCCAGCCAAAGAGCATCTCATGAAACTCGCCGACGTTCGCCAGAAGGCCTTCGCCATGCCATTGAACGACCCCGCTTATCCGCGCGGGCCGTATAAATTCTACAATCGCGAATTCGTCGTCATCAGCTACCGGACCGACCCCGACGAATTGCGCGCCGTCGTGCCGGAGCCGCTCGAAGTCGTCGGAGACACCGTCAATTATGAATTCATCCGCATGCCGGATTCGACCGGCTTTGGCGATTACACCGAGACGGGGCAGGTGATCCCGGTGCGCTTCACGGGCAAGGACGGCGTGGTGCAGGAGGGCGGCTACGTCCATGCGATGTATCTTGACGACAATTCGCCGATCGCAGGCGGACGCGAAATCTGGGGCTTTCCGAAAAAACTGGCGACGCCAAAGGTTTCGCACGAGAGCGAGACGCTGGTCTGCACGCTGCATTACGGCTCCGTGCTGTGCGTCTCGGCGACCATGGGCTACAAGCATCGCGAGATCGACCCGGCGCCGCTGCTGAAAGGCCTCGCCAGGCCGAATTTCATGATCAAGATCATCCCGCATGTCGATTGCACGCCGCGTATCTGCGAACTCGTGCGCTATTATTGCGAGGACGTGACGATCAAAGGGGCGTGGTCCGGTCCGGCCGCCATCCAGCTGTTCGAACACGCCATGTGCGACGTCGCGCGGCTGCCGGTGCGCGGCGTCGTCTCGGCGACGCATTTCGTCACCGACCTGACGCTCGGGCTCGGCGAGGTCGTGTTCGATTATCTGAAGGACTGAAAGCGGTCCTTTGCGCTCCAGTCCCGCGTAAGGCGAAGCGGCGACAAGGTGGAAAGGGACAAGTTTGAGCGATTCGACTGAAGGCGCCTTTCGGACCGGAGGCGCGTTCGGTTGGGGACGTCTCAATCCAGGGCGTCGCCGCTCCGGGGCCGGGCGTCGGCGCGCGCGCGGCTCGGGCGCGATCGAAAGCGGCCGCGGCTGGTCTTGCGAGCCGCGGTCTCTGCAACGCGCCGCCGGGAAAGGTGAATGAACGAGCTTAAAATCGATGAGAGTTTTATACATGCGCTGGTATATTGTATTGATGTCGATCATATTCACGAATGCGGTGCATTGGTGAATATTATAATCGATTTCGTCTTAAAATTTGAGCGCGCTGTTCAGCTTGTTGCTTAAAGCCGTCTTTAGGACTGGCCGATATCATTCGCGGGATGAAGCGCTGAGCGCGTTGGCGTCGCTCCTGAAGACGACGCTGCAGGGCGCCGCCGCAAGGCGAGACGATCAAGGCGGCGGCGTGGACGAGGCGATCGCGATGGCGCGGCGGGTGAGGCGGTCACAATGCTAAAGACGAGGACATGCCATGATTAATGCTCTGAAGAGCGATGCGGGCCAGGCGCGCGCCGAGCGATCGGCCGAGGTCCGGCCGGTCTATCTCGAATCGCTGACGCTAGTCGAACGCCTGCATCGCCGCCTTCTCGACGTGATCAAGGATGAGTTCGACCGGCGCGGCCGCAGCGACGTCAATTCGGTGCAGGCGCTGCTGCTCTACAATATCGGCGACAAGGAACTGACGGCCGGCGAATTGCGCACGCGCGGCTACTATCTCGGATCGAACGTCTCCTATAACGTCAAGAAGCTGGTCGAGACCGGCTATTTGCACCATGCCCGGTCGCGCATCGACCGCCGCGCGGTGCGCATCAGCCTGACCGACAAGGGCCGCGACGTGCATGACGTCGTCGCCGGCCTCTACGACAAGCATGTCACGACGGTCGAGCAGATCGGCGGCATTAGTTCCGACGAATTCAAACGCCTCAACGTGGCGCTGGTCCGGCTCGAACGGTTCTGGACGGATCAGATCCGTTACCGCCTCTGAGCCAAAACCCGCGGCGTCCGGCGCCATTCGTCGCGCACGCTCTCGTGATCCTCGCATCGATCTGATCACGCGCGGCGCGGGCCGAAAATAGCGCGACGCCATTTTCCTCTGCGCCGAGGGGTGTTTAGCAGCGCGCGCGATCCTGGTCGTTCGTCGCCGAGGCTTGCCCCGTTCGCTCGCCCGATCCGGCCTTGCCTTATAATCGCCGCCCTATTTGTGTCTTGTTAACCATCAAGATGCTAGGGAAGCCTCGGTGCTGCGAGGCCGCCTTCGCCTGCTTTTGTTTCCGCGCCTCCAGTCGTCCGCGTCTGGCCGGACGCCAGATCGCGGCGGCGAAGCGATTGCAAAGGAATTTGATCGTGCGAACGATGCAGTTCAAAATGATGAAAGAATTGACTCAGCCGGCGCGCTCCGCCCTGCGGCGCCGACCCGCCGCGGCCGCCTTGATCGCCGGTCTCTCGGCCGGCTTTTGGCTATGCCCTTCCCTTCAAGCGCTCGCCGGTTCGGACGGATTTGGCGATCAGGCCGAATGGGCGCAGCGCTATGACGCCGATCCGCGCCTCGCGGTCAGCCGCTCGACCACGCCCGTGCTGTCGACGCAGACCGCGGCCGCGACAGAACAGGCGATCGAGACCTATCAGCGGATCGTCGCCAAAGGCGGCTGGCAGCCCGTGCCCGCGACCCATGTGCTGAAACTCGGCGTCAATGGCCCGGCGGTCGTCGCCCTGCGCCAGCGGCTTGCGGCGTCGGACGATCTCGACGCGGCGGCTGGCGGCTCGCCGATCTTCGACTCTTATGTCGAAGCCGGGGTCCGGCATTTCCAGGCCCGGCACGGCCTGCTCGAAACCGGCCTCGTCTCGAAGGAGACCTTCGCCGCGCTCAACGTTCCGGCCGACGTCCGGCTGCATCAGCTCGAAATCAATCTGGTTCGCCTGCGCTCCTATTCGGGCAATCTCGGCGATCGCTTCGTGACGGCCAACATCCCCGCCATGGCGGTCGAGACGGTCGAGAATGGCGTCGTCGCGACGCGTCATGAGGCCGGCGTCGGCAAGATCGACCGCCAGTCCCCGGTCATGATGACGAAGGCGATCGACATCAACTTCAATCCTTACTGGACCGTGCCGCCGTCCCTCATCCACAAGGATCTGATTCCGCGGATGCAGAAGGATCCGAACTATCTGACCGAGCACAAGATCCGGATTTTCAGCAAGGACAATCAGGAAGTCCCGCCGACGTCGATCGACTGGAACACCAACGACGCCACCAATTACCGCTATCGGCAGGATCCGGGCGGGGACATCAACTCGCTTGGCGTCGTCCGCATCAACATCAACAATCCCTATGGCGTCTATATGCATGACACGCCCGAGAAGGGCGTCTTCGGCGACGATTTCCGCTTCGTGTCGTCGGGCTGCATCCGCGTCCAGAACGTGCGCGACTATGTGACGTGGCTGTTGAAGGATACGCCGGGCTGGGATCGCGAGCATATCGATCAGGCGATTCGCTCGGGCGAACGCATCGACGCCAAGCTGTCGACGCCGGTCCCTGTTTATTGGGTTTATATAACCGCCTGGGGGACGCCCGACGGACTGGTCCAGTTCCGCGAGGACATTTATCAGCGCGACGGCTTTGGACCGGCTGCGGACAGCGCGGCTTCGACGGCGCCGCTGCCGCAGGCGATTCGTTCGGAGGCGCGCGCCGCTCCGGTCAGCGCCAGGACGCTGGAGCCCATGAACGACGAAGAGCAATAGGCGCGCGCGGGGCGAGCTTCGGCTCCGCGGCTCGAATTCAAAAAAAGAGCGGGATGGGGAAAAGCGGTCGCCGCTCTTCTCCATCCCGCTTTTTTTGGCTCCCTCGACGCGAATTCCCGCTCCTTTCGGGAGCGGGAAACCTTCACGCCGAAAAAATGTTTAGTTGTGCTGGGCGGGAGCGCCTGGCGCGGTCGGCGCCGCCTCCTCATGCTTCTCCCCGAAGAAATGGGCGAGGAAGGCGATGGCGAGGAGAATGACGATGGCGGGAAGCAGCCACCGCCGCAATCCGCCGCCGTCTCCGCCAACGCTGGCTGGCGCCGCTTGCGCGGCTTTCGGGGCAGGGCTGGCCGCCGCCGTCGCGCCAGCGGCGGGGCTGGAGCCGAGAAAGGCCGCGATCGCGGCGGGAACTGTGCTCGGAACGGAGCCGCCAGCGGTCACGAAGCCAATGATCTTCGGCGTCGCATAAGCGAGCGCGGCGGCTGCGATGCCGGGGTCGATCCCGACTTTCTTGGCCAGCGCGGCAATGGTCTCGCCGCCGAACGCCTGCACGGCGCCTTGCGGCGAGAGCGGCGGATTGTTCGCGTTGCCGATCCAGGACGACGCCTGCGCGCCGAGACCCGCGGCCGAGAGTTTCTCCAGAAATCCCTTCAGTCCACCGGGCTCGCTGAAGATGGTGCGCAAGAGGCCTTGGAGAAGCGGACCGGCGGCGGGTCCGAGCGCCAGTCTCGCCTTGACGGCATCGACGAGTTCTTCGATAGGCGACGACATGATAGTGCTCCCATTAATGACTCAGCTCGATTGAGCGTGATGGTTTCTCCGCCACATGGCCGACGACTCCGCGCGGCGCGGCGGTTTGAACTCGTGCGGAATGAGGATTAAGGCTCCGCGAGCCGCATGTATAATGGATATTAGTCTGTCCCGGCCTTTTTTCCGAGCGCTCGAATGAAGCTTAAGCGCCTCAACTTGTCAATTTGCGCGCGCGCGCGGCGGCCACAAACTTGACTTTATGACGCTTTTGCTTTGCGCTGCGATCGCGGTCCGCCGCGCCGGCGGCGCAGAGAGCGGCGCGCCCCAAAAAACTTTGAGTCCGCCACAAATAAATCCTTTGTCGCCTCTCCTTCACGCCGCCGGATCGGCATGCTATGGCGACGCTAAGATGTCGCGCCCGCGCCAAGCGCCGGACCGCCGGCTGACGACGCCCCTGATTTTCCGTCTCGAAAAGGAGCTCTCGCTATGAGCCAAGTCCATGCCGACAAGGGAGGCTATGCTTCCAACGCCTTCTTCGCAGCCAGCCTCAAGGATGCCGACCCGGAAATCGCCGAGGCCGTCAAGCTCGAGCTTGGCCGCCAGCAGCATGAGATCGAGCTGATCGCGTCCGAGAATATCGTTTCCAAGGCCGTGCTGGAGGCGCAGGGCTCGGTGCTGACCAATAAATACGCCGAAGGCTATCCCGGGCGGCGCTATTATGGCGGTTGCCAATATGTCGACATCGCCGAGAATCTCGCGATCGACCGGATCAAGCGCCTTTTTGACTGCCAGTTCGCCAATGTGCAGCCGAATTCCGGCAGCCAGGCCAATCAGGCCGTGTTTCTGGCGCTGGCGCAGCCGGGCGACACTTTCATGGGTCTCGATCTCGCCGCGGGCGGCCATCTGACCCATGGTTCGCCGGTCAATCTGTCCGGCAAATGGTTCAAGCCGATCCCCTATGGCGTGCGCCGCGACGATCATCGCATCGACATGGAGGCGGTCGAAAGACTGGCGAAAGAACATAAGCCGAAGCTGATCATCGCCGGTGGTTCGGGCTATCCGCGCCACTGGGACTTCGCGAAATTCCGCGAGATCGCCGATTCGGTCGGCGCCTATTTCTTCGTCGACATGGCGCATTTCGCCGGGTTGGTCGCGGGCGGCGTGCATCCCTCGCCGTTCCCGCACGCCCATGTCGTCACCTCGACGACGCACAAGACCCTGCGCGGCCCGCGCGGCGGCCTGATCCTGACCAACGACGCCGACATCGCGAAAAAGATCAATTCGGCGGTGTTCCCGGGTCTCCAGGGCGGCCCGCTGATGCATGTCATCGCCGCCAAGGCCGTCGCCTTCGGCGAAGCCCTGCAGCCTTCCTTCAAGGTCTATGCGCGCCAGGTTGTGGATAACGCCCGCGTGCTCGCCTCGACCCTCAAGGACGCCGGCTTCGATCTCGCCTCCGGCGGCACCGACAATCACCTGATGCTGGTTGACCTGCGGCCGAAAAACCTGACCGGCAAGGCGGCGGAAGCCGCCCTCGGGCGCGCCTCGATCACCTGCAACAAGAACGGCGTGCCGTTCGACACGGCGAGCCCGATGGTCACCTCCGGCATCCGTCTTGGCGCGCCGGCGGCGACCTCGCGCGGCTTTGGCGTCGCCGAGTTCAAGAAAGTCGGCGAATTGATCGCAGAGACGCTCGATGGCCTCTCGGCCAATGGCGATGCCGGCAATGGCGCGGTCGAAGCCAAGGTCAAGACCACCGTTCTGGAGCTGACGGGGCGTTTCCCGATCTACTGAAGGACGCGCCGCGATGCGCTGTCCTTATTGCGGCAGTCTCGAAACGCAGGTTAAGGACTCGCGACCGACGGATGACGCCGCCTCCATAAGGCGGCGGCGCATCTGTCCCGATTGCGGCGGCAGATTCACGACCTTCGAGCGCGTTCAGCTGCGCGAACTGATCGTGCTCAAGAAATCCGGACGGCGGGCGCCGTTCGATCGCGACAAGTTGATGCGCTCGCTCGAAATCGCGCTGCGCAAGCGCCCGGTCGAGCCGGAGCGGGTCGAACGCATGGTCAATGGCATCGTTCGGCAGCTTGAGAGCCAGGGCGAGCCGGAAATCCCCAGCGAGCGGATCGGCGAACTCGTGATGGAGGGCCTGCGCGCGCTCGACGGCGTCGCTTATGTGCGCTTCGCCTCGGTGTACCGGAATTTCCGCGAGGCGCGCGATTTCAACGCCCTGATCGACGAGCTGGCCGGCGACGGCGCCGTGCAGGGTCCGCTCGCGACCGAAGAGCAGCTCGCCGAGCCGGGCCCGGATGGCCCCCAGGGCCGCGCGCCGAAGACGCGTTCGCCGAGCCGCGCATGATCGATTGCGACGCCGACGCGCGGTTCATGACCGCCGCGATCGCGCTGGCGCGGCGCGGCCTCGGGCTCTGCGCGCCAAATCCCGCCGTCGGCGCGCTGATCGTCCGGGACGGCGTCATTGTGGCGCGCGGCTGGACCCGCCCGGGCGGGCGTCCCCACGCCGAAACGGAGGCCATCCGCGCGGCCGGCGCGGACAGCCGCGGCGCAACGCTCTATGTCACGCTGGAGCCGTGCAGCCATTATGGCGCGACGCCGCCCTGCGCCGAGGCGATCATCGCTGCGGGGATCGCGCGCGTCGTCACGGCCCTCGAGGATCCCGACCCGCGCGTCGCCGGACGCGGCCACCAGCTGCTGGCGAAGGCGGGCGTCGCGCTGACGACCAATGTCTGCGAGGCGGCGGCGCTGCGCGCCAATCTCGGCCATGTGCTGCGCGTGACGCAGGGTCGCCCGATGGTCGCGCTCAAGCTTGCGCTGACCGCGGATGGCTTCGCCGCGGGCTTGAGCGGCGAGGAGCGGATTTCCATCACGGGCCCCGTCGCCAATGGCTATGTGCATATGCAGCGCGCCCTGCATGACGCGGTTCTGGTCGGCGCCGGCACGGCGCTCGCCGATAATCCGCTCCTCACCGTGCGCCTGCCGGGGATGGAGGCGCGAAAGCCGCTGCGGGTCGTCTTCGACAGCGATCTGAAGCTGCGCCTGAAATCGCGTCTCGCCGAGACGGCGACGGTCTATCCGACCCTCGTCATCGCGGCGGAGGACGCCTCCGCCGAGAAAGAGACGCGCCTCGCCGCGCTCGGCGTCGCGGTCGCGCGCGCGCCGCGCGATGCGGCCGGCCATGCCGATCTCGGCGGCGCGCTCTCGCTTCTCGCCGCGCGCGGAATTACGCGGGTCTTTTGCGAAGGCGGCCCGGTTCTGGCCGACGCCCTGATCGCGGGCGGGTTCGCCGATGAAGTCAGCCTGCTCGCGAGCCCGAACCCGCTTGGGCGGGAAGGGCGCGCCGGTCTTGGCCCCGCGAGCCTCGCTGCGCTCTCCGATCCCGCCCGTTATGCAACAGTCGAAACGCGCATGTTCGGCGAGGATCGCCTTACCCGAAGCGAAAGGATTTTATGATGTTCACGGGTCTCGTCAGCGACGTCGGCGAAGTCTCCAGCGTCGAGGCGCGGGGCGCGCTGAAGCGCGTGCGCATTCTGTGCGCCTACCCGGCGGAATCGATCGCGCTCGGCGCCTCGATCGCCTGCGCCGGCCCCTGCCTCACGGCGGTGGCGTCTGGCGCATCGGGGTCGAAGACCTGGTTCGAGGTCGATGTCGGCGCGGAGACGCTGGATCGCACGACGGCCGCGACCTGGAAGCCCGGCGTGCGGCTCAATCTTGAGCGCTCGCTCAAGGTCGGCGACGAGCTCGGCGGCCATATCGTCACCGGACACGTCGACGGCGTCGCTGAAATACTTCGCATCGACGATTTTGACGGGATGCGGCGTCTTGTTTTCCGGGCGCCGCGCGCGCTCGCGCGCTTCATCGCCGAGAAGGGTTCGGTTTCGCTTGACGGCACGTCGTTGACCGTTAATGGCGTCGAAGGCGACGAATTCTCGATCCTTTTGATTCCGCATACGCTGCAGGTCACCACATGGGGCGACAGGCGCGCGGGCGACGCCGTCAATCTTGAGGTCGATTTGATGGCGCGCTATGCGGCGAGGCTCAGCGAAACCGCGCCGGGCGTCGAGGCTCTGACCTAATTTAGGGCGCTGGCCCCAAGGGCCGGCGTCACGCGTCCGTCAGTGCGGCGGCGACAAGCGCCTGGCAACGCAACAGCGCCGCATATTCCGCCGCATCGACGAGAACTTGCCCCTGATCGGCCTCGTCGCGCGCGGCGGCCGCAGCATGCGCGCTGCGCAGCCCCGCCTCCAGTTTCGCGACTCGCGTGAGGGCGTGTTCGAGAGGCGTTGCGCCTCTGCCAAAGGCCTTGAGGCCGCTTGGCGCTTCCGCGCCGGCAGGTCTCGAAAAGCGTTTCGAGGCTGGGCGTTCCTTCTTGCCGAAATCATATTCAATGATCATGGCTTCTCCAATCGCGGCGCCGATTTCGTTTATGCTCAACGCGCGGGCCGCCTTTAAGGGCAAAGAATGGCTCGGTCCGCGCCGCCGCGCAAGCCGCATTGTGAGGCGAACGTCCCGGCGCCGGGCCGATGGCGTCGCGTCAGCCGGTTGCGGGCGCGACGGGTAGGGCATTTTGCAGAAAATTATCCTACAATCGTCCCACAATTCGGCGCCGGATTTTCGGGCCATCGCTGCGATTTTGCGCGCCAATCGAGAAAAAATCGCAAATTTTTCGAGATAGGCGGCTCAGCGGAAGCCAAAGCGCCGGAGCGTCGCAAATTTCCGTTCGCGGCCACCGCGCCACTTGAAGGGGGCCGGGCGCTGCATATGTCTCTGGCGCCGCCCACGCAGCAGGTTTCGACCGGCCCTGACGCCCGACGCGAAATTAGGTTTTCGTGCAGTTCCGGCGTCTCTTTGCGAATCAAGACGAGGGTCGCGGCCATCCTGATTTCGAGCGCCGGACGGTTTCCAGCAGCTTGAGTTGAGGAGAAGAGTCATGAACATCCGTGATCTTGTTCCCTGGACGCGCGGCTCGGACCACATGCCCGAACTTTTTCGCGACGAGGGGCTGAGCAGCCTTTCCACCCTTCAGCGCGAGATGAACCGCTTGTTCGACGAGGCCTTTCGCGGCTTCGACGCGCCCGCCCTGTTCGGGCGCAGACAGGCGCTCGGGTCGATGCACTGGCCACGCGTCGAGGTGAATGAAACCGACAAGGAGATCGTCGTTTCGGCCGAGATTCCCGGTCTCGACGAAAAGGACGTGGAGCTTCTATTCAATGAGGGGCGCCTGATCCTTCGCGGCGAAAAGAAATGCGAAGTCGAAGACAAGGACCGCCAGTTCAGCGAGCGCTTTTATGGACGCTTCGAGCGCCAGATCCCGCTCGGCGTCGATATCGATGAAGACAAGATCGAGGCCGCGTTCAAGAACGGCGTTTTGAAAGTGACCTTGCCGAAGACGCAGCCGGCGCAGGCGAAGATGCGGCGCATCGAGATCAACGCGCCGACCAAGCATTGAGGCTTTAAGCGCAAGCGAAGCGCAGGATCGGCGCATCGACGGCGAGGCGATCGCCGACATTTTGGCAGATCGCCTCGATGGTCGCGTCGCGTTCGGCGTAAAGCGCCAGCTCCATCTTCATCGCTTCGATCACGCAAAGGGCCTGCCCGGCCTTCACCGCTTCGCCCACCGTAACGCGGATCGCCTTGAGGAGGCCGGGCATCGGGCACAACAGTGCGTCGGACGCCGCGCCCCGCGTCGCCGCTGGCATAAGCGCGGCGAGTTCGGCCTCGCGCTGCGTGAAGACATAAGCGTCGACGGCGGCGCCGCGATGGGTCAGCGCATGACCATTGAGGATCGGCCGCACGCCGACCGCGATGGTCTCGCCGTCGATCGATCCGCGCCAGATTGGGTCGCCCGCACGCCAGTCCGATGCGCAAAGTCGCGCGGCGCCGCCCGGCTCGAAACGGATGAGCAGGCCGTCTTCGCCATCCTCTATTTGAACGTCGAAGCGCGCGCGTCCCAGAAACACGCTGCGGGCGCTGTCGGCGCGCAGCGGCGCGCGGCCGGGCGTCTGGCCGGAGATGAGGCGCCTGCGCTGGTTCATCCTGTGGTCGATCGCGGCGGCCGTGATGGCGAGGCGGAGCGCCAACTCGCCGTCCGGCGCATGGGGTTTGAAGCCGGCGGGAAATTCCTGCTGGATGAAGCCGGTCGAGAGTTCGCCGCTGCGCCAGCGCGGATGCGCCATCAGCGCGGCGAGAAAGAGCGCGTTGCTGCGAAGGCCGCCGATGGCGAACTGGTCGAGCGCGTCGGCCTGCGCCGCGATCGCCGTCGCGCGGTCGCCCGCATGCGCAATGAGCTTGGCCATCAGCGGATCATAATCGACCGGGATTTCGGCCCCCTCGAAGACCCCCGAATCGAGGCGCGTCGCAACGGCGCCGCGGCGTTCTTCCGGCGGCGGGCGCCAGACGGCGAGCCGTCCGGCCGAGGGTAGGAAGTCGCGCTGCGGATCCTCGGCGCAGATGCGGGTCTCGATGGCCCAGCCGCTGAGACGCACATCCTGTTGCCGGAGCGAGAGAGGCTCGCCGGCGGCGATGCGGATCATCTCAACGACGAGATCGACGCCGGTCACGCATTCCGTCACAGGATGCTCGACCTGGAGGCGCGCATTCATTTCGAGGAAATAGAAATTCCGCTCCCGGTCGACGATGAATTCGACCGTGCCGGCCGAATCATAGCCCACGGCGCGCGCCAGCGCGACGGCCGCGGCGCCCATCGCCTCGCGCATCGGCGCATCGACGAAAGGCGAGGGCGCCTCCTGGACGATCTTCTGGTTGCGGCGCTGGATCGAACATTCGCGCTCGCCGAGATGGATGGCGCCCCCATGCCGGTCGCAAAGCAGCTGGATCTCGATATGGCGCGGATCGGCGATCAGCTTTTCGATGAAGATGCGGTCGTCGCCAAAGGCCGATTTCGCCTCCGATTTCGCGCGCGCGATGGCCTCGATCAGTTCCGGTGCGGCAGCGGCGATGCGCATTCCCTTGCCGCCGCCACCGGCCGACGCCTTGATCATGACCGGATAGCCGATGTCCTCGGCGATTTGCGCGGCCTTGGCCGCATCCTCGATGGCGCCGGCGAAGCCCGGAACCACGGCGACGCCAGCGGCGCGCGCGAAATTCTTGGCGGCGATCTTGTCGCCCATGGCGGCGATGGCTTTCGCGTTCGGGCCGATGAAAACGACGCCCTCGCGCGCCAGCGCCTCGGCGAAATCCGCCCGCTCCGACAGAAATCCATAACCGGGATGCACGGCCTCGGCGCCGCTCGCCTTGCAGGCAGCGATGATGGCGTCGATGTTGAGATAGGAGCGCTCGGGGGCCGGCGGCCCGATCTCGACAGCCTCGTCGGCCAACTGGACATGCAGCGCGCGCCGGTCTGCCTCGGAATAGACGGCGACCGTCGCGATGCCCATCGCCCGCGCGGCGCGGATCACCCGGCAGGCGATCTCGCCGCGATTGGCGATGAGGATTTTTGCGAACATGTCCGCCCACCTTGCGGCTCGACCGCGACCGGGCGGTTCGCCTGAATTCCAATTCAGGCAAATCGCCGCCGCCCCTTTGTAGGCAGGGCGGAGCGCCGCGTCCATGCGCTGGCGCGGCGGGAGCGGCGGGCGATGTGGCTCAATTGACACGCCCGGGCATTCGCAGTTCAGCGCTTATGGACGCACAGAATGTTATACTATAACGTAATGGTATAACGTTGTTGTGGGGCGCCGCGGGATGCCCATGAGGAGAAACATGCCTATGCGCCGGACTATTCTCGTTTTGAGCCTGGGGCTTTCGGCGCAGCCAGCCGCCGCTGGCGGCGGCCCGCTCGATGCCGGCGCTTCCGCAGACGCCGCCGCGAATGGCGGCGCCGTCGTCCTCGATTCAGTCGACGTCATCGCGCAGCGGCTGGATCAGGCGCGTCTGCAAATTCAGCCGAGTCTCGGCGCCAGCACCTATATTTTCGATCAGGCGGCGCTCCAGGCGATCCCGCAGGGCGAAAACGCGCCGCTCAATCAGGTTCTGCTTCAGGCTCCGGGCGTCGCGCAGGACAGTTTCGGCCAGGTCCATGTGCGCGGCGACCACGCCAATGTGCAATATCGGATCAATGGCGTGGAATTGCCCGAGGGGTTGTCCGTCTTCGGCCAGGCGCTGGAGACGCGCTTCGCCCGCAGCATTTCGCTGATCACCGGCGCCTTGCCGGCGCAATATGGGTTTCAGACCGCGGGCGTCCTCGACATCCAGACCAAGACGGGCCTCACCAATCCGGGGCTTGGACTGACAGCCTATGGCGGGACGCTCAGCTGGGCGCAGCCGAGCTTCGAATATGGCGGGCGCTACGACAAGGTCGACTGGTTCATCACCGGCGATTATCTGCAAAACGCGCGCGGCATTGAAAATCCGGCGCCGACTTTCAATGCGCTGCACGATGACACGGAGCAATTTCATGGCTTCGCGATTCTGAACGCCATTCTCGATCCCGATACGCGCGTCAGCGTGTTCGGCGGCGCCTTCAACGGATCGTTCCAGATCCCGAACAATCCCGGCCAAACGCCGCAGCTCGGCCTCGACGTCAAAGGCGCAACGACACTCAACAGCAATGTCCTCAACGAGAACCAGACGGAGAACACCCAGTTCGGCGTGGTCTCGCTGCAAAAGCATCTCGACGCTGGGGATGTGCAAATATCGGCCTTCGTGCGCAACAGCAATCTCGCCTATGCGCCGGACGTTCTGGGCGATCTTCTGTTCAACGGCATTGCGCAGACCGCCGGGCGTTCAAATCTCGCCGGTGGCGTGCAGGGCGATTCGAGCTGGCGCATCGATGACAGCCACACGCTTCGCGCGGGCTTCCTCGCGCAACTCGAACATACGAGCTACAACACCTTTTCGCAGGTGCTTCCGGTTGACGGCGCAGGCGCGCAGACCTCTGATCAGCCGATCGGAGTCACGGATAATGGCGGCAAGACCGGCGGCCTCTATGGCGTCTATCTTCAGGACGAGTGGCGGATCGCGCCGAACTTGACGCTGAACTATGGCCTGCGCTTCGACGGCGTGAATGAATACACAAACGCAACTCAGCTAAGTCCGCGCATAAACGCGGTCTGGAAGCCGACGGATTCGACAACGATCCATGCCGGCTATTCGCGCTATTTCGTGCCGCCGCCTTTCGAGCTTGTCTCGCCGACCAGCATCGGCCTTTTCGCCAACACGACAGCCGCCCCAACCGTCCTGCAGGACGATGCGGTCAAGGCCGAGCGCTCGCATTATTTCGATGTCGGGATCACCCAGTTGATTCTTCCCGGATTCAGCGTCGGGGTTGACAGCTATTATAAGCTCGCCACGAATCTGATCGACGAAGGCCAGTTCGGCGCGCCGATCATTCTGTCCGCCTTCAATTACGCCAACGCCCGCGTCGGCGGCATCGAGTTCACTGCGAACTATGATTTGGGGCCATGGTCGATTTACGCCAACGCGGCCTATTCCCGCGCCATGGGGTTGAACATCATCTCGGCGCAGTTCAATTTTGCGCCGGACGAGCTGGCCTATATCCAGAATAACTACATCCATCTCGATCATGATCAAACATGGACGGCGTCCGCCGGCGCCGCCTACACCTTCAACCAGGGTGAGAAATTCGCGACCCGCGTCTCGTTCGATCTGCTGGCGCAAAGCGGCCTTCGCGCCAGCACGGCGACGGTTCCAAACGGCGCCTCCCTGCCGGAATATGCGACGGTCAACGGAAGTGTCGTGCAAAAGCTCGATCTCGGCTTTGGCGCGGGGACCGAGCTTCGGCTCGACGTCTTGAACATTTTCGACGCCAGCTATGAAATTCGCGATGGCACGGGCGTCGGCGTCGGCGCGCCGCAATATGGCCTTCGCCGCACCATCCTGGCCGGCGTGACGCAGCGATTCTAGCGCCGGGCGCGGCGTTGCGACACTTTGCGGCTGGCGGTCGCCCGCTTGATCTGGCTCAATTCATTTCATAAAGCGGCCGGGTAGTGTCCGGGCCAAATAATCAGGGGCGGAACGGCAATGCGCGGACGGCCGATGCGGCGCGTCGGCGACGCCCCGAACAAGGTGCGGAGCCAGAGCCATGAATGAGATAAAGCCCCTTCGGACTGCCGCCGACGAACTCCTGTCCCCGGAGGCTTTCGAGGCCGCCATCCGCGCGGTCGGGGCCGAGCGCTATCACGACAAGCATGTGTTCCATAAGGCTTTGCACGGCGGCAAGTTGAACAAGGGCCAGGTTCAGGCCTGGGCGCTGAACCGCTATTGCTATCAGGAGGCCGTGCCGCGCAAGGACGCCGCCTTCATGAGCCGGGTGCATGACCGCGAGTTGCGGCGCGCCTGGATCAGCCGCATTCACGATCACGATGGCCTTGGCGAAGAGCCGGGCGGGATCGAGCGCTGGCTCGTCCTGACCGACGGCCTTGGGCTCGACCGCGAATATGTCACCTCAAGGCGCGGCGCGTTGCCGGCGACGCGGCATATCGTCGAATCCTATGTCCGCTTCGTGCGCGAGGAGCCGCTCGTCGTCGCCGTCGCCTCCTCGCTGACCGAATTATTCGCGCCCTCGATCCATCGCGAACGCATCGCCGGCATGCTCGAGAATTACGCCTTCATCGGCGATGACGTGATGGCCTATTTCAAGCGGCGGCTGACGCAGGCCCCGCGCGACGCCGAATTCGCGCTCGCCTACGTGAAAGCGAACGCGAAGACCCGCGCTGAGCAGGACGCCTGCGTCGACGCCGTGCGCTTCAAATGCGATGTGTTGTGGGGGCAGCTTGACGTGCTGAACCACGCCTATGTCACGCCAGGCCTGATCCCGCCCGGCGCCTTCGTTCCGGCTCCGTAAAGCCTCGACAGGCGCCGCGCGGCGCCTGGAGCGCGTTCCGGTCAGATTGAGGCAATCTGATCGACAAGAATATGCTCAGGCTTTTGAATGCAGGCCGATTTCTTATCGACCGAATGATCCATTCGGTCGATAAGCGCTTTAGCCTTCTTTGCGCGGGAGGCGGGCGTCCTCCGCCGCGGGACGGGCGCTGGCGTTGGTCCAGCGCGACGCCTGCAGCATCGCGCGGCGCCAGACCGCGTCGAGATCATGATGCCGGAGGAGTTCGCCATAGCGCCAGACGCGGCTTTGCGCCCATGGACTGTACATGGGCCTTTCGCCGGACGCCGCGTCCATGGAGCGCTCCTGGAGAAACGCGCCGATCTCCTCGCGGAGCCTCGCCTTTTTCGATGACCACCAGGCGATGCACTCGGCCTGCAGCGCGTTGAGCCGCTCGGGACTTCGCAGCAAGCCGCCGATCAGGGCGCGCGCCTCCGGCCATGACCGGACCGTCGGGATTGGATGCGGGCCGAGAAGCTCCTTGTAATAATCGAGGCCCAGGCGACGCTCCACAATCGGAATGGAGCCGCATTCGAGGGCCTCATAGGTGCGGTAACATTCGATGTTGACGTTCCCCATCGGCGATGGGGTGAAGATCGAATCCAAAAGAATCCGCTGATAGCGGAGTCCCGGCAGGCCAAACTCGGTTTCGGGCGGCGGCGTGATATGGCCGCGCCTCGGCGTGCTCGAATAGAAATAATGAGGTTCGACCTTGCCGAGAGCGGCCGCCATCGTCGCCCGCGTTCCGCGCGTGACGGCGCCGGCGAATCCCCAGAGGTAGGGGCGACGGGAGGCCGGCGTCGTCTCCTGCGTCCGGTCCATGTCGATGCGATAGCCGTAAGGCAGCGCCCGCACAAAGGCCGGATTGAAAACGGAAGACCAGTGATTCCGGTAGACCCCCCTGAAATTTTTATAGAGGTGGTACGATCCGGCGTAGGTCTCGTCCAGCATCTGCACCAGAAACGCGTTCTTGCCTTTGAACTTCCCGTAATAGGCTGGATCGACGGTATGGATGAATGAATCGAAAACGATAGCGTTGTCGCAGACGACCTTATGCTCTCCATCGGTAATTCGATTGTCGAGAAAGGGGCCAAAGATTTCTTCCAGCCACTCCTGTTCGAGATGCCGCTTTCTGTCAGCCGGCTGAAAAATGGCCGTGAATTTCTGAGTCATCCCTGCGCCCCCCCCGCCAAGCCGGCCTCCGCGCCTGCGGCCGTCGCTGGCGGAATGCGCTTTTTCGTCCGGCCTTGAATATCATGTGCGCCGCCGCGGGCAGGGCGCCCGCCGGCGAGCGCTCTTCGATCTTTTCTTAATTGCCCTTCATGTGGTCCATGCTCTTCATGTGATCCATGTGGCCTTCGCCCTCGGGGGCCTTCGCGCCCATCGATTCAACCAGGAAGTGGACATCGACGGTTCCCGCCTTCTCGAAGGTCAGGGTTCCCTTGAAGCTTTCGCCCTCCTTCAGCGGCTGCTTCAGATCCTCCAGCATCAGATGGTAGGAGCCGGGTTTCAGCGCGACCTCGCCATGGGCGGGAATGACGATGCCGCCGGTCACGAGGCGCATGGTCATGACGCCGTCGGTCATCGCCATTTCGTGGAGCAGGGCGCTGCCCGCGACTTCGGCCGTCGCGCCGACGAGCCGGTCCGGCTCCGCGCCCTCGTTCTTGATGACGAGATAGCCCGCCGCCACCTTGGCGCCGCCGGGCGTCGCGCGCGACCAGGGATGGATGATCTCGATCGCGCCAATCTTGAACTCATGGGCGAAAGCGCCAGCGGCGGTGAAAATCAGGAGGGCGGACGCCAGAACCGGCGCCGCGAAGGCCGTGAGGGGGCGGCGAAGAAAAGTCAACATTGGTTGTCTCCACGCGAGGCCGCGCGCCGATGTTCGACGCGCATGGCCCGGTCTGAATTGGGAAGGGCGCAACAGGCTCGATTCAGGTCATTCGCGGCGGCGCGCGGGGCTGGCGCTGGCTTCGCTCGGGCGAAAGAGCGAAGCCCTTGTCCGCGCCCATCGTCGTGGGCGCCAAAGCGCTGGGCTGGCGGGCTTCGAGGCCGGCGACGTCGGGGGGCGCGGCCATCGGCGCATGCGTCGGACAGCCGATCAGGCAGCAGCCCGGCGCATGTTCGTGATCTGACGGAATTTCGCGCGGCGCCGGCGCCCGGCAGACGACCGCGGTCGGCGGCGCGGCGGCGTCGAGGAGAGGCCCCGCCGCGATGAGCCAGGCCGCCGCGAGCGCGACCCACAGGCTCCATCCAATGCGCCGTAACAGCATCACGACCGGTCGCGCCCCGTCTTTCGCCGCACGGGTAGCATGGGGAGCGTGGGAAGGAAACCGGTTGAACCGGATCGGCGCCCGCCGCCCGCTATGGGATGCGCACCGCCACGTAATTATTGTCCAGGTTCTGAATATGGTCGCGATCGAAAATCCGGAAGGTGGATTGAAGTTCGGCGCCGTTGACGAGGGCGCTCAAACGGAATGTGTCGTCCGATAATTTGTCGAAGCGCCACGTCCCCGACCATGGCTGCCGCAGGCCGGCGCCGTTAGCGAATTGCGTCTGCCACCCCTTCACGGTTCCGTCCTGATAATAGGTGAGCCGCGTGCCTCCGGCGTCGGCGCCGGCTGTCTGTTCGACCTCCCACTGGCCCAGAACGAAGTCCCGCGAGGCGACCGGACGCGCCGGCGCGCCTGGCTTGGCCGAGAACTGGAATTCGAGCCAGCCGGGAATGCTCGCCTTCTCCAGCGCGCCGCCCGAATAGAGCGCATAGCCCGCGACGCCGACGACCGCGACGACGAGCAGCGCCGTCAGCCAGCCGGGCGCCGACGTCTTTTTTGGCGCGTTTGAATCGGGTTCCCCTGCCATGGCTCGCATTATAGCGGCGCGGGCGGGGCGGGGGAACGGGATATCGTCGTTTCGCCTGGCGCCGTCGAAAACGTCTCAAGAGCGCAGCGGCGCATTCGCAAGGATCTCACGGCGGGATGTCGCCACGGGCCTTGCAGCGAAGCGCGGCGAGCGCGCGGGCGATTGTGCTGCGCGTTGCGCGGGGTTCGATCACCGCGTCGATATAGCCGCGCGCGGCGGCCTCATGCGGCGAAGCGCCGACATTTTCGCCCGCGCTGACGCCGACGAGCGCGATTCGGGCCGTGGGCCAGGCGAAACTGGCGGTGGAATTGACGTCTCGGCCGAGCTGTTTCGAGCCCATGACGGCATAGGCGCCGCCAAAGGCGTTGCGCGTGACGAGCGTGACTTTCGGCGCGCGCGCCGCGCCATAGGCGAAGATGAGGTCCGCAACCTCCCTGATGAGGCCGCCATGCTCCTGCGCGAGCCCCGGCAGGAATCCCGGCGCATCGACGAAAGTGACGATCGGAACCGCGAAACCGCCGCAAAAGCGCACGAAGCGCGCCGCCTTGCGCGCGGCCTCCGCGTCAATCGCGCCGGCGAGAACCATCGGCTGACTGGCGATGACGCCGACCGTGCGCCCGTCGATGCGGGCGAATCCGGCGATGATGCCGCGCCCGCAGGCTTCGCCAAGTTCGAAAAAATCGCCCTCGTCGGCGACCTTTTTGATCAACTCCCTCATGTCATAGGTCTTGAGCGGATCGTCCGGAATAAGCGTATCGAGCGAGGCGTCCTGCCGCTCTGCATCGTCGAAGCTCGGCCATTCCGGAACGCCGCTGGCGTTGCAGGCGGGCAGAAAGTCGATGAGCCGGCGCATCTGCTTCAGCGCCTCGAAATCATTGGCGTAGGCGCGATCGCAAAGACCGGTTTTCGCCGCATGAACGCGGGCGCCGCCGAGTTCCTCCGCGCTGACGGCCTCGTTTGCGATCGTCCTGACGATCTCGGGGCCGGTGACGTAGAGATGGCTCCCATTCTCCACCATGAAGGTGAAATCGGTCAGCGCCGGGCGAAAGGCGCCGGCGCCGGCGCAGGGCCCCATGATCAGCGAAATCTGCGGGATGATCCCGGAGGCGCGGCTATGGCGCTGAAAGATCTCGCCATAGCCGGCCAGCGCCGCGACGCCCGCCTCAAGCCGCGCGCCGCCGGAATCGAACAGGCCGGCGATGGGCGCGCGGGCGGCGAGCGCCTGATCCTGCGCCCGGACGATTTTTTGCGCCTGCGCCGCGTCGAGCGCGCCATCCGCAACGGTGAAGTCCTCGGCATAGACATAGACGACGCGGCCGCTGACGGCGCCGCGCCCGGCGATGACGCTATCGCCGCGATCGGGGGATGCGAGTTCCTCAAATGAGCCCGGATCGAGTAAAAGCTCGATGCGCTCGTGCGCGGTGAGTTTGCCGCGTGCGTGCTGCGCCTCGACTTGCGCCGCGCGCCGCGCGCCCGGCGGCGAGGAAGAGGTGTTCATGAAGCCTGTCCCGTCCTTCGCCAGCCTGAGGCCGGAAGGACCTCCGAGGAAGGATGCAACGACATGACACTCAAGCAACCCGGCTTCGTCAACGGGACGCCGCTTTTCCTGTTGCGGGCGGAGGGACTCGCCGTCGCGCTCGCGGCCATCGCAGCCTTCAGCCGGAGCGGCGGCTCCTGGGGCCTGTTCGCGGTCCTGATCCTCGCGCCCGACCTGTCGATGCTCGGCTATCTCGCGGGACCGCGAATCGGCGCCGCCGCCTATAACGCGGTCCATGCCTATGTCGGGCCTGTCATCCTCCTCTCCGTCGCAGTGGCTTTAGCGGCGCCGGTGGGAATTACGATCGCCCTGATCTGGATTGCGCATCTGGGCATCGACCGCGCGCTCGGCTTTGGGTTGAAATATGGCGCGGGTTTCGCGTTTACCCATCTCGGCCGCGTCGGACCGCGGGCGCAGAGTCCGGCTCAGGCCGCGCCCTGACCAGCGTCCGGGGTCGCCTCGTTGGCCCGCACGGCTTTCAGCAGTCGCGCGGCGCCCTCCATCTCGGCCCAGCGCCGCGCCCGCCTCGCCAGCGCCGCCTCGTCGGAGCCCCAGATATTCATCTGGAAATCCTCGTCTATATGGGCCCTGGCCCAGGCCTCCTGCGGCGTCAGCACGCCATCCGCCACGGCGAGCGCCAGCAGCGCCGATCCGGTCAGCGTCGTCATCACATGCAGCGCGGTCAGCGCGAAAGGGGCGGCGGGTCCGTCGCCCGCGATCCGCTCCACCGCCGCGCGGATGGCGCGCTTCGACGCTTCAGGCTGCTCGACGTAATTGACGCCCTCGGCGCAAATGAGCCGCGCGCCGAGTTTTTCGCGCGCGTAATCGAGAACTTCGTCCCAGCGCGCCGCCTGCGCCTTGGCCAGCGCTTCGGATTCGCCGGCGCGATAGCAGACGAGATCGGAGGCGCCGAAGCGGGCGATGTCTTCCGCCGTCGCATCCCGCGCCTGCGCGACGCCGTCGATCGCCGAATTGGCCATTCGCGTCAGCGGCATTTCGGTGGGATCGATGAGCTCGCCCTGGCGTCCCCATTCCTCGGCGAGCGCCTCGGCCGCCGCGCGGGTCGGCGCGGCGAAGGCGTTCCGGCCCGGCGTTTTGGCGGGGCGCCCGTCGAGCAGAAGCGCGAAGGCGCCGTCCCGCTCGCCCGCACGGGCCTCTTTATAGAAGCGCTTTGGCAGGGATTTCTGCAGATCGCGCCGGGCCATCGCGACGGGGTCGATCGGCGTCACCGCGCCGATCTCGGCGGGCGTGGCGCCCAGATCGTCCGCGAGCGTCGGACGCCGCGCCGGCGTCCCGGCGTCGCCCTTATCGTCCTGGCCTGTCTTTTCCTTGCTCATGCTCGATGAGATGCCGCAATTCGGCGAAATCCGCAACGACGCGTTCGGCCCCCGCGCGGGTCAGCTCGTCCGCGCTATGATAGCCCCAGGCGACGCCGATCGCGCGAACGCCCGCATTGGCGGCCATCTGCATGTCGAAGCTTGTGTCGCCGACCATAAAGGTGGCGGCGGGCGCGGCGCCGGCCTCGGCCATGGCGGCGAGGATCATGTCAGGCGCCGGCTTTGAGGGGTGGCCGTCGGCCGTCTGCACGGTCTTGAAGCTGCCCTGCCAGCCGGTATGCGCGAGCAGATGGTCGACGCCCCGGCGCGCCTTGCCCGTGGCGATGCCGAGCGTAACGCCCTCCATGCCGGCCAGCGCCGCGATGATCTCCCGCGCGCCGGGAAACAGCGGCTCGGCGAAATCGGGAGCCGCGCGAATCTGCGTCCACGCCTCGCGATAGGCCGCCGAAAGGCTTTCGACCGGCCCTTCCGCTCCAGCCAGCGCGCTGAAGGCTTCGCGGAGCGAAAGCCCGACGATCGAGAGCGAGGCGGCGCGGCTCGGCGCGCGGATGTCATGCGCCGCGAAGGCGCGCCGCTGCGCCTCGACGATGAGGTCCTGACTGTCGACCAGCGTGCCGTCGAGATCGAAAAGGATAAGTTTATCCGCCATAAGAACTCTTTGCGCGCAGCGCTTTTCCTTCACGCGCGCTTCACCAGGTCGCGTTGGCCGCGACGGCGCGAAGTTCGAGCGAAACTGATTTTTACCTTACTGATGCGGATGAGGCGAATATGAACAAAATTTTGCTTATCTGTTTTATTTTCGCGGCGACCTCGGCCGCCCGCGCGGGCGGCGCGCCCGAGGATTACATCGGCCCGTTCACGACGCAGGCGCTCTACGCAATGTGTTCGGCGGAAGATCCTGTTTCGAGAGAAAAATGTCACGCCTATCTCCAGGGACTCGTCTATGGGCTCAACATGCAAAGGACCATGCAAAAGCGGGGAATGCCGGTGTGTCTGCCGGATATGACGACCGAGGCGGCGCGGCTTCGCGTGCTAAAATTTATTGATGGGACCACAGGCGGAAAGCCGGATAACAACAAGGATGGCGGGGACTGGATGGCCTTCCTCGGTCTTTCCGCCGGCAATATCTGCAAAGGCAAAAAGTAGCGAAGGCCAATCGCGAGGCCAGATGAGCAAACAGGAAAAATCCCTCTTCATGACCGTTCTGATGACGCCCGACATGGCCAATTTCTCGGGCCATGTGCATGGCGGATCGATCCTGAAGCTGCTCGATCAGGTGGCCTACGCCTGCGCCGCGCGCTACTGCAAATCCTATGTCGTCACCGTCTCGCTCGACCAGGTGATCTTCAAGGAGCCGATCAAGGTCGGCGAACTCGTGACCTTCAGCGCCAATGTCAATTATGTCGGCAGGACCTCGATGGAGGTCGGCATCAAGGTCGTGGCGGAGAGCCTGACCACGAAAGAGAAGCGCCACACCAACTCCTGCTACTTCACGATGGTCGCGCTCAAAGAGGATGGCAGTCCCGCCCTCGCGCCGCCGCTCGAGCTTGAAACCGAGATCGAACGGCGCCTGTTCGAGGCCGGCAAGATGCGCAAGCAGATGCGCCAGGACATCATGGCGCGCAACAAGGCGCTTCACGTCGGCATTCCTGACTAAGGGCCGCGGCGCCCCGGCGCAGGGTCGAGTTTTTAAGCAAATATCCCGAATCTCGGCTCGCCGCGAGGCCCTCCCGGTCGCTTGACGCCATTTCTGTTATAGACCATAAAATTTATGGACTGTAGCGGTTTTGAGGGGCGGTCGCCCGCGTCGGGACGAGAATGAGCAGAATTCCAAAACTTTCCGGCCTCGCCTGGCGCAATCTCGGGGCCGTGGCGGCCGTCGTCGTCGCGATCGGCCTCATCGCGGCCAAAAATCTCCACGCCAGCGCCGCCGAGCCATTGCTCAACGTCTCCTATGATCCGACGCGCGAACTCTATCAGAGCATCGACAAGCAGTTCGTCGCCAAATATCTGGCCGAGACCGGCGAAGCGGTCAGCATCAGGCAATCGCATGGCGGTTCGTCGCGTCAGTCGCGCGCGGTGATCAGCGGCGAACAGCCGGCCGACGTCGTGACGCTCGGCCTCTATTCGGACGTCGACGCGCTGCGCAAGCGCGGCCTCATCGCCGAGGGCTGGGCGGATCGCCTGCCGCATCATTCGCAGCCCTATTTCTCGACCATCGTTTTCGTGGTGCGAAAGGGCAATCCGAAAGACATCCGCGACTGGCCCGATCTCATCAAGCCCGGCGTGTTCGTCATTACGCCCAATCCGAGAACCTCGGGCAATGGCAAGCTCAGCGCGCTCGCGGCCTGGGGGGCCGCCATCCGGCGCGGCGACAGCGAGGATGACGCGCGCGCCTATCTGAAGGCGCTCTACCAGCATGTGCCGGTGCTGGATTCCGGCGCGCGCGGCTCCGCCAATACGTTCGCGCTGGAGAATATCGGCGACGTTCATCTGACCTGGGAAGACGAGGCGTTGCGCGAGGGCGCCGAATCGAAGGGCGATCTCGAGATCGTGCATCCTTCGGTCAGCATCATCGCCGAGCCCTATGTCGCCTGGGTCGACGCCAATGTCGCCCGCCACAAGACGGAAGCCCTCGCCAAGGCCTATCTCGAATATCTCTTCACCGACGAGGCGCAGGAGACGATCGCCAAGCTCGGCTTCCGGCCGATCAACGCCGCGATTCTGGACAAATATTCCGCCCGGCTGCCGAAGCTCGATCTTTTCCCGATCACCCTCATCGCCAGGGATTGGGGCGACGCCAACCAGAAATTCTTCGCCGACAATGGCGTCATCGACTCCGTGTTGCCGCCGGCGACGCATTAATTCCAGATCCCCACACGGTTAAGGCCGCAAGCCCATGCTCGCTCCAACGACGCAAGACCCACCCGCCGGCCGCTTCAGCCGATTGATCCGCTGGAACTACACGCAGGCGGAACTGCGCGCCGACGCCATCGCCGGCCTGACGGTGGCGGCGATTTCCCTGCCGCAGGGCATGGCCTATGCGCTGCTCGCCGGCGTCGATCCGCGCTTCGGGCTCTATTCGGCGATCGTGGTGACGGCGGTCGCCTCGATCTTCGGCTCGTCGTCGCATCTCATCAACGGGCCGACCAGCGCGATCTCGCTCGTCGTGTTCAGCGCGCTCGCCTTTCTCGATCCGGAGGATAAGGCAGGGCTCGCCGAGGCCGTCGTGCTGCTCGGCGTGATGATCGGAATCATCCAGATCCTCATCGCCGTCTTCAAGCTCGGCGACCTGACCCGCTACATTTCCGAATCCGTGATCCTCGGCTTCATGGTCGGGGCGTCCCTGCTGCTCGGCATCGGCCAGATCGCGAATTTCCTCGGCGTCCGGCAGCTCGGGACTGGGCATCAGGACATCTGGACGCGCCTGTGGCTGACGCTGACCAAGGGCGATCCGGTGAATCTGAAGGCGGTCGGCGTCAGCGCGGCGACCATCGTTCTGGCGCTCGTCCTGCGCCGGCTGGTGCGCGCCTACCGGCTGCCGCAACTCGACATGCTGGCCGCCCTGATCATCGTTTCCGGCGCGGCTTTTCTCCTCGGCTGGACGCTGCCCGGCGTCGACGGCAAGCGGCTTGTCGAGATCGCCGGAAACGTGCCGGCGAGCCTGCCGGAGCCGCATATTCCGGAGATCAAGCTCGCCTGGATCGGGGAACTTTCATCGAGCGCCCTCGCCATCGCGTTCCTGGGCCTTCTGGAAGCGCTGGCGATCGCCAAATCCATCGCCCACACGACGCGCCAGCCGCTCGATTATAACCGCCAGTGCCTCGCCGAAGGGCTCGCCAATCTCGCGGGCGGATTTTTTCGCTGCCTGCCCGGCTCGGGCTCGCTGTCGCGTTCCGCGATCAATTTCCAGGCGGGCGCCGCGACGCGCTTCTCCGGCATCATCGTCGCCCTCGGCGTCGCCCTCGCCGTGCTGCTGTTCGCGCCGCTGACGCGCTTCATTCCGAAAGCGGCGCTGGCCGGCCTGCTCGTCGTGACGGCGGCGCGGCTCATCGACATTCCGCGTCTGCGCTACGCCTTCGCCGCCACCAGATTCGACGCCGGCCTCGTCGTCATCACGGCGCTCGTCGCGATTTTCGTCGGCGTCGAATATTCGATCCTCGCTGGCGTGCTGCTGTCCATGGCGCTGTTCATCCCGCGCGCATCGAAATTGAAGAGCCGGGAGCTCGTTGTCAGCCCCGAGCGCGTCGTGCGCGAACGCCTGCCGGGCGATCCGCCGAATACGGAAGCGCTTCTCTTCGATCTTGAGGGCGAATTGTTTTTCGGCGCGGCGCCTGAACTCGAACGCGACCTTGAGGGCCTGCTGAGCCGCGCGGCGGCGCAGCAAACGCGCTATATCGTGCTGCGCGTCAAGCGCGTGCGCAATCCGGACATGGTCTGCCTTGAGCGCATCGACCATTTCCTGCATGAGGCCCAAAAGCATGGCGTGACGGTGCTGCTGGCGGGCGTCCGGCCCGATTTCCTCGCGGCGATCAAAAGCCTCCATTTCCTCGACCGTTATCCGGCGGACCGCATCTATGCGGAGGAGGATGAAGATTATTCGGCGACCCTCAAAGCGGTGCGCCGGGTTCATCAGCTCATCGCGGCGGAGAAATCCGCCGCCGGCGCGGATGAAGCCCATCCGGAAAAGCTGTATTACCTCGTCTGAGGCGCGCCGCTGCCTGCGTCAGGGATTGCGGCGCGAGAACGAAACGGCGTAGGCGGCGGCGCGCGTATCGATCAGCGGATCGTCGCTTTCCTCGATTCCGTCGGTCAGCGAACTCGGCAGAAACAGAAGCGCCTTCTGCGCTTCGAGACTGTCCGGAACCGCCTTGTCGAGCGTCAGGACGCCGAGGTCGACGATTTTGCGGTCGCCGGGCCAGGGTTTTGAACCGTCCTTCGTCTGATCCCCCGGCGCCGCGAGCTGCGCTTTGAGGTGAAAGGTCACAGGCCCTTTCTTGAGGCGGATCGGAAGTTCGTCGACAAGAAAATCAGGCGCCCTTGCGGCGGCGTCCTTCGGATCGAGATAGACGGTCTTTTCCGGGATGAACTGATAGCGCACGGCCTGCCGCGCGCCATCCTTGTTGACGAAGACAAAGGCGTTGACGCCATAATATTCCTCATCCGCGAAACTGTCCGGCGTATGTAGCGAGCCCAGCGCGAGCGGGACCGCCGGGTGGGTCGAAACGAATTGCTCGAACGGCGTCGGGTGGGGCGCGTCGTCCGGACTTTGGGAGATGGCGGTCAGCATCGCGAGAAAGTCCTCGCCGGTCGCGACGGGGAAAAAATGCAGCGAATTCGTCACCATATCCGTGTCGCTGCCGTCAGGCAGATGGAATTTGATTGAAATGCCATGCGGGTTCGCATTCGCGTCGCCGTCGGGGATGGTCGGGATGCCGGTCGAATCGGAGAAGCGCGCGGTGACGGGGATTTTTGCGCCGGTGAAGATCGCGGCCTTGCTCAGGGCGGCGGCTTCCGGCGTCGCGGTGAAAGAGCCTTCGACGACGATTCCCTTGGCGTGATTGGCGCGAAAGCCCGGATGAACGCCAAACAGCTTGTTCATCACGTCGACGAGCTGCGTCGGGACGTCGGCGTCCTGCGCCATGGCGGGGCTTGATGCGGCGAGGATCGTAAGAGCGGTCGCAATGGCCTTGAGTTGCGTCTTCGTCATGGCTGCCTTCCGTTGCGTTGGCGTTCGGGGCTTCGGCCGCGAAATTCGAGCGTCGCTTATCGAAACTGAATTCGGCGGGCTGGTTTCATAATGCTATTAAATCGGTGCTTCGGTATCACGTCGCCGAAACGCCGGGCAAGCGAGAGCCGCGCCGCGCTGCTACGACGGTTTCTTCAGCAGGCAGACGATTGCGCCTGGCTGGCAGGCGATGCCGGGCGTCGAGCACGCGAAATTGATCCGGCCCCGGCGCGACCATGGCCTGTCGGCGCGCGCGGGCGCCTGCGGCAGGCGACGGCACACGGCGCAGCCATTCATCCATTCGATGCAGTCCGCATTGTGACGGCCAAAGCCGTGCAGCGTCGGCTCCGGCGCCGGGTCGGCGCGGGCTCCGGCCGCGTGGACCGAAACCGCCGCGAAAAGAGCGAGCGCCGCGCAGGCGGCGGTTTTTCGCGCGGCGGATTTTCTCATGGCGTCGGCCATCCCGGGTCCCTGACGCGAGCGAGCGCGGCATCCGCCTGACGGTATCGCGTTTTTCCCATCGCGGTCGAGACTCTAAAGGGAGAAAGGCTGGCAATGTCTCGGCTTGAATTTGGGGTTCGTCCGGAAACCGGACCTTCGGATCATACGCCCCGATAGGCGGGCTGGCGCCAGGAGCCGTCATTCGCCTGCGAACCGGGAGTGACTGCTTTCGACCCAAGCTCGTCGTTCGAAGGCCGGTTTCCGATTCTCCGAAGCAGTCATTCACGAAGTTGGGGCGCCAACCGCTGAATGCCCAAACTAGAGATTCCGAGGACCCTCTCTCTGCCGCTGACAATGCGTAAAAGCTTGGCATTTCTTGTAAGCTTTGGGAACAAGGGCTTCGAATTCCGGTCACCTTCGGACCTGAGGAAGCGTTCAGTGCCAGAACCTGCGGGCCAGATCGGCTTTCCATCTCCACAAAATCACGGCCAACCAACAGGATTCACGCCAAGAAAACCGTCAGGTTCGATTCTGCGAACAGCTGTTTCACAGCCGAGAAATTTTCCGAAGGCACCTTTCCGGTCAGAAGCGTATCCGTGAATACCTGTAAATTCTCATAATCGTAAATAGTTTTTGAATCTATATCTTCAGGTAGATCGCCAATAAACGCTTTTACGATATAAGATCCGTCGTCGCGCTTTATCCAGTCAAATACTCCCCTCGAAAAAGCGAGCGAGGGATCATCCTCGTATAGCATAATTGGCTGCTTGCCTATAAACTCAGTCCTGATAACCGGACGCGGAAAGTATACGATTTCATTCATGTATCGGACGGGATCAGCATAAAGGCCAGGATCGTCGCGGATTACGTCCATGATCTTTGCGCGCTGGACCCTATATGTCTCGAAATGTTTGCTAATGACAATGAAGTCAGGACGGCTAGTCTTCTCAGCCATCTCTGCATACCATTTTGCTTTATTTTGGACCATGGTGTCGACCCAAGCTATCGCCGACCGAAAGTCGGTCGTACCTGCCGCTTTATCCAAGAAATCGAAAAGTTTAGCTGGTGTTTCTGAATGCAAGCCCTGGCCCTTAACGACGTCAAGGGCGAAAGCCAAACGTCCAGCCGGACAGGATAAAGCTAATTCTTGGCTGGTCCGCGCATTACCCTTCTGGTCTTCCGTACGGTCAGGGGGGCCGAGGATTGCCCACGTCGTTAGAATATTAGCGACGTGGAGAACATTGCTCCAGCCAACCCCCTTACAGGAGACAAGCCACGAGAGCACGAAGAGTAATGGGCCTCCGTAGTCTCGCATGGCGTGGCGCTGAATCGAATGCCTCAAATCATGCGCCGCCCGATCATCGAACGTTATGTGAGCAGCAACCAACTGAGCGATGATAGCGGAAAGCTCGTAGGTGTGGTTAGGTCGAAAGTTGGCCCACTCTCCCGTAGCACGACCGGCGTTCAGTTCGGCGATCCTATCCTGTCCCATAGTGCAAAGGCGAAGTAGGCCAGCGAACGACTCGGCATCATCGCTTAGCTCTTCAGGTACTTTCGGCCAAAAAGTCGAAGGGGGCATTTTAGGCAAAGGATATATTGGAAGTGGTATTGGTCGCCATGGAGCGTCGCCCGCATGTGGCCATGCCTCTGCCCGCATCTGTCGGTCGCGATCCCCGAAAACAAGCCATTTACAAAGTGGAAGAGCGACACAGTTGGAGTCAGTCAGTGTGATGAAATCGGCAAGACTGGCTAACATAGTTTGTGTGTTCATTGCACATTGGTTTCGAAGCGCTTGAATGCTCAACCAATGTGGTGTGATCAAACTATCGTGATAATGACGCAGCTCATGCTCAATTGCTGTTGCCAGCCAGAGGTCGCGTTCCGAAATCTGACCGAGGGAACGCATTTTTGCTAATTGAGGCGTACCTAACTGGCCGGAGTAAACCTTAGTTGAAAAATCGAAGTCCTGATGCGATTCGAAGGCTATCTTAATTCCAAAAAATCTCGGATCTAGACTTCCTAGGTATGTTCGCTTCACTTATTATGCTCCAGACCTACAAGTTTTTTGATCGTATTCGTAATTTCATCTTCATTCGTCGTTGCCGTTATTTCAATCTCTTTTTCATCGCCGGTGGGGCCACGAATAATAATTTTGACCGTTCCCTCCTCAGGTTTTTCCTTGTTCTGCTTATCCTTTTCCACGTTCTGTTTCGCTCGCGTCGTCAAATAGACTATACTCGCTTTGAGTAAATTCGCGGATGCGACGACCACGTCGCGATTGTCGTTTATCCAGACAAGAACCGAATGTATTGACTCCAGATCGAAAAACAGACCCTCCCCCTGGGGACTATTCTCGATTTCTCCTGGCTTTAACGCACTCGAACTATTCCTGAACGTCTCAATAATTGTTTGACCACTGACGACATAAACGTAGGCCATAAATTGATCTCCGACGATGGACGAAAAGATGTTAATAAAAATGGCAGCAAAAGCGCGACGCTACAACTCCAAGCAGCGAAATCGTGCCAAAGTCCGAAAGAGAGGATTTTCCTTGATAGTGACGCATTTACGAAGGTTGACGCTCGCGTCCTCGTAACAGAGTTTTTACACTTTAAGGTTTTGGATCTCACTTTTCGGAGCTTTGCATCAGAGCCCAACAGGATGTCAGCTTCCGGCCAGGCCACGCCATAGACAGAATGGCTGCTTACCAAATTGCGGGGCCGGGAGCGGACTGGCTGAAAGCTACCCTTTGGAGACTTTCAGATCGACAAAGGTCCGTTTTTGCTTCGTTTCACCTCCCGTCGCCGAGAATTCCGGGGCCGAATTTCCGCCTCACGTCGGAACCCCAAATTCACGCTGAGCCGCCGCCGGAAGGCCCCCAAAAATTGCCGTTTCGGCCGCGGCGTGCTACGCGCCCCCAATGCTTGAAGGTCTGCCGCCCAATAACGCCGCCCATGTCATGCGCCTCGCCTGCGACGAGCGAACCGCGCGCGCCGTCTCCGACATGATCATCGAGACTTTCGACGCGGCCGAGGCGGCGGTCGCCGCCTTCGAGCAGGCGCCGACGACCAAAGACTGGAAGGGCGGCCCCTGGCTGGTCGAGGCCTATTTCGGCGCGCCGCCGGACGAAGAAAATCTGCGCGCCCTGATCGCCACAGTCACCGGGGACGAGCTGGCCGCGCAGGCGAGTTTCGGCCGCATCGACGCCAAGGACTGGGTCGCCTCCTCGCTCGAAGGCCTGAAGCCCGTGCGGGCGGGCCGCTTCATCGTGCATGGATCGCATAGCCGCGACGAGGTGAGGGCCAATGACATCGCCATCGAGATCGATGCGGCGCTCGCCTTCGGCACCGGTCATCACGGGACGACGCGCGGCTGCCTCCTGATGCTCGATCTCGTCGCGCGCCGGCGCCGGCCGCGCGCCATTCTCGACATCGGCACGGGAACCGGCGTTCTCGCCATCGCGGCGGCCAAGCTTTTCAAACATGGCGTTCACGCCTGCGATATCGATCCCGTTTCGGTGGCGACGGCGGCGGAGAACGCGCGGCGCAATGGCGCCGGCGCCTTCGTCGATCCCGTGCTCGCGGACGGCCCGACGCATGAATCGCTGCGCCGGGGCGCGCCCTATGATCTCGTCTTCGCCAATATTCTGGCGCGTCCCCTCTGCGCGCTGGCTCCGCAGATTGCGCAGCTGACCGATATGGGCGCCGACATCATCCTCTCGGGATTGCTCGCGCGCGATGTCCCCGGCGTGCTGTCCGCCTATCGCCGGCAGGGCATCGTGCTGACGAAGCGCCTCGATCTCGAAGGCTGGGCCACGCTTTTGATGCAGAGGCGCTGATCGCGCCTCACGAGAGCGTTTTCGTGCGCGCGAAGGCGAGCCGCACCCGCGCCATCGTCAGGCTGCGCAATCCGGCGATGTCGGCGCTCATCACGATAAGGGCGTAAATCGCGGCGCCGGCGGCCACCTGCAGCAGCAGCGTCGCAACGCCCGGTTCGCGCTCGCGCAGCGGCAGGACCACGGCGGCCATGGCGGCGTTCGCCAATATGATCGCGCCGATGTCGCGCGCGCGCGGCCATTTCGGCCTCGCCACGGTGGCGAATCCGATCAGCGTCAGGAGCGAGGCGAGCATGGCGCCGGCCTGCGCAATGGCGAGGCTCGAGGCGCCCTCGCCATGCGGCAGAAGGTAGATCAGAAGCGGATCGACGGCGCAGGCGACGAGCGCGGCGGCGATGAGAGGCCAGGTCTTCTTCTCGATCTGGAAGATCGGGGCGATCGCGTATTGGATGATCGCCGTGCAGAATAGACCGGTCATCATCAGGGTCAGCAGCGTGCTGAAGGGCCCGCGAAACTGCTCCGGCACGATCAACAGCTGGACCGAAGGCAATGTCAGCCAGAGGCCGGTGCAGGCCGGCAGGACCATGGCGAGGACGATCGTCATGTTGCGGCCGATCTGGCGGCGCGCCTCCCGCGGCCCGCGGATCTCATGGCTCGCGACGGCGATCTGGAACAGCACGATGTCGAGCGCCGAGCCGACCGCCTGAACGGCCTTCGATCCGAAATCATAGGCCAGCGAAAATTGGCCGGTCTCGGAGAAGCCGTAGAGAGCCGCGAGGATCGAGCGGTTGGCCAGCGGGATCGTCAGATAGAGCAGATTGGCGGCGACGATCGGCAGGCCGTAGCGCATCAGCGATTGCGCTACGCTCGCGCGGGCGAGCTTCGGGTCGGATGTCGAATCGACGAGCGCCGCGCGGGCGGTGAAAACCGATCCGGCGAGGCTGATGATGCCGCCGATCAGCGTCATCTTGGCCGAGCCGAACCAGAAGGCGCCGCCGCCCATCAGCGCGAAGGTCAGGACGTTCTTGACGAGGACGAGCCGCGCGAACAGCCGATCATGGAAGCGGGCGCGAACGAGGGCTGTGTAATAGTCGAACAGGCCGTTGACGATGGCGACGCCAAGCGCCAGCAGGATCAGGCTGTCCGACAGGGCGAAGGTGACGCCGCTGAGGAGCAGAAGGCAGGCGCCGGCGACGAGTCCGATGGCGATGATGGCGAAGCCGAAGTCGAGCGTCGCCCGCAGCGTCGGATCCTCCAGCCGGATGCGCTCCGAATAGAAGCGGGTCGCGCCGAGCCGGATCCAGTCGAAAAAGGCGGTCTGGACCGCGATCGCCGTCGCATGGGCGAGCGCGAAGCGGCCATATTGCTCGGGCCCGAGAAACTTGGCGACGAGGAGGCCGACCGCGAAATTGAACGCGATATTGCTGAAGAAGGCGAGAAACACCGTCATGGCGGCGTCAGGCCCGGGCTGACGCGCGGCGACAAGGCTGGGGCGGAAAAAAGCATCAAAATCGCGGCAATCCCGTTGCGTCGCAAACAAGCAGACAAGCAAGCGCCGGGCCGGGCTGAGGCCTGGCTGAGCGTCGCATCGAACCCCTCATGGAACCATCCGGCGGTCAAGAAAGACCAGTCTATTCACGCCAATTTTACGAGAATGGCCCGGCCGCGCGGTTGCGGCGCCGGCTTGCGGCTTCCGCCCCGTCCGCGAACCGGTTAGAAGCAGATATGACGCATGATGTCACGCTTCCCGCCGCCGCGCTGGCCGGTCTTTTGTCGTTCCTCAGCCCGTGCGTGCTCCCCCTGGTGCCGCCGTACCTCACCTTTATCGCCGGAACGACGATCGAGGAGGTTGCGAATGTGCGCGAGGCCAGCGCGCGGCGCGACATCCTGATCGCCGCCGCCCTTTTCGTCTGCGGCTTCTCCACCGTCTTCGTGGGCCTCGGCGCCACTGCGTCCTTCATCGGCCAGGTCCTGCGCGAGCATCTGCGGCTTCTCTCCACGCTCGCGGGCGGCGCGATCATCCTGATGGGGCTGCATTTCATCGGCGTGTTCCGTTTCGCCCTGCTCTATCGCGAGGCGCGCCTCGACGTCCAGAAGCCGGTCGGCGCCTGGGGCGCCTATGTGATGGGGCTCGCCTTCGCCTTCGGCTGGACGCCCTGCATCGGGCCGATTCTCGCCGCCATTCTCGCCGTCGCGGCGTCGCAGGAAACCGCCGGCAAGGGCGCGGCGCTGCTGGCCTCCTATTCGCTCGGGCTTGGGGCTCCATTCTTTGTCGCGGCGCTGGCGATCGAGCCGTTCATCCGCTGGATGAAGCGGTTCAAGCGCCATTTTGGCGTGCTGGAGCGCGTCGTCGGCGTTCTCCTGATCCTGACCGGCGTCGGCTTCCTCACCGGCTCGATCCAGGACGTCTCCTTCTGGTTGTTGCAGACCTTTCCCGGCCTCGCGGCGATCGGCTGAGCGCCGCGTCCTCATTTCTCCAGCTGGTAATAGCTGATGCGCCCGTCCGGGCCCTTCTTCCAGACGAAAACGACATAGTCGGCGCGGGTGACGTCGCCCTTTTTGTCGAAACTGATGTCGCCGATCACGGTCTTGAATTTCATGCCGGAATGGATCGCTTTCGCGACCTCCGCCGTTTCGAGCGATTTCGCCGCGTCCGCCGCCTGTTTCAGCACCTGCACCGCGGCGTAGGAATAGAGCGTATAGGTCTCGGGATTGAAGTTCCGGGCCTTGAATTCCCGCACCACGGCGGCGGCTTCCGGGCGCTCGCGCGGATCGGGCGGGAAGGTCATGAAGGTTCCCTCGGCGCCGGGGCCGGCGATCGCCGCGAATTCGTCGGAGGCGATGCCGTCGCCGCCCATCAGGACGGCGCTGACCCCCTGATCGCGCATCTGGCGCAGCAGCAGCCCGCCCTCGGTGTGGATGCCGCCCCAATAGACGATGTCGGCGCCCGACTCCTTGATCCTGGAGACGACCGCCGAATAGTCCTTCTCGCCCTTGTTGACGCCTTCATAAAGCACTTCATTCAGGCCGAGCGCATTGAGGCTCTTTTTGGTTTCGTCGGCGAGACCCTTGCCATAGGTCGTCTTGTCGTGGAGGACGGCGATCTTCTTCGCCCCCTGGCCGCTGAGAAATTTCGCGGCGACGGCGCCCTGCTGATCGTCGCGGCCGCAGGTGCGGAAGACCGTCTCGATGCCGCGTTCGGTGATTTTCGGATTGGTCGAACCGGGCGTGATCTCGATGATGTTGTTCTCGGCGTAGACGTCCGAGGCCGGCATGGTGACGCCGGAATTGAAATGGCCGACGACGAAGGCGACCTGATCGCCGACGAATTTATTGGCGACCGAGACGCCCTGCTTTGGATCGGCGGCGTCGTCGCCGACTTCGACGCTGACCTTCTGGCCGAGAATGCCGCCCGCCGCGTTGATGTCGGCGACGGCCTGTTCCGCGCCCATGCGGATTTGCGCGCCGAATGTCGCGTCCGAACCCGTGACTGGCACGCCGACGCCGAGCCGGATTTCGGCGGAGGCTGCGCCGCAAAGGCTCAATGCGGCCAGAAGGCCGATCGATATGCGCCCGAGGGCGAGGCGTTTCACAGGACGTTTCATGGTTTGAGTTCCTTCGATACGCGTCCGTCGTCCCGCGCGAGAATGGCGCCATATTGCTGTTGCATCTGGCGCCGCCGCGTCAGCTTGAAGCCCGTGAGCGTGAATCCTAGAGCAACGGCGAAATCGAGGCCATAGGCCCCCGCCGACTGGAGCGGTTCGGCGAACAGGGCGTAATGCAGAAAGCGCACCATCGCCGCTATGCCCAGCGCATAAACCAAAGTCTGCCAGACAGGCCGCCAGCGCGTCGCCAGCGCGCGCCCGGCGGCGAAGGAGGCGGCGCCGCCAATGACGACGCTGAGGGCGAGAAAGATCAGCAGGGTGCGCAGGTCAAGGAGGGTCGTCAATGGCCGCCCTCGAGATAGGCGGCGCGGATTTCCGGGCGCGCCAGCAGTTCATGGCCGGCGCCCGACATGGTGATCGCGCCATTGACGAGAACGAAGCCGCGATCGGCGAGCTTTAAGGCGTGATAGGCGTTCTGCTCGACGAGAAAGACGGTGAGCCCTTCCGTGCGGTTCAACTCCTTGATGACCTCGAAAATCTGCTTGACGATCAGGGGCGCCAAGCCCAGCGAGGGTTCGTCCAGCAACAGGAGGCGCGGCCGGCTCATCAGCGCGCGGGCGATGGCGAGCATCTGTTGTTCGCCGCCGGACAGGGTGCCGCCGCGCTGGCCGGCGCGCTCCTTGAGGCGCGGGAAGATCGCGAAGATTCGTTCGAGATCGCGGGCGAAATCGGCGGGTGCGCGACCTCGGCCGAGCGACGCGCCGATCTGCAGATTTTCATAAACGCTCATGCGTGGAAAGATGCGCCGGCCCTCGGGCGACTGGGCAAGGCCAAGCCGCGCGATGTCATGCGTTTTCATCCCCGTGATGTCGCGCCCGTCGAACTGGATCGCGCCCTCGCGCGCGCGCGGGTTGCCGAAGATCGTCATCATCAAGGTGGTCTTGCCGGCGCCATTGGCGCCGATCATCGTGACGATCTCGCCCTCGTTGATGTCGAGATCGACGCCCTTCAAGGCGATGATGTTGCCGTAATAGGCCTTGACGCCGCGCATCGACAACAGGGGGCTCGCCGACACCGCGCTCATGCGCTGATCCTGTCCCCTTTGGGCGCTCCGATTTCGGCCGCGTCATCGACGCCGAGATAGGCTTTGATGACATCCGGGTCGTGGCGGATTTCGTCCGCTCGTCCGTCGGCGATCTTGACGCCGTAGTCGAGCACGACGACATGGTCCGAAATCTCCATGACGACCGACATATCATGCTCGATCAGGAGAATGGATGTTTCATGTTCGTCGCGCAGGCTGAGCAGGAGGGCGTTGAGCTCATGTGATTCATGCGGATTGAGGCCCGCCGCCGGTTCGTCGAGGCAGAGCAGCACGGGCTCAGCGCACATGGCGCGTGCGATTTCGACGCGGCGTTGCGCGCCATAGGGCAGGGCGCCGGCGGGATCGTCGGCGCGGTCGAGAAGTCCGATGCGGTCCAGCCAGTAGCGGGCGGAGTCGAGCGCGGCTTTCTCGCGCGCGCGGTAGCCGCCAAATCCGGTGAGGCCGGAAAAGCTCAAGCCCGCGCCGATCAGGCGGTTATGCTGCGCGACGATGAGATTTTCGATGAGCGTCATGCCCTGAAACAGGCGGATGTTCTGGAAGGTTCGCGCGACGCCTGCATATTTCGCGATCTCGAAATCGGCCATGCGCTCCAGCAGGAAAATCTCGCCCGAGGCCATGCTGGCGGAGCGCCGTCCCGTATGCGTCAGCGCCCGCACGTCATCTTTGGCCGCGCAGCCGGTGCGGGCCAGCGCCATGCGCCCGCCGCAGCAGCGGTAAAAGCCGGTGACGCAGTTGAAGACAGTGGTCTTGCCGGCGCCGTTCGGGCCGATCAGCGCGGTGATGTCGCCGCGTCCGACCGTGAAGTCGAGATTGTCGACCGCTATGAGCCCGCCAAACCGCATCGTCAGTCCTTCGATGGCGAGCAGGGGGGCCGAGATCCAGCGCATCTAGCCGTGCCCCTCTTGCGCCAGCGCGCCGACAACCGGCTTCGCCTTCACGAGAAAGATCGAGGGTTTGCGGATGGCGATGAGGCCGCGCGGCTTCCAGTTCATCATCGCGACCATGGCGGCGCCGACGATCAGCATCCGATATTGCGTCGGATCGAAGCCGTCGCCGAAGATCGCCTTGAGGCCATCGAGTTCGCGCAGCAGTTCCGAGCCGCCGATGACGCCGATCGCGGCCAGCGCGACGCCAAGTTGCGAACCGCTGCCGCCAAGCACGACGAGGGCGAGAATGGTCGCCGATTCCATGAAGGTGAAACTCGTCGGCGAGACGAAATTCTGCCGCGCGGCGAAGAGCGCGCCAGCCATGCCGGCGATCGACGCGCCGAGCGCGAAGGCTGTGAGTTTGGTCGCCACCGTGTCGATGCCGAGCGAACGGCAGGCGATCTCGTCCTCGCGCAGGGCCTCGAAGGCGCGTCCGAGCGGCAGGCGGCGGAGCCTGAGAGTCAGGAAATTGACGAGAAGCGCCAGCGCGAGGACGAGATAGAAGAGGAAAATCAGCCGGTGAACCGGCGCATATTTCAGCCCGAACAGCGCCGCGAAACCATGCGGGCCGGCGACGAAGGGCCAGCCGAAAAAAGTGATGCGTGGAATCGAGCTGATGCCGGCGTCGCCATTGGTCAGCGCGGTCCAGTTGGTGAGGACGATGCGGATGATTTCGCCAAATGCGAGCGTGACGATGGCGAGATAATCGCCGCGCAGCCGCAGCACAGGCAGGCCGAGCGCGACGCCCCAGAGCGCGGCCAGCGCCCCCGCGATCGGCAGGCAGAGCCAGAAGGACCAGCCCCATGTCGTCGAGAGCAGGGCGTAGGCGTAGGCGCCGACGGCGTAGAAGGCGACATAGCCGAGGTCGAGCAGGCCGGCGAGGCCGACGACGATGTTGAGGCCCCAGCCGAGCAGGACATAGAGGAGGATCTGGACGCCGAAATTATCGATCCATTTCTGCGCCCCGGCCGGGCCGAAGGCGGCGAGCATGACGAGCGGGAAGGCGATCAGCGCGGCGATGCCGGCGCCGCCGGCCAAACGCGCCGCCAGCGTGAGGGCGTGCGGCGGCGCTTTGGCCTTTGCCTTGACCGTCTTCGCCGCGCGCTGCGGGAAAGCAGCGATGATGAAGCGGATGACGAAAGCCGCCAGCGCCGCCGCAAAGACAGCCGGCCAGCGGCTGCGCAGGAAAAGTTCGTTCGAGAAGTTCAGATCGGTGCGCCAGGCCAAAATGGGAAAGGCGAGGCCGAACATGATCGCGCCCGCCTTCGCCGCCTCGATCAGGGCGGCGCGAAATCGGCTGGAACGGCTGGTTTCCCGGCTGGAAATGCTGGAAATAGGCTGCGCCGACCCTTGCATTTTGCGCCCTATACTTTCTCGACGTCGGGGCGGCCGAACAGGCCGGAGGGCAGGAAAATCAGCGTGACCGCAAGGATGGAGAAAGCAGCTACATCCTTGTAATCGCTGGAGAAATAGGCCGCCCAAAAGGTCTCGATCAGGCCGATCAGCAGGCCGCCGAGCACGGCGCCGGGCAGCGATCCGACGCCGCCCAGAACAGCGGCGGTAAAAGCCTTGACGCCTGGAACAAAACCGTCGCCGGAGTTAATAACGCCATAGTAAATAATGTATAAAACGCCCGCGACGGCGGCGAGCGCCGCGCCGATGACGAAGGTCAGCGAAATCGTGCGGTCGACATCGATGCCGAGCAGAGCCGCCATGCGGCTATCCTGCTCGCAGGCTCGCTGCGCCCGCCCGAACGAGGTTTTCTGCACCAGGAACCAGAATCCGGCAAGTAGAACGGCAGTCACGCCGACAATTAGTACTTGCTTGAGCGACAGCGTTACGTCATAGCCGCCGCCATGCGTGACTTTTATTACTTCGGTGAACGCCGGCGGCAGCGCCTTGTTGCGCGGCCCCTGCAACACATAAACAAGATTAGAAAGAAAGATCGACATGCCGATCGCCGAGATCAGCGGCGCCAGACGGAACGAGCCGCGCAGGCGCCGGTAGGCGATGCGTTCGATGACGAAGCTCCAGAGCGACGTCAGCGCCATTGAGGCGAACAGAACAACGACGAAGGCGAGCGCAAGCGAAGTGATTCCAACAAGTTGCGTCAGCGCCAGAAACAGGATGAGCGCGATGAAGGCCGACAGCATGAACACGTCGCCATGGGCGAAATTGACCATTCCGATAATGCCGAAAACCATGGTGTAGCCAATCGCGATCAGGCCATAGATCGAGCCGAGCGTAATCCCGTTGATCAATTGCTGCAGGAAAATCTCCATGCGCGTCCCTTGGTGGTCTTTCGCGGTAATGTTTTGATTCGGCGGCGTTCGAGGCCCGGCGCCTCCGGGCCTGGACATTGCTTCGTCGGCGACGGGCTGGCAAGTGCCGCGCCTTTTTGACGTTTGCCCGCGCCCCGCCGCGCTTTGTCGATCGCAGGAAACTTGCTATCAAGGGGGTCTGTTTCCGGCCGTACCGGCGCGCGCGACAGGGAAGCAGGAGTTTTCGACGAATATGGCCGGATCAAGCAATGGCGGCGCGGAGATCGCCGCGCCATCCAACTTTGTCCCCGATCCCGCGCATTTTCGCGAAGCGATGAGCCGCGTCGGCGCGTCGGTCCATGTCGTCACGACGGCGGGACCTGCGGGTCTTGCCGGGATCACGGCGACCTCTGCGACATCGGTCTCGCTGGAGCCGGCGACGATGCTCTTCTGCATCAAGCAGACCTCGCCTTCGGCGGATCGGATCATCGAGAATGGCGTCTTCTGCATCAACGCCTTAAGTCCCGCGCATCGGCCGCTGGCCGATATTTTCGCCGGCCGCACCGGCCAGCATCTCGAAGAGCGTTTTGCCGGCGGCGACTGGCGCAAGCTTGTGACGGGGTCGCCCGTCTTGCGCGGGGCCGCCGCCTCGTTCGATTGCCGCCTCATCGAGGCGAAGCCTGTCGGCACGCATTTCGTGATGATCGGACGCGTCGAGGCCGTCGCCTATGGCGATGAAGGCGACACGCTCGCCTACGTTCACCGTGGGTACAGAACGCTTTAGGCGCAGCGAGGCCAGGTCAGCCCCGCCGCGGCTTGCGCGCCTGCCGGCTTTTTGACGACGCCTTTTTTCCGGCCGCCTTGGACTGCTCGTTCGAGGCGGGTTTTTTCGTTGTGGCGGCCTTCGGCTTCGCGGCCTTGATCGCCGGTTTCGCCACCGCGCGCTTTTTCACGACGGTTTTTTTCACTGCGGATTTCTTGACCGGCGCCTTTTTCGGTATGGCTTTCCCCTTGGTGGATGCGGCTGGCGTTTTCTTCGGCGCCGCTTTTTTGACTGTCGCTTTCGCCGTGGCTCCTTTCTTTAAAAGATTTTGTTTGGCAACGGTTTGTTTGGCAGGCGTTTGTCTGACAGCCGCCTTTTTGGCTGGCGTTTTCTTGGGCTGCGACTTCGCGGCGGCTTTTTTTCCCGTCGCCTTTTTCGCGGGGGCCTGCGGCGTCCGGCGGGCCAGAAGCTGGCGCGCAGGGCGCCTTGCGGCGGGCTTGCGGGGCGCCGCCGGCTTTTGCGTTGGGGTCTCGGTGGCGGTCAGGAAATCAATTGCCGCTTCGGCGAAAGCGGCGGTCTGCTCGACGGGCGAGATATGCGACGAGTCGAGCGTCGCAAGCCGCGCGCCCTTGATGGCGCCGGCGACAAACGCGCCGAGTTCCGGCGGCGCCGAGGGATCGTAGCGGCCGACGATCGCCAGCACTTTGTTGCGGATCGACCTTATCGCCTCGCGCTGATCGCAATCGCGCAGAGCGGCGCAGGCGGCGGCGTAGCCTTCAGCGGTCGTTTCGCGCAATACGTCCAGAATCGCCTCGACGGTTTTGGGCTCAGCCTCGCGAAACTCCGGCGTGAACCAGCGCGCGGCGACGGTCTCCGCCATGGACTCGAGGCCGTCGCGGCGCGCCGCCTCGATTCGGGCGTTCCAGATTTCAGGCGTTCCGAGTTTCGCGGCCGTATTGGCGAGCACGGCGCGCCCGATGCGCTCCGGCGCCGCGATCAGCGCGGCCTGGCCGACGATGGCGCCCATGGAGAGGCCGACCCAATGCGCTTTTTCGATGCCGAGCGCGTCGAAAATGCCGATTGCATCCCTTGCGAGCCCTGCGACCGAATAAGGCCCCTCATTCGCGACGCTCGCGCCATGTCCGCGCGAATCCCAGCGCAGGACGCGAAAATGTTCGAGCAGAGCCGGCATCAAGGGCTCCCACACCGCGAGGCTGCCGCCAAGCTGATGCGCCAACGCCAGCACCGCATTATCCTCCTCGCCTTCGAGCCGGATATTGAAGGTTTCGCCCGCAATCGTAAGTTCCGTCATTCCCGCCGCTCCTCCCTGGCCAAAAACGCGCGGCCGATTTCTCCAGGCCGAATCAGATCAGCGACTTTATCGTGCGTCCGCGCGCCAGCCTCAAGAGCGGCACGCGAGTTGCTAGCCAAAATTACGGCGCAACGTAACATTAAGGTGACGCGCGTTGAATGGAGGTTCGTGCGGCTGGCGCCGCAGACTGGCGAAACCGCGCAACGCGATCTGCTTTTTAGCGTTGCTGACCCGGAGGTTGACCGCAATGCTGGAAGCCAAGAACGTCAAGACGCGCGTGTCGGAAGATTTCATCAAGCAGCTGGCCGGCTATGGCCTCGCGACGGCGGAGATCCTTTATCGGCTCCCCGATCATCCCCGTCTGCTGCAGAGCTATATCTGGCAGGATTACGATCTCGCGCCGCATTTTCCGACCCTGATCAAATTTCTGAAGTTCTGGACGCAAAAGCTGGAAGGTCCGCTGCATAGCGTCCGCGTCGGCCATAGCAAGCTGATCCGGCCGGCGGAGATCAGGGCGATCGGCGGCGAGTTCCGGCTGAACTGAAACTTGGCGTCTTCAAAATCAGCCGCTAAATCAGCCGCAAGCCCTTGAGGCTTGCGTGGCCGTGCTTGCCGATGATCAGATGGTCATGCACGGCGATTTTCAGCGACTTGCCGATCGCGATGATCTGATGGGTGAGGTAAATGTCCTCGGTCGAGGGCTCCGGATCGCCCGAGGGGTGATTATGCACGAGGATGAGCGCGGATGCGCCAAGTTCGAGCGCGCGGCGCATGATCTCGCGCGGGTAGACCGGCGCCTGATCGACGGTGCCGACCCCTTGCACCTCGTCGGCGATGAGGAAATTCTTCTTGTCCAAGAAGAGGATACGAAATTCCTCATGATCAAGGAAGGCCATCGCGGTGCGGCAATAGTCGACGACGGCCGCAAAGCTCGACATCGACGGCCGCTTTTCGATCGATGATTTGGCGAGGCGCCGCGCCGCCGCCTCGATGATCCGGATTTCGACGATTGCCGCCTCGCCGAGCCCCTCGATTTCGGCGAGGCGCTCCGGCCGCGCGCCTACGACCTCGGCGAAGGAGCCGAAGCGCGCGATCAGCGCCTTGGCGATCGGCTTCACGTCGCGCCGCGGCATGGCGCGGAAGAGGATTAGTTCGAGCAGTTCGTAATCGGCGAGCGCCTCGGCGCCGCCCTTGCGGAAGCGGTCGCGCAGTCGCTCCCTATGGCCGTGAAAATGCGGCGTCTCATCGGCGGGAAGGCGGCTTGTTTGAGGATCGTCCTTGAGCCCGGCTGCCGCCTTGCTCATGCGGCGTCCGCCGCGCCGAGGCGATAGGGCGGCTGGTGCAGGCCTTTCGGCGAGAGCGTGAATATCTCGAACCCGGTTTCGGTGACGCCGATCGAATGCTCGAATTGCGCCGAAAGCGAGCGGTCGCGCGTCACGGCAGTCCAGCCGTCGGAGAGAATTTTCACCTGCGGACGTCCAAGATTGATCATCGGCTCGATCGTGAAGAACATGCCGGCGCGCAGGGTCACGCCTTCGCCGCGGCGGCCGTAATGCAGGATATTGGGCTCGTCGTGAAACAGCCGCCCGAGCCCGTGACCGCAAAAATCGCGCACGACGGAGCAGCGTTCGCCCTCGGCGTAATCCTGGATGGCGGCGCCAATGTCGCCCGTCGTCGCGCCGGGACGCACCACCGCCATGCCGCGCAGGAGCGCCTCATAGGTGACCTCGATCAGACGCTGGGCGCGGCGCGGCGCCTCCCCGACGATATACATGCGGCTCGAATCGCCATGCCAACCATCGACGATGAAGGTCACGTCGATGTTGATGATGTCGCCATCCTTCAGCGGCTTGCGGTCCGGCATGCCGTGGCAGACGACGTGGTTGATCGAGGTGCAGATCGATTTGCGGTAGCCGCGATAGTCGAGCGGCGCCGGATAGGCCCCGTTCGCCATGGCGAAATCGAACACCATCGCATCGAGAAAATCGGTGGTGACGCCCGGTTGCACATGCTCGGTCAGAAGATCCAGCGCCTCGGCGGTGAGCCGTCCCGCCCGCCGCATGCCGGCGAAAGCCTCCTCGCCATGCAATTTTATGTGGCCTGCCTTCCGGCCGGCGATATCGACAGCGTCAACGAAAGTCATGTCCTGCATCCAGCCGCACGGGGCGCTCTTTATCGGGGGTGTATCGCCAATTTAAGCGATTGGCGCGGCGAAGCAAGGCCGCGGCGCCAGGCGGGGGATGCCTCGCCGAGCGGCGCTCGGGCGTGACGGCGCCAAAGCGAACTTGATCGCCGCCACGAAACCGGGCAAGGTCCGGCACCGCCAGGCTGATCAGTCGGAAGGTCGATCGGGTCGGCTTCGCCCTTAATTTCATCATTCGATCGCCGAAGTCAGGCGATCTTGATTTTTCAGGCTGAAGCGGGCTTTTGCCTCGCTTACAGCCGCCTCGGCCCATCCCATTTTCTGGTTCCCCGACATGTCTCCTCCCCTGCGCATCGGACTTGCTGGCCTTGGTACGGTGGGCGTCGCCGCCATCCGGCTTCTCGACCGTCAGGCGGAGGTTCTGGCCAACCGCACGGGGCGGAAAATCATCGTCGCCGGCGTCTCCGCGCGGGACGCGACCAAACAGCGCGGCGTCGATCTGGCCCGTTTCAAATGGTTCGACGATGCGGTGGAACTCGCGCAATCCCCGGAGATCGACCTTTTCGTCGAATTGATCGGCGGGGCTGGCGGGACGGCGCTCGCCGCGGTCGAGGCGGCGCTGCAGGCGGGGAAATCCTGCGTCACCGCCAATAAGGCGCTGCTCGCCGCCCATGGCATGCGGCTCGCCAGCCTCGCCGAGGAAAACGGCGTCGCGCTCTCGTTCGAGGCCTCGGTCGCGGGCGGCATCCCGATCGTCAAGACCCTGCGCGAGGGCCTAGCCGGAAATTCGATCGAGCGGGTCTATGGCATCCTCAACGGCACCTGCAATTACATTTTGAGCCGGATGGAGACGGAGGGCGCAAGCTTCGCGGAGTGCCTCGCCGAGGCGCAAAAGCTCGGCTATGCCGAAGCCGATCCCGCCTTCGACATCGGCGGCTTCGACACGGCCCACAAGCTCGCCATCCTGACCTCGCTCGCCTTCGGAACGGTGATCGACGCGAATTCCATCGCCGTCGAGGGCATCGAATCGATCACCCTCGCCGATATCGAGTCCGCCGCCGAGCTTGGCTATCGCATCAAGCTGCTCGGGGTCGCCCGCCGCACGCCGGATGGAATCGAGCAGCGCGTGCATCCGACCATGGTCCCAAAATCCTCTGCGATCGCGCAGGTCATGGGCGTCACCAACGCCGTGACGATCGACGCCGACGCCGTGCACGAACTGACTCTCGTCGGCCCCGGTGCGGGCGGCGCGGCGACCGCCTCCGCCGTCGTCGCCGACATCGCCGACATCGCGCGCGGGGTGCGCTCGCCGCCCTTTGGCCTGCCTTTCGCCGCGCTCGCCCTGGCCGAACACGCGCCGATGCAGTTGCATCGCGGCGGCTATTACATCCGGCTTTCGGTGTTCGACCGCAGAGGCGCCGCAGCGGCGATTGCGACGCGCCTCGCCGAACGCGACATTTCGCTCGAAAGCATCGTGCAACGCCGGCGCCCGGGCGCCAGCGCCGAGACGCTGGGGGCGGTCCCGGTCATTCTCATAACTTATGCAACCTATGAGAGAACGATCCGGGAGGCTCTCGAGGCCGTCGTCGCCGACGGTTTCCTGGCAGCGAAACCGCAATTCATCCGCATCGAGCGCGAGTAGGGCGGCCAGACGCACGGCGATGCGCCGACGGAATGGGAAGGGTCGCCATGAACGGATTGCGCGGGGCGATCTTGAGCCTCTTTGGCCTGATGGTCGCCATTGCGGCGGCGCTGGTCGTCCTGCCGATCGCATGCCTTCTCGACCCCGTGACGCGGCAGGCCGCTGCCGCCTTCGCGCATTTCGCATTTTTTTCCCTCGCTGACCCCGGCTTCCCCGAATCGCCCGCCGTCGCCGCCGCCGAACTCGCGCGCTTCGTCTGGACGGCCATCGTCGCCGTCTGCGTCGTTCCGCTGGCGGTTACGGTCCTGACCGGCGCCGTGGCCGGGGTGCATTCGATGATTTGGTACGTTGGCGCGACCGGGTTGATTGCGGCGTTGGCTCCCTTCGTGGCGCGGGCGGCTCTTGGAACCGGAAAGGCGCTCAGCGCAAGCCCCGCGGAGATGCGGTTTGTGTTTGCTTTCTTCTTGACCGGGGCGGCCTCCGGCTTCGTGTTCTGGCTGCTCGCCGGGCGCAGCGCGCGGGCGGAGGGCGGGAAGGCGGATTGACGGCCGGCGAAATCCTGTCGCTTCCGTAAAAGAAGCGATGGACTCCGAGGTTGAGATGCATGGTTGCGATGCGCGGCCTCGCGCACTATGGTCCGCCCGCCGCAGCGGTTCGCCGAGCGGGTTTTGGGGCGTCGCCAAGCGGTAAGGCAGCGGATTTTGATTCCGCCATGCGGAGGTTCGAATCCTCCCGCCCCAGCCATATAAATCAACTATTTATGTGTTTGATCCCGGGTTTTAGTGGCGCGTCAGTTTCTCCTGGGGGGATGCGCTAGCGCCATGCGTATCGCACGGCGCCGCTGCGCGCCCCGCGTCACCGACGGACATATGGGCCCTGATAGCTCAACAAGCTCTCGATATAAGCGCCGCGCTCGTCCGACTCCGCCTCCGCTTCTGGATGGGACGCCCGCATCAAGCCTTTGATGGCGGACACCGAGGGGAAGCCGCGTGCGCTCAGCCAGCTCTCCAGTCCGGCGACGAGGGATCGCAGATGCCCGGGTCCATGTCGCAGCAAAGCTGAGGCGGTCATGACCGCGTCGGCGCCGGCGAGCAGATATTTGATCACTTCGTCTGCCGTCTCGACGCCCGTGCCCGCCGCGAGCGAGGCGCGCGGCAGCCGCCGCGATAGAAGGGCGAGCCAGAGAAGCCCAAGCCGGATCTCGCCCGGATTGCTAAGCGCGGCCTCATTGATCCAGCGCAGACGAACGAGATCCATATCTGGTTGATAAAGGCGGTTGAACAGCACGAGCCCGTCCGCCCCTGCGCCATCGAGTTGCAGGGCCAACGCGCCGAAAGCGGAAAAATGAGGGTGCAATTTGACGGCTATGGGAATCGTCACGCGGGCGCGCACCGCCTTGAGAAGCGCCACGCAATCCGCCTCGGCCTCGGCGCCTGTCACGTTCGGGCCGGATGCAATTCTATAGAAGTTGAGTTCGAGCGCGGTTGCTCCGGCCTGTTCGATGAGTCCTGCGTAATCGACCCAGCCCGCGACAGTTGTTCCATTGAGGCTTGCAATGACCGGGATGTCCACCGCCTTGCGTGCGCGGGCGATAAGATCGAGGTAGCCATGCGGCCCGGAATTATATGCAACGGCCGTGGGAAAATAGGAGCTCGCTTCCGGCGAGCTATCGGCGCCGACGCGTGTGAGTTCATCCGCCGCTCGCGCCTCATGCTCGATTTGCTCCTCGAACAGCGATGGCAGGACCACAGCGCCGGCGCCCGAATCTTCCATTTGCCGAATGGCGCCGACATCTCTCGATAACGGCGAAGCCGACGCGATGATCGGATTGCGCAGCGCGAGCCCCAGATAGCGTGTGCCGAGATCCATTGCGTCTGTCCTAGCTCTTCTGAACGCCTATAGCAGCCGCATCGGGATGGAAGCGGCTGCCGTCGCGGCTCGCGAGCGCCTCGTATTGCGCGTATTTTTCGGTCGTCGCGGTCTGCGCGAGCGCGAGCAGGTCTGCAGCTTCCTGCGGCCTTATATTGGCGAGGCTGCGATAGCGCAGTTCGTTGTAAGCGTAATCCTTCAGCGGGATCGTCGGGCGGGGCGAATCCAGCCTGAATGGCGCGTCGCCGGCCCTGCGCATCGCCGGATTGAAGCGGAACAGCGGCCAGTACCCGGAGGCCGCGGCGAGATCCTGTTGGCGCATTCCGAAACGCAGGTCAAAGCCATGCGCGATGCAGTGGCTGTAGGCGAGAATCAGCGAGGGGCCGGGCCAGGCCTCGGCCTCGCGGAAGGCCAGCAGCGTTTGCTGCGGATTGGCCCCCATCGCCACCTGGGCCACATAGACATTTCCATAGGCGATCGCCTGCAGGGCGAGGTCCTTGCGCGCAACGCGCTTGCCCGCCGCGGCGAATTTGGCGACCGCGCCGAGCGGGGTCGCTTTGGACGCTTGACCGCCGGTGTTCGAGTAGACTTCGGTATCCAGCACCAGCACATTGACGTCGCGCCCACTGGCGAGCACATGGTCGAGCCCGCCATAGCCGATGTCATAGGCCCAGCCATCGCCGCCGACGAGCCAGATGCTGCGGCGGACCAGGTGATCCAGCACGGACAGAAGATCGAGCGCGCGGGGATCGTCGCCCATCCCGGTCAGTCTCCGCTTCAGCTCGGCGACGCGGCCGCGCTGTGCGACGATCTCGGACTCGCGAATCTGCGGCGCGGCCAGGATCGCATCGACCAGCGGCGCGCCAACCGACGGCGCAAGTTCGCGCAGGACCTTCGCCGCCTTCGCGCCATGCATGTCGGCGGCCAGCCGGAAGCCGAGGCCAAACTCGGCATTGTCCTCGAACAGCGAGTTGGACCATGCCGGACCGCGTCCTTCGCGGTTGGCGGCCCAGGGCGTGACCGGCAGGTTGCCGCCGTAGATCGAGGAACAGCCGGTTGCGTTGGCGATCTGCAGACGATCGCCGAACAGCTGGGACAACAGGCGCAAATAGGGCGTCTCGCCGCAGCCGCCGCAGGCGCCCGAGAACTCGAACAGCGGCTCGAGAAACTGGATGCCGCGCACATTGGCGAAATCGACGAGGGCGCGATCGTTTTCCGGCAGCGATTCGAAAAAGGCGATATTTTCCCGCTCCGCTTCGAGGACAGGCGCCTTGGCGGCGAGGTTGATGGCCTTGATGCCCGGATCGCGTGGACTATGAGCCGGGCAAACCTCGACGCAGATCCCGCATCCGGTGCAATCCTCGACGTAAAACTGCAGCGTAAACAGGCTGTCGGGATAGCCGCGCGCATTGACCGGCGCGGACTTGAAGCTCGGCGGCGCGGGCGCCTTCGGATCGGAGAGCTTTGCCTCATCATAGAATCGCGCGCGGATGACCGAGTGCGGACAGGCGATCGAACATTGGCCGCACTGGATGCAGAGGTCGGTTTCCCAGATCGGAACTTCGTCCGCGATGTTGCGCTTTTCCCAAGCCGCTGTGCCAAGCGGGAATGTGCCATCGACAGGCATGGCGCTGACCGGCAGCGCATCGCCCCGGCCAGCCATGATCGCGGCGGTGAAGTTCTGCACGAAAGCCGGCGCCGCCGGCGACACGATCGGCGGCCGCTCCCGAACGCTGCTTGCCGATTTCGGTACCGCGACCTCGCTGAGATGAGCCAGCGTGTGGTCAACCGCTTTGAAATTCCTGGCGACGATATCGCCGCCCTTTCTCCCATAGGTTTTTTCGATCATGTGCTTGATGCGCTGTACGGCTTCATCATGCGGCAGCACGCCAGAGATCGCGAAAAAGCAGGTCTGCAGCACTGTATTGATCCTGCCGCCAAGCCCGGCGTCGCGCGCGACCTTGGACGCGTCTATGACGAAAAACCGCAGGCGCTTGTCGATGATGTCCTGCTGGACCGAGTGCGGCAGGCGATCCCAGGCCTCGTCTGCGTCATAGGGGCAGTTGAGGAGAAAAGTCGCGCCCGGCGCCGCGAGCGACAGGACGTCCACCCGGTCGAGGAAGCTGAACTGGTGACAGGCGACGAAGCTCGCCGCTGCGATTAGATAGGGCGCATGAATCGGGTGTGGGCCGAAGCGCAGGTGGGAGACCGTCTGCGCTCCCGACTTGTGCGAATCATAAACGAAATAGCCCTGCGCGTAACGGTCGGCGTCCTCCGCCAGGATTTTGACGCTGCTTTTATTCGCGCCCACCGTTCCATCGGATCCGAGCCCGTAGAAGACGGCGCGCACGACATCGTCCGGCTCGATCATGAAGTCTCGATCGACGTCGAGACTTGAGCCGGACACGTCATCATTGATGCCGACGGTGAAGCCATTGCGCGGCGACGGTTTGTCGAGTTCGTCGAACACAGCTTTCGCCATCGCGGGCGTAAAGTCTTTCGACGACAGCCCGTAGCGGCCTCCGATCACGCGCGGCATGGCCGTTCTCTGACCTGTGCCCACGGCCTGAGCCAGTGTCGCGACGACATCGAGATAAAGCGGCTCGCCGGTGGCGCCTGGCTCTTTGGTGCGATCAAGAACGGCGACTGACCTCGTTGTTGCGGGCAGAGCCGCCAGAAAATGATCGGCGGAGAAGGGACGGTAAAGGCGCACCTGAAGGACGCCAAGTTTTCGTCGCCCCTCACCGAGCCTGCAGAGGGCCGCAGCGGAGGCGCGTGCGGTCTCAGCGGCCGAACCGATGAGGACGATCACTTGCTCCGCATCGGCCGCGCCATCATAGTCGAAGAGGCGATAACGCCGCCCGGTGATGGTGGCGAAGTTCGCCATAGCCTTTTCCACGATCCCGGGCGTGCGGGCGTAAAACGGGTTAACCGTCTCGCGCGCCTGGAAAAACGTGTCGGGATTTTGCGCCGTTCCGCGCATGACCGGCCGCTCCGGGGTCAGCGCGCGGCCGCGGTGCGCCCGGATGAGATCGTCGCGGATCATCATGCGGATTTCGTCATCCGACAGCAGGGTGAGCTTGTTCAACTCGTGCGAGGTGCGGAACCCATCGAAAAAATGCAGGAAGGGAACGCGGCTCTCGAGGGTCGCCGCCTGGGCGATCAGCGCCATATCATGGGCCTCCTGCACGGAGCCGGAGGCGAGGAGCGCGAAGCCGGTCGCGCGGACGCCCATCACGTCCGAATGGTCGCCAAAAATCGACAGCGCCTGGGTCGCGATCGATCGGGCCGCGACGTTGAAGACCGTCGCCGTCAGTTCGCCTGCGATCTTGTACATGTTGGGGATCATGAGAAGCAGGCCCTGCGACGACGTAAAGGTCGTCGTCAGCGCCCCGGATTGCAGGGAGCCATGCACGGCGCCGGCGGCGCCTCCCTCGCTCTGCATTTCCTGCACGACAGGGATGTCCCCCCAGATGTTGCTAAGCCCGGTCGAGGCCCACTCGTCGGCCAGTTCCGCCATCGTCGAAGACGGCGTAATCGGATAGATCGCGCAGACTTCATTGACGCGATAGGCGACGTGGGCGACAGCGGTGTTGCCGTCCATGGTCGCAGTTTTTTGGGCCGCAATGATCTGGCTGGCGCTCTTCTCGGAAACGGCGACGTTCATCCTGCTTGCTCCGACGCAGCTTTTGCGGGTTCGGGGATCATCTCGATCGCGTGGCAAGGACATTGCTCGTAGCAGACCGCGCAGCCGGTGCAGCGGTCGAAGTCAAAGCGGTAACGCAGACCCGGTCCCAGCTTGATGATGGCCTGCTCCGGGCAAGCGGCGTAGCATTGGTCGCACTCGAAGCAGTTGCCGCATGAGAGACAGCGCCGCGCCTCGTAGCGCGCCTCAGGCTCGCTCAGTCCGGCCGTCGTCTCTTCGAATCCCTGGCTCACTCGTTGCGCCGCCGCCGTTTCCCGTTGCACCGAGCGCGGCGCGTCGGCGTAGATCGGCAAATTGAGCAGGTCGAACTCGGCGATGGGATGCTTGAGGGCTGATTGCAGCGGCTTTCCGCGCAACCACGCGTTGATGTGGCGAGCGGCCTTTTTGCCATGGCCAACCGCCGCTGTGACGGTTCGTTCGCCGGGCGCCATGTCGCCGCCGGCGAAAACTCCGGGCCGCCCCGTCATCATGGCGTCGTCCACCTTGACTGTGCCTCCAGCCACGAACGCGACCCCGGGCACGTGGCGCAGAAAGCCGCTATCGGTCTGCTGGCCGAGAGCCAGGACGACCGAATCGGCTGAAAGCGTCTCGAAGCGCCCGCTCGGTTGCAGATGGCCCTGCTCATCCACCTGCATCACTTCGACGGTGAGCTCGCCTTCGCCGATGTCCTTGATCGAACTGAGCCATCGGATTTTTACGCCTTCCGAGAGCGCTTCGTCCGTCTCGAATGCCTGCGCGCCCATGTGGGCGCGGTCGCGATGGTAAACGATAATCGCCTCCTCGGCGCCAAGCCGGCGCGCGGTGCGCGCCGCGTCCATCGCCGTATTGCCGCCGCCGTAAATTACGACGCGGCGGCCAAGGCGCGGTGGTTCGCCTGTTTCGACCTGGCGCAGCAGTGTGATCGCATCGATCACGCGCGCCGCATCGCGCGCCGGGATGTCGATGCGCTTTCCGATCTGGGCCCCGATGGCGATGAAAACGGCGTCGAATGCGCCCTTCGCCTGCTCGGCGAGCACGTCCTCGACCTTGTGATTGAGGGTAATCTTGACGCCGATAGATTCGATGCGGGCGATCTCGGTCATCAGAATGTCGCGCGGGAGTCGATAGGCGGGAATGCCGAAATGCAGCATGCCGCCGGGCAGCGGACCCGCTTCGCGGATTTCAACGGCGTGTCCGGCGCGAGCCAGATGATAGGCGGCCGAGAGGCCGCTCGGGCCGCCGCCGATCACCAGGATGCGCTTGCCGCTTGGCGTCGCCGGCGCTGGCGCGCTCCAGCCCTGCGCCGCCGCCAGATCGCCGATGAACCGCTCCACGGCATGAATGCTGACCGCGTTATCTAGTTCTGAGCGGTTGCAGCCTGTCTCGCAGGGATGATAGCAGACCCGTCCATGCACGGCCGGGAGGGGATTGTCGCGTAAAATTGTCTCCCAGGCCTCGCGGTATTTTCCGGCCTGCGCCAAATCAAGCCAGGCTTGCACGTTTTCTCCGGCGGGGCAGGCGACGTTGCAAGGGGGCAGAAGGTCGACATAAAGAGGCCGGCGTGCGCGGATGGGACCTGCGCCTTTTTCGCACAACATGTCGATGACCGGGGTGAAATCCGACTTCAGCGCTGTCATATGCGATGTCGATCCTTCTCTAAGATGCGCTGACGGCGTGCGCCGCGCCGATCCGCCGGGCGCCGGGCCCGGTTTCCCGCAGGAAGAGGGTCAGAATGAAAGACAGGACGATGGCGCCAAGCCAGATGACGTCGGCTTGGTGGAAGTTCTCCAGAATTAGCGCACGGCCGCCGGAAAATCGCATAAGGGCGAAGCCGAAGACCGGCGCCAGGAAAGCGCTCAGGCTGAAGACCAGGAAGTTCATGGCGCCCGTGGCGCTGCCTTTGACATTGTCCGGATTGGCTTCCTTGATCATGGCGTAAGGGATCATGGCGGCGCCGGAGCCAATCCCGAAAAGGAGTCCGCCGATATAGGGTGGGATAAACGCGTTGAGATAGCCGATGCCGACGCCCGAAACCAGCATAAGCGCAATGCCCGCGACGAGGACCGGCTTGCGACGCCCGATCCGGTCGGCGAGGAAGCCGAGCAGCGGGGCCCCGATCACCCAACCGAGAGGAACCATCGAGGATCGCGCGACCGCTTCCGCCGTCTCGACGCCGAGACCCTGATGCAGGAATGGAACGCCCCAGATCATGTCGCCGATCGTCGTCGGCATGAACAGAAGACCGCCGATCATGCCGCAGAGGTAGGATTGCGAGTTGGTCAGCACGACTTTATAGGGCTCGAATATGGTCCAGATCGAGCCCTTTGATTTTTCATGGGCGGCGGGCGTTGCAACGAGCATAAGCACGGCAAGCGTCGCCAGCGCGCCGCCGGCATAGAACCAGAAGGACCGCCAGCCGATCAGGCCATGAACCAGCGGGCCGACCGCGAATTCGCCGGCGAAGCCGCCGAGCATTCCGGCAAGCTGCGTCACGCCGATAGCGGTCGCCAGCCATTTCCCCGAGAACCCGTGCACGGCGAGGTAGACGGCGCCGGTGAAGGCGAAGGCCGAGCCCGCGCCCTGCAGCAGCCGTCCGCCCTCAACCGTGGAGATCGCGCCAAACCCGAACAAGACGCTGCCGAAGGCCGTGGCCAAAACGCCGACGAAAATGGGCGCCTTGGCGCCGAAACGATCCAGTGAGGCGCCGGAAACGAGCGCGAAGGCGGCGTAGGTGTAGTAGTACATGCCGAGCAGCGCGCTGACGCCCAAGGTTGTGAGCCCGAATGCAGCCGTCAGTTCGGGGATCATGACGCCAGGCGCCGAACGCAGTGCATATTGCAGGAAATAGAAAATGAGGCAGAGGACCCACGCCAAAATGAACGCGGTTCTCGGTTCTTCACGCGCGGCCGCCGCCTCGTCGCTCGCTGCGATCGCCGTCATGGCCAAACCTCTCGGCGGCGGGGACATCTCGTTTCGCCCCGGCCACAACTATAGCATAGACCGATCCTGGGCGTTGTCGATCACGGCATTCCTTCACCCAAAACTCTGTGCTTCGTCCGGTCGGAGCAATGCGCGGCGATGGGCGAGACAGCGCAAAGAATTGATGACCGCCAGTCGATGGGCCATAGCTTTCGCAAATGATGGAGTCTCGTCTCTTCGACGGCGCGGCGTCGGCTTGGAAATGGCGGCTTGCGTATAGGCAGATCGACGCATCAAGGGACACAAAACAGTGAACTGGCGGGAAGATTTCGTCGATGTGGCGTTCGGCCCAGTCCATGCACTTTTCATGCACCTGTCAAATCGACAACGTTTTTCGCTTTCGAGCAAAAATGGCGGCCATGAGCATGGCAATATGCGAAGACGATACCTCTCCGGGCGCATCAAGCGTCTCTCTGGTCATGCCGCCTTTGAGGACGACGCTCAGCTGCGCAAGGTTGCGGCGCGCCGTAGAAGAGGACGGTCCCGCGCCGGGCTGGGTCGTGCAAGGCCGATAGCGCATCGTCATGAGGCGTTTCTGGAGAATCGTGATAGTTGTCTAATGTTCAAAGATTCCAGCGATGCGGCATTTGCCGGTGAATGAGGCGCTCATGTTTTTTCCGTGGCATACAATCATGATGTTGGCGATTGAATCGCACGGCGTCGTTGGCCTTCGCCTGATGAAACTCGCGAGCGGCGGCAGCGATGCGCAAGTCGAAGCTGAATTAATGCTGAGGGAAAAGATCGACGCTGCTTTCGAAGCTGGCGCGACGCTTTTCGCCGGCGGCTCGATGGATTGCATCGTCGATAGGTACCGCGAGCATGTTTCGGCGAACTCAAGCCGTCTCCTCATGGCTTGAAATTCGCCAAGGATCGCGACGCGTTCTTTCGCGTTTTGCATTCGGTGAGGCGAGCCGCCGAATTAGCAGGCTTGCATTACCTGCATCAGCGCGGCGATCTTGATTGTCGCGAAATTGGAGAATGTGTCGGACACCGCATATGGCAGGATGATCTGGTCGTTGTGTCGCATGGCGCCGCAGGTGTAGACGACGTTCGGGACATAGCCTTCGCGCTCGGATGTTTCGGGACGGACCAGCGGCTCGCGCGATCGCGCGAGAAGCTTGGAAGGATCCTGCTTGTCGAGGAGCACCGCGCCAATCGAATATCTTCGAACGGCGCCTACGCCGTGGGTCAGGAGCAGCCAACCTTCATCAAGTTCGATAGGCGACCCGCAATTGCCGATTTGTACGAATTCCCAAGGGAACTGCGGCTTTAAAATTACCTCTCCACCGTTCCAAGTATATAGATCGTCCGAATAGATGAGGTAAAGATTTTCATTGTCCTGCCGCCCGATCATGGCGTATTTGCCATTGATCTTTCGGGGGAACAGCGCCATGCCCTTGTTCTGCGCAGCGGTTCCCTTCAGGGGCGACATGCGGAAGGTCATGAAGTCCGTCGTTTCAAGCAGCTCCGATCGGATCGCCTTGCCGCTATAGGCGGTATATGTCGCGTAGAAAGTTTTGCGGCCGCCTTCCTCGAATTCGACAAAACGGGCGTCCTCGATGCCGTTCGACTGCGACTCTGTGATGGGAAAGATCACTCTCTCGCTGATTTGCTCGTCCGGCCTGAAAGCCACCTCGACTGCGTCCCCATCCGGACCTGGCGTCCGATGGAGCACGTTTGGAATTGACGCAAGGCGGGCCGTCGGTTCGACGGTGACGCAGCCGTCGGCGGCGATGGATCCAGACCGAAACGTCAGAGAGGAAACGTGGCCCTCGCCGACGGCGCGAAGACTGAGCATGAAGCGGATGCCGCCTTCCGGCGCGCCGGACTGATCCGGATGGGAAACGATGCTTGGATTGAACAGGGCCGAAGCTTCGAAGGAATATTCGTGTAGAAAATAAGCGCCAACCAGTTGGCGCTGCGTCTTGCTGAAAGCGCCATGTGCGGCGAAGGCGTCTTCCATTTCGTCGGCGCGCGCCTCGAAGATCTTCATCAGGTTGCGGTGGCGGCCTTCGAAATTCTCGAGAACATCCGCCAATTGATGGGCCGCCGTCTCGGGGTCGAGCGCCAGGATGCGATCGACGATATGGTTGGCGCGCGTCTTGTCCGTGGGATTGAGGTCGCGCGGCTCTGTCGCTGGCTTGAAGGGGCGCACGACCACCCGCGCCGGATCGGGGCGCAAAAAGAGCGCCTGGCGGTTTAAAAATTTGATTTGTGACAAAACGCCCTCGGATTGTTCTGGCAGGATTCCATAAAGTTCAGGCGCGCATCGCGCGAAGCGTAGCAGGTTTTGCGCGATCCCCGCTAAGCTGAGCGAGTTGACGTATTTCCGCGAGGCCGAGAAGGTAGGACACGACGGATTCGCCGCCCCTGTTTTCGTTCGGGCGATCGGGATGTAACCCGTCCCGGCAGGCGCCGGTTTCGACGTCAACCAGCGGCGACGAGAGATCATTCTCGCCGAGAAACCAGGCGAAGGCGCGCGCCGCATCGGCCTGCCATTCGAGGTCTTGATCGGCGCGCCATGCGGCGAGGCAGGCCGAGATTGTCGCGGCGGCCTCCAGGGGCTGTTGATCGAACATTTTCGGCGGCGCCCTTTTGTCGCCGAAGCTCTCCGTGCCGACGGGCCTGAAACGCCCCTCTGGCGTCGTTTGTTGCGTCATGAGCCAACGCAAGGATTTGAGGCCGGCCTCCACATATGCTGTTGTTCCAGTCGATATCCCCGTGGCGATCAGCGCCTGGGGCAAACGCGCGTTGTCATAGGCGAGCCCTTCCTCGAACCATTCCCAGTCTTTCGTCGCGACGAGCGACACGATGGAGATTAACCTGTCAGCAAGGAGTCGACGGGTCCGCTCGGCTTGAGAATCCGCCGGCGTTGCGGCGCAATAGGCATCGAGCCCAAGCAGCGTAAACGCCCATGCCCGCGGCGAGCGAAAGCCCTCCACGGCCGGCAGCGCTTCGGCGAATAGACCTGCGGCCCACCTCCGTCGCGAGGGACTGGCGTCGGCGCGTGCGCATTCGCCGAGAGCCCAGAGCGTTCGACCGTGGCTATCCTCGGAGCCGACATCCTCGAGCCAGATTCGGCTAAAGCTCATGAAGTTGCGGAACCGCTTCTTATCAGGATTCCACGCATGTTGAACGAAGGCGGCCAGTCGCGCCGTCAAGGTTTCGCACAAGCGATCCTCGCCCGGATTGTTGAGCGCGCAAGCCAATAGAAGCGCGCGGGCGTTGTCGTCGACGCAATAGCCGTGCGAACGATCCGGCACCGAATGGACAGCATGCTGGAAAAGTCCGGTGTCGTCGCACATGGAGAGGAGATGGCCAAGCCGCATCTCTGGCGGCGCCCGGTTGCGCGAAGGCGCGCATTGATCCGGCCGGGCAATCACCCTGAGCCCATGTCCGCCCTTCCGGGCGCTTTCGAAAACAGCCAGGTAGCGTTCCGCGGTACGCTCCCATGTCATCGGTCGGCTGCTCGCATAGGCGCGTTCGCGCATGGTCCGCCGCTGCGCATCATCGGTCAGCAGATCCGCAATCGCGACGCCGATCGCCGCGGCGTCGCCAAACGGAACCAGAATGCCGCGCCCGTCGCCCAGCAATTCCCGCGCATGCCAGTAGGGCGTCGAAACGACAGCCTTTCCGAGGCCGAAACTATAGGCCAATGTTCCCGACGTCATCTGCGCTTCGTTGAGATAGGGCGTGACATAGACGTCGCACATCGAAATGAAGTCGAGTAGCGTCGGCTGGTCTACAAACTGGTCGAGGAAGACGACATGGTCTTCCACTCCAAGTTCATGCGCGCGCGCCACGAGGCTTTGGCGGTAGGCTTCGCCATGCGTCCGAACGAGATTCGGATGCGTGGCGCCCAGAACGACATAGACGGCGTCGGCGCGGCGTTTCAGGATGGCCGGCATTGCATCGATCATGACTTCGACGCCTTTGTTCGGCGAGAGAAGGCCGAACGTCAAAATTAAGGATCTTCCGGCAAAGCCGCGCCTGGCTTTCGCCTGGTTCGGCTCGACGAACGGGAAGTCCGGAATTCCGTGCGGGATGATTTCGATCTTTTCGGCCGGCGCCCGATAGACGCTGCGCAGCAACTCTCGCCCTTTTTCGGCCATGACGACGACCTTCGACGATGCCGCGATGATACGATCGAGGACGCTGCGTTGCGTCGGCGTTGGTTCGGACAGGACGGTGTGAAGCGTCGTGACGATCGGCATGTTCAGCCGCGAAAGCATCGCGAGGATATGGGCGCCGGCGTCCCCGCCGAAAATGCCGAATTCATGCTGGAGCGAAACGACGTCGAACTGGCCCGCGTTCAGGACGTCGGCGGCGCGCGCGTAGTCCTTTATTCGGTCGTCATTGACCTGGAAGCGAACGACGGGTGGATAGTCGTAGGCGTGACCATGGTCGGTCATCGCCACGATCGCAGTCTCGATCTTTGCGGCTGACGTTGCGATCGCCTGCTGCAAATCGGTCGTGAAGGTGGCGATTCCACAACGCCGCGGGAGCGAATTCCCGATGAATGCCAGACGGCTTAACTGGGTCACGTTCGCGCCTCCATAGAGCGGATCGGCGAACCCGCTGTTATCAGGTGATCAGGTGGGGATGATGGCTGATCGCGAAGCGGGGCGCCGGCGCTCCATCCATCAGCACCTTGCAACAGGCCCGGATCCGGCTTAGGGCCCAAATAGGCCAGCAGATACGTGAGGCCTTCGGGTCCGACCGCGATGCGGGCGCTGTCCGCCTCGAGGAAGATGGCTTCGCCGACTGAAGCGTTGATCAGCTCGATCTGCGCGCAACCGTCAAGGACAAGGACCCAGGTCTCGCGCTCCGCGTTCAGTTTCCAGTTGGATTTTGGCGGAAGGTCAACGAGCTCCAGAATGAATTGGGGGCTCGCGACGAGCAGGGTTCTGACGTCGGTGAGGCGCTGCCGAACCGACTGGCGTTGAGGCGAGCCCGCATTCGCCGCCGCCACCGCCTTGTCAGCATGCAGCTCCCGTTGTCGTCCGTAGTCGAAAAGGCGAAAGGTCGCGTCGCTTCTTTGTTGAATTTCCGCAATTGCGAGTCCGGGACCGATCGCGTGGATCGTGCCGGCCGGGACGAAAACGACGTCGTCCTTCAAGACGCGGCGCCATTGAACGAGGTCTGAGATCGAATGATCTTCAATCGAAACCCGCAATTGCTGCGGCGTGAGCCGCCGTTTCAGCCCAATGGCGACTTCGGCGTCTGGCGCCGCGGAAAGAATGTACCAGGCCTCGGTCTTGCCACGCTTCAAACCGACCGATTGGGCATAGGCGTCATCCGGATGAACCTGGATGGACAGCGGCTGCGTCGTGAACAGCAGCTTGAGGAGCAGGGTCGGTTCTGGCGCGGCGAGGTCGGCGCGTTGAAACCAGAGTTCGCCGATCGCGTCGCCGTCCCTGCGCAGCTCGCTCCAAGGTCGGAGATCGAGGCTACCCCAGGGTTTGCGCACCGCTTGTATGCAGGCAAGTTCGATCGCCACGATCTTCTCCCGGTTAGCGCCTCTCAGATTGTCGCCTTGACCTCGCACGCTGCATCGGTCGTCATCGACGCCCGCCAGCGGCCCCAATTTGGCTGAAGCGCTGGCGACCGCGCCCCGCGCGACCGATCACTCAGCGTGGTCGACCAAAATAAAAGGCCCCGCGACCTTCTTGAGGTGCGGGGCCTAACGGCGCCGAAGCGTTTTCCGACCGCATGGATCATTCGGTCGATAAGAAATCGCTCTACATTCAAGAGCTGGAACAAAATTGTTTCGATCAGATTGTTTCAATCTGATCGGAAGATGCTCCAAGCGCCTCGCCGGGCATCATGCCGTCGCGTCATCGCCTGCCAAGCCGCCAGTACATCCGTGGTCGGCTTGCATGAGGCGATGCGGAATGTCGGCGGGCTCTGGAATTCCAGAGCCCGCCGACAATGCAATTAGCCGAGATCCTTGAGATTTTCGGCGGACATCTTGCCGCTCTTGCGGTCAGCGACGAGCTCGAAGCCCACCTTCTGGCCTTCGCGTAAGTCACCCAAGCCTGAGCGCTCGACAGCGCTGATATGAACGAAGGCATCATTGCCGCCATCATCTGGCGCAATAAAACCAAAGCCCTTCTGGACGTTAAACCACTTCACGGTTCCCGTAGTCATGGAACCCCTTTCATAGACACATAGTTTTTGCTGGCCGGCGTAACCGCAGACCGTCGAAATCGCGTTTTCAGGCAAGGATATTGTTAGGTTAGCGCTCGAATTTTCTGCGCAAAGCCAAGTTATCTGGCCGTGTATCGACCAATCTAATATGGTCCGCCGCTGATAAAAATACAAGGAAAATTTAGAATTTACTTGAGACGCTCAAATTCAATGTCTGAAAATACGCGGTGGCTAATCGTTCTTTCTAAAAATTCGTTGTCCTGGTTGTATCCCGCCTGACCCAATGGGGACTGCTCAAATCTCTTGATCGATCGGCGCATGCGGTGCCCAAATGGCGAGCGCTCTCCGAAACGCGATCGTTTTTCGCCCGCCAAGTCGATGATCGCGCCGAGGCTCCTACTCGGTCGGGCCTACCGGCGATTGACCGGAGCGCTGCCGGTGCTATTGGACCACTTTCTCAAACTGCGGGATGAAACATGAGCGAGATTTGGCTGCGCACCGGCGAGGCGACGGTTCTGGCGGCGGATGGACAATATACGGACGCCATGCCCGAGGTCCTGATCGGCCATGTCAGGGGGCCCGTGGGGCAGGCTTTCGCCGCCATGGCGGGCCAGGCCGTCGGCCATCCGCGCATGTTCGTCATCCGCGATCTCAACCAGATGGTGCGGCCGGCGACCATGATGACGACCAAGGTCACGGTGCGCTCCACTGATTACGTTGAATTGCTCGGAGGGATCGTGCAGGCGGCGACGGGCGACGCCATCGTCGATTGCCTCTCGGAGGGCATTCTTCCGCGGGAGCAGGCGGACGAGCTTTGCATGATCATCATGATCTGGCTCGATCCGCGTTGCGCGAGCGACCCGGCGCTCGACAAGCGCGATCTCTATCGCACCAATTACGAGGCGACCAAGCTCGCCATCTCGCGCGCGATCAAGGGCGAGCCGACGATCGACGAACTGATCGCCAACCGCAAGACCATCAGCCATTACGCGCTTGAAGGCGTCTTTGACGATTAGGCCGAATCGCGGCGTCGCAGCGGACAGGGCCGCTTTTTATTGCCGCGGCGCAGCTTCCGCTTTGGCCTTGGGCGCTCTGGCCTTCTTCGGCTCCGCGCGCTTATCCTTCGCCGCGAGCTGGGCCTCAAGCGCGAAAGCGCGCGCCTGCGTCAGCCGCAGCGCGCAGAAGCCAGCCGAGTCCTCATGCGCGTAATCGCGGCACGCCATTTCGCGCTCGGACGAGAAGCCTGCCTGTTCGCGGGCGATAGCCTTGATCGCCGCCTTGTCGTTGCCGGCGCTCGCCAGCAGGGCGCGAAAATTCGCCCGCACCGTCGCCTCGGCTCCGCCGCGGGCGTGCTCGAACTGTTTGGCCTCCTTGTCGTCGATCGTCGCCGGTCCCCAGAGCCCGGTCGGATCGACGCGGCAGTCGGCCGCCGCGAAATCGCAGGTTTTTCCCTCGCGCGTGACGAGTACCGCGCCGTCGAGCACATCGAAGGAAAAGGGGCAGGCCTCTATGCTGACGTCGTAGCGCAGAAGGCCGCTCGGTTTGCCTGCGGCCTCAGCCGCGATCGGCGCGCCGGCGACGATATCGAGGCGGCAGGCTTCGCCCGGATGGGTGATAAGCTCGCCGGCCAGCGAGAGCGCCGTGATCTGCAGCGCCGCGCCGGGCGCCCGCTGGAACCGAATCAAGCCCTGTGAGCCCTTTCGGGCGAGATCGCGATCGACGATCGCCTCCTCGCCTGGCGCCCTCGGCGCGGCGGGCTTTGGCCTGGCCGCTTCGGCGGGCACGGGGTTCGCCCCCTTCGAGGGGCTCTCGGGCGCGGCCTGCTGCGCGCCGGGCAACATCATCTGCGCCGCGGCGGGGGCCACGGCCAGGGCGAGAGCGAGGGCCGCCGGCGGCAAAGCATATTTCAAGGGAGGCCTCGGGGCATGAAGTTCCCCTTAGCCTAACCGGTCATGGACGCAAAGGAAATCATCGCCGGCAAAGCCGTTCCGGCTGGCCTTTCAGCAGCGGATTTCTCGCCGCGCGGCATCCTTGCGGCAAGATTGCGCGCATCGGCGGACGGACTGGCGCTTCGCCTTGCGCCCGCGCTCCGTCCTCTTATATTCGGGCCATCTTGCGCTCGCGCGTTGTGATGCCAATTTGAACAGATGTCGGGGACCGGGCGGGAATCCGTCCGCCCATAAGCTGGATCGCTTCGGGGTCCGGTGGTCTTGCGTATCGAAAGGGAAGAAAAATCATGGCAAAAGTAATCGGAATCGATCTGGGCACCACCAATTCCTGCGTGGCGGTGATGGAGGGGACGACTCCTAAAGTGATCGAGAACGCCGAGGGCGCCCGCACCACGCCTTCGATCGTCGCCTTTACGGATGATGGCGAACGTCTCGTCGGCCAGCCCGCAAAGCGCCAGGGCGTCACCAATCCGGAGCGCACGTTTTTCGCCATCAAGCGCCTGATCGGGCGCACATTCGACGACCCGATGACCAAGAAGGACATCGGGCTCGTTCCGTACAAGATCATTCGGGCCTCCAATGGCGACGCCTGGGTCGAGGCCGACGGCAAGCAATATTCGCCCTCGCAGATTTCCGCCTTCATCCTGCAGAAGATGAAGGAAACCGCCGAGGCCTATCTCGGCCAGCCGGTGTCGCAGGCCGTCATCACGGTCCCCGCCTATTTCAACGACGCCCAGCGTCAGGCGACCAAGGACGCCGGCAAGATCGCCGGTCTTGAGGTTTTGCGCATCATCAATGAGCCGACCGCGGCCGCCCTCGCCTATGGCCTCGACAAGAAAGGCTCCGGCATCATCGCAGTCTACGATCTTGGCGGCGGCACCTTCGACGTTTCGATCCTCGAGATCGGCGACGGCGTTTTCGAGGTCAAGTCGACCAATGGCGACACGTTCCTCGGCGGCGAGGATTTCGACACCCGTCTCGTCGAATATCTCGCCGATGAGTTCAAGAAAGAGAATGGCATCGACCTGAAGAAGGACAAGCTGGCCCTGCAGCGGCTCAAGGAGGCGGCCGAAAAGGCCAAGATCGAACTCTCTTCGGCGACGCAGACCGAGATCAACCTTCCCTATATCACCGCCGACGCGACCGGCCCGAAGCATCTCACCCTGAAGCTGACGCGCGCTAAATTCGAGGCTCTGGTCGATGATCTGATCCAGAAGACGGTTGAACCCTGCCGCAAGGCGCTGAAAGACGCTGGGCTCACCGCAGGCGAGATCAATGAAGTCGTCCTCGTCGGCGGCATGACCCGCATGCCGAAGGTGCAGGAAGTGGTGAAGAGCTTCTTCGGCAAAGAGCCGCACAAGGGCGTCAATCCCGACGAAGTGGTCGCCATCGGCGCCGCGGTCCAGGCCGGCGTGCTGCAGGGCGACGTCAAGGACGTGCTGCTGCTCGACGTGACGCCGCTCTCGCTCGGCATCGAGACGCTTGGCGGCGTCTTCACGCGCCTCATCGACCGCAACACGACGATCCCGACCAAGAAGAGCCAGGTCTTCTCGACCGCCGAGGATAATCAGACGGCGGTCACCATCCGCGTCTTCCAGGGCGAGCGCGAAATGGCGGCCGACAACAAGATCCTCGGCCAGTTCGATCTTGTCGGCATTCCGGGCGCGCCGCGCGGCGTTCCGCAGATCGAGGTCACCTTCGACATCGACGCCAATGGCATCGTCAATGTGACGGCGAAGGACAAGGCGACCAACAAGGAGCAGCAGATCCGCATCCAGGCCTCTGGCGGCCTCAGCGAGGGCGACATCGACAAGATGGTGAAGGACGCCGAGCTGCACGCCGCCGAGGACAAGAAGCGGCGCGAACTCGTCGACGTCCGCAACCAGGCCGAAGCGATGATCCACAGCGCCGAGAAATCGATCGTCGAATACGCCGGCAAGATCTCCGATGCCGACAAGAGCGCGGTGGAGGCCGCCGTGGCGTCCTTGAAGGGCGCCGTCGCGGGCGAGGATGTTGAGGCGATCAAGGCGAAAACCAACGATCTGGCGCAGGCGTCGATGAAGCTCGGCGAGGCGCTTTACAAGGCCGGCGCCGCGGAGCCGGGCGCCGCCGAGGACCATGCCGGGCCGAAGGACGACGTCATCGACGCCGATTTCAAGGAAGTCGGGCCCGACGAGAAGAAGTCCGCCTGATCGCGCAAGCTTGGCGCGGAGCCTTTCAATGAAGGCTCCGCCCTTTTCTTTGGCGGCGCGCGGCGGTCCTGCGAATCGGCGATTGCGTCGCAGCATGTAATTTGCTTTACGCTGACAACTATATTCTTCGTGTGGACGTCCCGTCCGGCGCGGCGAAGACTGTGAATGGCTGTGATCGCGCCTTCGGCGGCGCGCTTGACGCTTGGCGCATGACGGGAGGCGGCGCGGCGCGCGATGGTTGGGCGCGAATGACTGGAATGCATGGAACGATGGCGAAACGTGACTTTTATGAAATTCTAGGCGTTTCCCGCACCTGCACGGAAGCCGAACTCAAATCCGCTTTCCGCAAAGCGGCGATGGATTGCCATCCGGACCGCCATCCGGGGAGCCACGACGCCGAAATCCGTTTCAAGGAACTGAACGAAGCCTATCAGACCCTCTCCGATGCGCAAAAGCGCGCCAGCTACGACCGCTATGGGCACGCCGCCTTCGAGCACGGCTTTGGCGCTGGCGATGGCTTCGCGGCGTCGATGTCGGATATTTTCGACGATCTTTTCGGCGACGTAATGAACCGGCGCGGCGGCGGCCGGGGCGGTCCCGCGCGCGGCTCGGACCTGCGCTACAATATGGAAATCACGCTCGAAGAGGCGTTTTTCGGCAAGGTCGCTTCGCTCAGCCTGCCGACCTCAGTCGTCTGCGATCTGTGTTCGGGGACTGGCGCGCGGGCGGGCGCGAAGCCGAGGCACTGCCCGACCTGCGGCGGCCAGGGGCGTGTCAGGGCGCAGCAGGGGTTCTTCGCCATCGAGCGGACCTGCCCGCATTGCCACGGGCGCGGCGACATCATCGACGATCCATGCCAGCCCTGCGGCGGCACCGGACATGTGACACGCGAACGCAGCCTCTCGGTCAATATCCCGCAAGGCGTCGAGGACGGCACGCGGATCAGGCTCGGCGGCGAGGGCGAAGCCGGATCGAGGGGCGGTCCCGCGGGCGATCTTTATATTTTCGTATCGACCAAGCCGCATCCCTTTTTCCAGCGCGACGGCGCGGATCTCTTCTGCCGCGTGCCGATTTCGATGGTGCAGGCGGCGCTCGGCGGTGAGGTCGACGTGCATACGCTCGGCGGCGGCCCGGCCAAGGTCAAGATTCCGGAAGGGACGCAATCCGGCCGCAAGGTCAAGCTGAAGCACAAGGGCATGCCGGTGCTGCGCTCGCGCGAGGTCGGCGATTTATACATTGAGGTCAATGTCGAGACGCCGCAGAACCTCACCAAGCGGCAGCGCGAGCTTCTGGCCGAATTCGAGGCCGAATCGTCGAACAAGACGCATCCGGAGGCCTCCGGGTTCTTCGCGCGGATGAAGGACTTTTTCGAGAATCTCAGCGGCGCCTGAGCGTCGGGGGGGGCCGCGCTTTCGCTCGCTTGACGGTTTCGTCTTTGTCGCTATTTTCGCGCCGATAGTCTGGGGCGGCCCCGTCGCTTCAACATCCAGACTGCGAGGAGACTTCATGCTCAGCGATCCCTCGCCCACAAAACCGCAGGCGCCGCTCGACGACAAAATCGCCGACGAGGGGCGCTTCCTGCGCTCCTGGCTCGAAGATCCGCTACGCGTCGGCGCCGTATCGCCTTCGGGACGCGCGCTCGCCCGCATGATGGCGCGCTATGTCGATCCCCAGGCGCCGGGCCCGGTCATCGAGCTTGGCCCGGGGACAGGCTCCATGACCCGGGCCCTTCTCGAACGCGGCGTCGCGCCCGGGCGGCTGTTCCTGATCGAATTCGACCCCAATTTCTGCAAGCTGCTCAAGGAGCGCTTTCCCGGCGTCAATGTCATCGAGGGCGACGCCTATGCGTTCCGCTCGCTGATCGAGGCCCGCACGAGCGAACCGGCCGCCGCCGTCGTCTCGAGCCTGCCGCTGCTCGTGAAACCCGAGACGCAAAGGCTCGATCTGCTCGCCGACGCGTTCGCTTGCATGAGGCCGGAAGGCGTCTTCATCCAGTTTACCTATGGGCCGGCCTCTCCGATGCCGCGCTTCAAGCCGTTCGGACCGACCTTCCGCGCCGAGCGCTCGCCGCAGGTCTGGCTCAATATTCCTCCCGCCAGCGTCTGGGTCTATCAGGCGGCGCTCGCCCATTCGCCGCCGCAGGAGGCGGCCAAGCCCAATCCGGCTCAGGCGTTTTTCGAGCGGCTGCGGCGCGGCGCGGAAAAAATCCAGATCAATCTCAAGCCGCCGCGTCCGTGAGTGAAGTTCCGGAAGCCATGATGGAAGCGCTGGCGCGCGAAGCCTCGTCGCGCGAAAAGCTCATCGTCGCGCTGGATTTCCCGATCGTCGCTGAAGCAAGGGCGATGGTCGACGCGCTGGGGGACAGCGTCTCGTTCTACAAGATCGGCATGGAGCTCGCCTATGGCGGCGGCCTGCCTTTCGCGCGGGAACTGATCGGCTCCGGCAAGGAGGTCTTTCTCGACCTCAAGCTGCACGATATTCCAACGACGGTCGAGAAGGCTTGCGCCAATGTCGCGCGGCTCGGGGCGCGCTATCTCACCGTGCACGCCTATCCGCAGACGATGGCGGCGGCGGCGCGGGGCGCGGCCGGGTCCGGGCTGAAAATCCTCGGCGTCACCGTGCTCACCTCCTGCGACGACGACGATCTCAAGGAGGGTGGCTTTGCTTTCGGCGTCGAGGCGCTTGTCGCGCGCCGCGCGGGCCAGGCGCTCGCAGCCGGCATTGATGGATTGATCCTGTCCGCCGCCGAGTTGGAGCCGGTGCGGCGCATCGTGGGGCCGGACTTGATCCTCGTGACTCCGGGCATCAGGCCGGCGGGCGCGAAGGTCCAGGATCAGAAGCGGCCCGCGACGCCCGCCGCCGCGATTCGGGCGGGCGCCGCTCACCTCGTCGTCGGACGCCCGATCACGCAGGCCGAGGATCCCCGCGCCGCGGCCGAAGCGATCCTTAAGGAAATCGCCAGCGTTTGAACTGGCGCGCTCACGATCTCGGTTTGCGAATGGCGTCGGCGATGACGATCGGCTTCGGGATCAGGCCGAGTGCGAGAAAAGCGTCGGCGATTTTTTGTTGCTCGCCGATGACCTTCGCGTCGATCGGCTGCACGCCGTAGGATTGCCGTTGCAGCGCGACGGCGAGAATCGGCGCCGGAATCCCGGTCAGCGGGCTGACCACGTCGGCGACGGCGGCCGGATTCTTCTCGGCCCATTTGTCGACCTCCGCGATCGCTTCGACGAAGGCGTCGACGGCCTGCGGGTTTTGCGCGCTATATTTCCCGGTGGCCAGATAGAATTGATTGTTCGGAACGAGGCCTTCGCCTGTCGCAAGCGTGCGGCCGCCTGTCGCCGCCTCCGCCGCGGCGAGATAGGGATCCCAGATCACCCAGGCGTCGACGGCGCCCTTTTCGAAAGCGGCGCGGGCGTCGGCGGGGGGCAGGAAAACCGTTTGGATGTCGGTATAGGCGAGTCCGGCCGCTTCAAGCGCCCGCACGAGTAGATAATGCACGTTGGAGCCCTTGTTCAACGCGACTTTTTTGCCCTTGAGATCCGCTACTGTCTTGATCGCGCTCGTCTTCGGCACGAGGATCGCCTCGCCGCGCGGCGAGGCCGGCTCATTTGCGACATAGACGAGATCGACGCCGGCGGCCTGCGAGAAAATTGGCGGCGTTTCGCCGGTCGTGCCGACGTCGATGGCGCCGGCGTTCAGTGCTTCCAGCAAGGCGGGGCCGGAGGCGAATTCGCTCCAGGTCACGTCATAGCCGAGGGGCTTCAGCTTTTCTTCGAGCGCGCCCTTGGATTTCACGAGGATGAGCGTCCCGTATTTCTGGTAGCCGACCCGGATCGTCTTTTCGCCCGCGTCCGCCGCGCCAGGAGGCGCTGCGACGGCGAACAGGAAGCCGAGCAATACGGCGGCGGCGCGCAAGGGGCGATGCAGCGCGAGTTTCGACAGGGTTTTCACGAGCGTCATGGACCATCTATCAGTTTAGTTTCACTATGGACATTACATACTAATTCGCTACGGCGGTCCATCGCCAAAACCCGCATCGAGGCCGCGAAAGAATATGATAGGGAACGCCGACGCGCGCTCGATCGCGATGAATTTGGGTTGATTCAATCCAAATTCATCGCGATCGATTTCAAAAGTGAAGAGTAATGCGGCGCGGCAAGATGGTTTCCACTTTTTCGCATCACGCTTGGGGGAAATTGATTCATGAGCGACATGAGGCTGGTCGTGGCCGGCGCAGCCGGCCGGATGGGCCGCGCCCTGATCCAGATCATTCAGGAGACGCCCGGAGCTGTCCTTGCCGGCGCGATCGCGCGGCCTGGCTCGGCCGCGGTTGGACAGGACGCCGGACTTCTGGCTGGATGCGGCGAGACGGGGGTGGCGATCACCTCCGACGCCCTGGGCGCGATCGTCGGCGCCGATGGCCTTCTCGATTTCACCACGCCGCAGACGACGGTCGCACTGGCGACCCTCGCGGCGCAGGCGCGGATCGTCCATGTCATCGGGACCACCGGCCTTCGGCAGGATAATTTCGCGCGCCTCGAGGCGGCGGCGCGCCATGCGGTCGTGGTGCAGTCCGGCAATATGAGCTTTGGGGTGAATCTTCTCGCCGCGCTCGTCGAAAAAGCCGCGCGCGCGCTAGGGCCCGATTTCGATGTTGAAATCGTCGAGATGCACCACCGCGCCAAGGTCGATGCGCCGTCCGGCACCGCCCTGCTCCTCGGCGCCGCGGCGGCCAGGGGCCGCGCGATCGATCTTGCCGGCAATTCCGTGCGATCGCGCGATGGCCATACCGGCGCGCGGCCAGAGGGGGCGATCGGTTTCGCCTCCTTGCGCGGCGGCTCGGTCGTCGGCGATCATCGGGTCATTTTCGCGGGAGCCGGCGAAAGACTTGAACTTGCCCATGTCGCGGAAGACCGCAGCATTTTTGCGCGAGGCGCCGTCAAGGCTGCGCTTTGGGGGCAGGGCCGCGACCCGGGCCTCTATACGATGGCCGACGTGCTCGGGCTCGCTGGCTGAGCCAGCCGCCTTCGTTTCTCCCGACGCGATCCAATCGGAAAATCCTCTTCCAGCTTTTCATCGCGCCAACCGGGAACTGCTGTGCTGGAAAGAACCATGAAAAGGCGCGGATTTTCCAAACAAGACCGATCTTTAAGCTATATATAAATATTTATAACTAAATTGATCGCAATAGAGGCGCTTGCCCTCAACAATGCCAAAAAAATTGGCCGCGCTCTCAAGAAGTAGAGCGCGGCCCGCTAGCGAGCTTCCCGGGGGCCTTTGGGAAGTTCGTATGACATTTTGACGACATTTCTGTCGCCTGTCCAGTCACGTTTTGGCGATGCTGGGAGTGCTCGCGCGAACGACTGTGGGATGTTCGGCCGAATGGGAAAGATCGAGACGCGTCATCAGGCCAAGGGCGAGCGCGCCGCAAGCCATTACTAGAATAAGGATGAGCGAGACCTGAAACTGCCGCCGCGCCGCCCGCAAGTCATAACTGCGGACGAATCCGGCATCGCGTCTGTGGTCAAAATGATTGGCGATGGACATGGCGCAGCTCCGAAGCCCGGTATAGGCGCGCATTCGTTAAGACTTGCTTTTTCAATTCACATTTTAAGCATCTTCTAACGGCGTTTGGCCCGTGGCCTGTGCGGAACCACACAGGAGCGTGCGTCTGGGGGCCTTTGGCCCTGATTGCGGACGACGCGGCAGCGGTTGCTCTCGCGCGGCTGGAATTCTAAGGTCCGGCTCTCATTCCTTCACAACTTCCCGACGGAGCCCTCCATGCCGTTCATCGCCGACGCGCTTTTGCGCGTGAAACCTTCCGCCACGATCGCGGTGACGCAGAAGGCGCGCGATCTGAAGAGTGCGGGGCGCGATATTATTTCGCTGTCCGTCGGCGAGCCGGACTTCGATACGCCGGACAATGTGAAGGAGGCGGCGATCGCGGCCATCCGGCGCGGCGAGACGAAATACACCCCCGTCGCCGGCATCCCGCCTCTGCGGGAGGCGATCGCGGCGAAATTCAAGCGCGAGAACGGCCTCGCCTACAAACCCGCGCAAACCATCGTCGGAACGGGGGGCAAGCATATCCTGTTCAACGCCTTCCTTGCGACGGTCAATCCGGGCGATGAAGTGATCATTCCTGCGCCCTATTGGGTCAGCTATCCGGATATGGTGCTGATCGCCGGCGGAAAGCCCGTTCCCGTCGAAACGACGATCGAGCATGGCTTCAAGCTGCAGCCGGAGGCGCTGGAGCGGGCGATAACGCCGAAAACGAAATGGCTGCTGCTGAACTCGCCCTCAAATCCATCGGGAGCGGCTTACTCCCACGCGGAACTCAAGGCCCTGACCGATGTGCTCCTGCGCCACCCGCAGGTCTGGGTGCTGACCGACGATATTTACGAGCATCTCGTCTATGGCGATTTCGCCTTCGCCACGCCGGCGCAGGTGGAGCCGGCGCTGATCGACCGCACGCTGACCATGAATGGCGTTTCGAAATCCTACGCCATGACCGGATGGCGCATCGGCTACGCCGCCGGTCCGCTCGAACTCATCAGGGCGATGGAGATGCTGCAGGGGCAGCAGACCTCGGGCGCCTGCTCCATCGCGCAATGGGCCTCGGTCGAGGCGCTGAACGGCCCGCAGGATTTCATCGCCGAACGCCGCAAGATCTTCGAGGAAAGGCGCGATCTCGTCGTTTCGATGCTGAATCAGGCGAAATACTTGCGCTGCCCGCAGCCGGAAGGCGCCTTTTACGTCTATCCGTCCTGCGCGGAGGCGATCGGAAAGCGCGCGCCGGGCGGCAAATTGATCGAGTCCGACGAGGATTTCGTCTCAGCCCTTCTCGACAGCGAAGGGGTCGCCGTCGTGCAGGGTTCGGCCTTTGGCCTCGGCCCGAATTTCCGCATTTCCTACGCCACCTCGACCTCTGTGCTGGAGGATGCCTGCGCAAAGATCCAGCGGTTTTGCGCGAGCCTTCTGTGAGGCCGGCCGCGGCCGGCGTGGCCCTAAAAGCGATTGTGCGATGGCGCGAACTCTGGTTTCGTTTGCCGATCCATGCTTGACCGGATCAGCCGGCGATTGGAGCCTCCATGTTAAGGGATGATTCAGGCGATGGCGGGCGCAGGCCCTCGCGAAACGTTCTGGGACAGCCGCTGGCGAGCTGCTCCAGCGATCCGCTGACCGGATTTTTCCGCAATGGCTGCTGCGATACGGCTGCCGAGGACCTCGGCAGCCACACGGTCTGCATCGTGGCGACCGAGGCGTTTCTGGCTTTCTCCAAATCGCGCGGCAATGATCTGTCGACGCCGCTGCCGGCCTTCGGTTTTCTGGGGCTCAAGCCAGGCGACCGCTGGTGCCTTTGCGCGCCGCGCTGGCAGGAGGCTTTCGAGGCCGACGCCGCGCCGCGCGTCGTACTGCAGGCGACCCATGAGGGCGCCCTCGCCCATTGCGCGCTCCCCGATCTGAAGCGCTATGCGATGGATTTATCCTGAACTGAGGGCGGGGGGCCGAAGGCCAGAATCTCGCGCGTATAAGTCTCATTGACCTCCGCGAAGGGGTGGCGATCACCGCCATAGACAAGAGCTCGGTGCCGAAAAAGCCGCCACGGAATCGTGAGTTCACCTTCCGGCTGGTCCAGCGCACCGGCCGTATCGTCGGGGCGCCAGAGAACTTCGACCGCGAAAGTCTCCCGAACGGGATTCAAATCCAGCACGGCGCGGCCGAATGGCGTATCGCTCCTGGCGATAATCTCGCGGATTTCGGCCGTGAGGCGGCCCGGCACATACCAGTTCTCGGCTTCGGACAGGACGCGCTCGCCGCAGGCGAGTTCGACGCGGCGATAGACGACGCGGTCGCGCCGGCCGACCTTCAGCCTCTCGCGCTGCGCCGCGGACGCCGGCTTGTCGATCCCAGCGACGCGCCGCGCGCGGATCGTCGCGTCTCCCGCCGAAGGACGCTCGAGCCGCCACTGCTCCAGCGTCGAGGTCGCGCTGTGCGACGCGAGCAGACGCGCATTCAGCGTCTCCAGCAAGGCGAAGGCCTGCGCCTGCCCGGTCGCTGGCGACGGCGATCGCGCCGGGAGTTCGCCTGCCGATATCGCCGCGCCCTTCCGGTCGAGCATCAATCCCTCGTGACTTGAGCATTTTCGAGCGAAGTGGATCCGGTTCGCGTTAAGAAAATGCGATAAAAAAGGAAATCGGAGCTGCTTCCCACTCCATCGGATCGGAAAACGCTCGCGTCATGCGCCTCCGGCCCCCGGCCGCAGCCCATGATAGACATCTCTCGCCCGTTTGCCCATGCGGCCTTGCGCCGAAGCGCCTCATCCCGCCTTTATGGACTTTCAGGGCGGAAAAAGGGTATGCCTTCAGCTCGACCGCAGATTTTGTCCTGATCCCACCAGCCGCCCGCCATTCGCGTGCGGCGCTTCCCGGTTCGCCTGGCATGTTCCAAAAACTCTATCGGTGGACCCTGACTCTCGCGGAGAGCCGGCATGCGCCGCTGGCGCTCGGCCTCATCGCCTTCGCCGAAAGCTCGTTCTTTCCGGTGCCGCCGGATGCGATTTTGGTGCCGATGTCGGTCGCGCGGCCGAAAAACGCATGGACCTACGCGCTGATCTGCACGGTCGGCTCGGTCGCCGGCGCGCTGCTTGGCTATGCGATCGGCGCGCTGCTGTTCGAGACGGTCGGCAAATGGCTGATCGATCTTTACGGCTATGGCGCGCGGGTCGACGAAATGCGCGGACTCTACGCCAAATGGGGCTGGGCGGTGATTTTGGTGAAGGGGCTCACGCCCATTCCGTTCAAGCTCGTCACCATAACCAGCGGGCTTCTAGCCTATAGCCTGCCGCTCTTTGTCCTGCTCTGCGCGCTGACGCGAGGCGCCCGATTCTTCGCACTCGCCCTGCTGCTCAAATATTACGGCGAGCCGATCAGGGATCTGCTCGACAAATATTTCGGCTGGTTCCTGCTCGCGCTCCTCGTCGTCATTGTGCTCGGTTTCTGGATCGCAACGCATGTCCTTTGAACGCATCTTGGAAGCTCTCACGCCTTTCCGCATCGCTCTGGCGATCATCGTCCTCGCGACGGCGACGATCGCCGGCGCATGGTTTTTTCAGTCGCTCGGCTATATCCCGTGTGAGCTCTGTTACAAGGAGCGCATCCCCTATTACGTTGGCATTGCGCTCGCCGCACTGACGCTTGTACCTGTCCGGCGCGGCGGGAAAAACCTCACGGCGGCGATTTTCGCGTTGATTTCCTTGATCTTTGCGGTCGGCGCTGTCCTTGGCGTCTATCATTCGGGCGTCGAGTTTCATCTTTGGCCCGGTCCGAATGACTGCACTGGCCCGCTGGACCACGTCGGCTCGGTCAGCGATTTTCTGAAGCAGCTGAAAACCGTGAAAGTCGTGCGTTGCGACGAAGTCGAGCTTCGCGTTTTCGGCGTGTCGCTCGCGGTCTGGAACGCCGCCATCGCGGCGTTTCTGGCGGGGCTTTCGGCGCTGGCCGCGGTGCTTACGCTCCGGCCGCCAGCAACGCCCGCGCGCGCAACTTCTCCGTCTCGCTCTTGAGCTGGCCGCAGGCGGCGAGGATGTCGCGCCCGCGCGGCGTCCGCACGGGGCTGGCGTAGCCGGCGTTGAAGACGATGTCGGAGAAGGCGCCGATCGTCGCATCGTCCGAACATTCGAAGGACGTACCGGGCCAGGGATTGAACGGGATCAGATTGATCTTGGCCGGCACGCCCTTCAGCAGCCGGACCAGCTCCCGCGCGTCGGCCGGGGAATCATTGATTCCCTTCAGCATCACATATTCGAAGGTGATCCGCCGCGCATTGGAGGCGCCGGGATAAATCCGGCAGGCCTGCAAGAGCTCGGCGATCGGATATTTCTTGTTGAGCGGCACGAGCTTGTCGCGCAGTTCGTCGCGCACGGCGTGAAGCGAAATGGCGAGCATCGCGCCCGTCTCGGCGCCGAGTTCGTTCAGGCGCGGGACGACGCCCGCAGTCGAGACGGTGACGCGCCGCCGCGACAGCGACAGTCCGTCGCCGTCGGACAGCACAGCGAGCGCATCGCGGACATTGTCGAAATTATAAAGGGGCTCGCCCATCCCCATGAAGACGATATTCGAGATCGCGCGCGTGTCGGCATTTGGGGTGAGCCCTTCGGCCGGCCGAGCGCCGCCCGGAAAATCGCCAAGCCTATCACGCGCAATCAAAACCTGCGAAATTATCTCTTGCGCCGTTAAGTTGCGTACAAACTGTTGCGTGCCTGTGTGGCAGAAGGCGCAGGTCAGGGTGCAGCCGACCTGACTGGAAACGCAGAGCGTGCCGCGATCCTCCTCCGGGATATAGACGCATTCGACCTCGGCGCCGGGGTCCTTCGCGTGGGTGGAGCCGAGCCTGATCAGCCATTTTCGGGTGCCGTCGCTGGACAGCTGCTCGGTAACGGTCTGCGGCCGCACCAGCGTGAAGCGCTCCTTCAGCCTGGCGCGAAAAACCTTGCTGACATTCAGCATGTCGTCGAAAGAGGAGACGCCTTGGTGGTAGATCCAATGCCAGAGCTGCGCTGTGCGCATGCGGATCTCCCGCTCGGGCGCGCCGACCTCGGCGAGAGCGGCGGCAAGCTCCTGACGCGTCGCGCCAGCCAGCGAACGCGGCGGCGCATCCGCGAGCGGCGAGGGGGACTCTTGAAAACCGGGCGTGTTCATCGCGCTTTCATATCATGACGGGCAGAATTCTCCACAAGGTCCCGCGCCGACGTCTTTAGCGGTCGCAAAAGCGACGCGCGCCGGGTGCATTGAATTGGCCCGCTCGCGCTGGAGGAATCCCTTATGCCACGCTTTTTTCTCAAACCGCTCCGCCGCCTCGGTCTGCTGGCCGGTTTCGTGGCGCTTCTCACCCCCGTCGCAGACGCGTGGGCGCAGGATATTGTCACGTTGCGCGACACGCTGCCCTCGATCACGACCACAGGACGGGCGAGCGTCGAGGTTATCCCCAATATTGCGGTTCTCGCGCTCGGCATCGAAACCGAGCGGCCAAAAGCCGCCGACGCCGCCAATGACAACGCCAAGGCGACAGCGGCCGTGGTCGCCGACATCAAGGCGGAGGGGATCGACGCGCGGGACATCGCGACTCTCGGCGTCACCCTCGAACCCGTTTACGACGAGACGACGGACGCCAACGGGCGCGTCGTCAAACGGACTTTGCGCGGCTATCAGGCGCGCAACGATCTCAGCGTCAAGGTGAGGCGGATCGACAAGGCCGGCGCGCTGGCGCAGCAATGGATCGCCAAGGGCGCCAACGCCTTCGGCGGCGTCGAATTCGATTACGATCAGAAGGAAGCAAAGTACGATGCGCTGCGCGGCGACGCCGTTCGCGACGCCCTGCGCAAGGCGACGTCCTACACCAACGGGCTCCAGATCCGGCTCGGCCGCGTCCTTTCGATCGTCTCGCCCGGCGGATATAATTCCCGCCCCGGCGGCGCCGCGACGATGAGCGCGCGCGCCGCGCCGAAACGAGCCGAGAGCGTCGCGATTCCAATCGAGCCCGGCGTGCAGACGCTGAGCGTCGACGTCGAGGTCAGCTGGGAACTGGCGCAGTGATCGCGATTAGTCCGGATCGACGCGTTTCCCCGGAAAACGCTCTTGTTTCCCAGTTGATCCAGCGTCGAATCCAGCGATTCCAGTCGGATGAGCGTGGAATTGCGATGGCGGCGCCGGGATCGGACGGCGCCGTCATTCCGGCGCGGGCTTTGCGCCCTTCAGCGCGTCTTCGAGCCGCATCGTCGCCGAGCCGGGCCGCAGCGGCTTTTGTTGGCTCTCATGCGGCGCCCAGCCCGACACGAAGATCAGCTCGAGTGTCGCGCGCACGCGCCCGTCCGGATCGCTGAAGCGCTCGGCGTAAATTTCCGCCGCGCGCAGAAACAATCTGCGCAGCGCGGGCTTGCGCAGGCGCGCGTGGAGCGCGTTGGTCGCGCCCATCGCGCGCAGATCCGCCATCAGGGCGAACATGTCGCGGTAGCGCACCGTCAGCGGCTCGCTGTCGGCGACGGGCAGGGCGAGACCCGCCCGCTGCAACAGCCCGCCCATGTCCCGGACGTCGGCGAAAGGCGCGACGCGCGGGCTGACCCCGCCGCAAATCTCGGTCTCCGCGGCGCCGAGCGCGCCGCGCAATTCCTTCAGCGTAGAGCCGCCGAGCAGGCAGCCAAGGAACAGTCCGTCCGGCTTTAAAATGCGCCGGATCTGGATCAGTGCGCCAGGCAGATCATTGACCAGATGCAGGCTCAGGGCCGAGACGGCGAGATCGAAACGCGCCTCGGCGAAGGGCAGGGCCTCCTCGTCGCCGACGACGGAAAGCGCCGCGCCGCCGACGAGCTGCGCCAGCGGCGCCAGACGGACGATGCGCCGTCCCTCCCGCGCCAGCCGCGCGGAAAGCTGCGGCGAGGCGGAGCCGATTTCGACGACGTCGGCGAAATCGCGCTTGATGAGGCTGAGGCGCTCGCAGAGATCGTCTGCCGCCGCGCGCAGCAGAAAATCCTCGGCGCCGGCCGCGTTGGCGCGCAGAAGCCTGCGGCGGATCAGGGCGCGGTCGAAAATCAGGCTCGGCGAGTTCACACGCATCTCCGGCTATGGGTCGCCGCCATCCTATCCGAAACCGGCGCGCTCGATCACCCGCCCGGCCGCCGGTTTTTAAGCCTTGTGCGCTGCGAAAACCTACTGGATCATTTCTTCGCCTCGACTATATTGGCCCGGCGCCGCGCCCCAGGCGCCAGCCTTCTCACGATGTTCCAAGGGTTTCCATGAACAAGGTTTTCCCCGACGCCAAATCCGCCCTGGCGGGCGCCGTCAAGGACGGCATGACGTTGATGTGCGGCGGTTTCGGCCTGTGCGGCATTCCGACCGAGCTTATTCATGCACTCCGCGATTCGGGCGCCAAGGATCTGACGGTCATCTCGAATAACGCCGGCGTCGATGGCGCGGGACTGGGGCTTCTCCTCGAAACCCGGCAGATCAAAAAGATGGTCTCGTCCTATGTCGGCGAGAACAAGCTTTTCGAGCAGCTTTATCTCTCCGGCGAGCTTGAGCTTGAATTCAACCCGCAAGGCACGCTGGCCGAGCGCATCCGCGCCGGCGGCGCCGGCATCCCCGCCTTCTTCACGCGGACGGGCGTCGGCACCATCATCGCGGAGGGCAAGGAGACGCGCGAATTCGACGGCGCGACCTATGTCATGGAGCGCGGCCTCTTCGCCGATATTTCGCTCGTGCACGCCTGGAAGGGCGACACGGAGGGCAATCTCGTCTTCCGCAAGACGGCGCGCAATTTCAATCCGATGATGGCGACCGCCGCGCGCCTGACGATCGCCGAGGTCGAGCATCTCGTGCCGGCGGGCGAGATCGACCCAGATTCCATCCACACGCCGGGCATTTTCGTGCAGCGCATCATCCATGCGCCGGATGTCGAAAAGCTCATCGAAAAACGCACCACGCGCGCGCGCGCGGCGGCCTGAAACTTCGAGGGAACGAGCAATGGCCTGGACCAGGGATCAGATGGCGGCCGAGGCGGCCAAGGAATTGCGCGACGGATTTTACGTCAATCTCGGCATCGGCATTCCGACGCTCGTCGCCAACTTCATTCCCCCGGGAATGGACGTGCAATTGCAGAGCGAGAACGGCATGCTCGGCATGGGGCCTTTCCCCTTTGAGGGGGAGGAGGACGCCGACCTCATCAACGCCGGCAAGCAGACCGTCACCGCGCTGCCGACGACGAGTTTCTTCTCCTCAGCCGACAGTTTCGCGATGATCCGCGGCGGGCACATCGATCTCGCCATTCTTGGCGCCATGGAAGTCACCGAAAAGGGCGATCTCGCCAACTGGATGATCCCGGGCAAGATGGTCAAGGGCATGGGCGGCGCGATGGATCTCGTCGCCGGCGTCAAGCGCGTCGTGGTGGTGATGGAGCATACCGCCAAGGGCCAGTCGAAGCTGTTGCATCATTGCACGCTGCCGCTCACAGGATCGGCTGTGGTCGATCGCGTCATCACCGATCTCGCCGTGTTCGACATCGACAAAGAGGGCGGCACCGGCATGACGCTGGTGGGCCTCGCCGATGGCGTCACGGTTGACGAGATCAAGGCGAAGACCGAGGCGAATTTCACCGTTGCGGTCGAGTTGCAGACGCAGGTGGCGTGAGCGTTAACCGCCGCCGCATGGCTTCGCTTTACGACCCTCTACACAACCCGCGCGAAAACGAGCACATCGACCCGCCGCGCCTTCGCCCGCAATAGCGCGCGGGACGCCGCGTTGACGGTTGAACCCGACGTCATCACATCGTCGACCAACACGATTGCGCGCCCCTCGATCCGCGCCGCCATGTCGCCTCTGACCTTGAAGGCGCCCTGCACGTTGATCGCGCGTTGTGAGGCGGTGAGGCTCGTTTGCGACTGCGTCGGCCGCACGCGGGCGAGGCTCAGCGGATCGGTTGGGACGCCGCAGGCCGCCGAGATCGCCTGCGCCAGCGCCTGCGACTGGTTGAAGCGGCGCGCCATCAGCCGGCCGCGATGCAGCGGAACGGGAACGAGGAGATCGGCGTCGACGAGAAGCTCGGCGCCGGCGCGCGCCATCCACGCGCCGAGCGGCTTCGCCAGCTCCATCCGGTCGCCATATTTCAGCCGGTGCAGCAGGTCGCGCACAGGTCCGTCCTCGAAATGGGCCACCGCGCGGGCGCGGCCATAGACCGGCGGATTGGCCACCGCCTCGGGCGAGAGCAGGCCTTCATTGCCGAGATCAATGGGGAAAGGCACGCCGAGCCTTTCGCAGAAGGGCCGCTCGATGAAGCGCACTTTCGACCAGCAGGGCGCGCAGAGCGAGCCATGCGTTTGCGTCGCCTGCCGGCAGCTGAGACAGGCGGGCGGAAAGACAATATCCGCCGCATGGGACAAGGCCCGCAGCGCCGGCGCGGCGCGGGTGGAGAGGCCGCCGCGGAGGAGGCTGGCGGCTCTCTCCCACAGGCCCGGCGGCTCAAATGCCGTCGCTTCCTCCTCGGCGGAGGGGCCGGCGCTCGTCACGGCGCGATGCCGCATTCGGCGGCGATCGCCCGCCGCAAATGCCGTTGCAACGCTTCGATGATTCCGGCTCCCTTGGCGCTGATCGCGGCGCCGCCCATTCGCTCTACAGGCGCGATCAATCGCAGGCTGTTGGTCATGAACGCAGCGTCCGCATTCCGCAGCTCTACAAGGTCAAGCGATCGTTCCCGCGCCGTGAGGCCAAGCCCGCCGCATTCCGCCAGCAGAAAGCCGCGTATGACGCCGGGCAACACGCCGTCGCTGATCGGCGGCGTGACCAGTTCATCGCCAAACAGCGCGAACAGATTGCCAACCGAAGCGCAGGCGACGCGTCCCGCGCAATTGAGGAAGAGAACGTCGTTGCAGCCTTTGCCGGCGGCCTCGCGCATGGCGAGGATCGCATCGAGATAGGAGAGGGCCTTGAGGCGCGAGAGGGGCGATGTTTCGTTGCGGCGGACGGCCGCGACATCCATCGAGAGCCGCGGCCAGAAGAAGCCCGGCGGCAGGACGGAGAGGCTCGCCATCACGGTTGGCTTTTGCGGGCCCGTTGGCGCGAGGCCGCGCAGCCCCGGCCCGCGCGTGACGGTGATGCGCAGCGCGTGACGCTCGGCGTTGGGGATCAGGGCGGCGGCGGCCCTGCGGATCGCATTGTGGTCGGCGTCGATGCCGAGCGTGGCAAGCGCGTCGATGAGACGGCGAAAATGCGCCTCGGCGTGGAAGATGCGGCCATTCAGGACGAGAGCGGTGTCGAAGACGCCGTCGCCGAGCAGAAGGCCGCGGTCACTGAGGTCGAAAGGCGCATGGCTCTCGGGAAAAACCGCGCCGTCAAGCCACAGCATGATCGCGCTCCCCGCATTGGCGGCGAAGGCCGGGGCGCGGCCGCGCCTTGAAAGGCGAACGAGGGTCCATCTCCGTGCGCTCCAGGCGCCGGCGCCAAGGCAATGCGGCGTTTCCGGCTAATGCTTTTTGGCCCGGGCCTTTGGCGTTTTTCCCGCCGCGCCGTCGAGACCGGCGAGCCGCAGGGCGTTGGCGCGTCCGACCGCCAAAAGTCGATCCGACAAATTCTTGTCGGGCACAAGCCGCGCCAGCTGCAGCGACCCCATCATCAGCGCGAACAGGCCATAGGCGTTGGCGAGCCTTTCTTCGGGCGAGCCCGCTTCCGGCAAAGCCGAGGCGATCCGCTCGGCGAGGCGTCCCGCCGCCTTGCCGAAGGCATTGCGCGTCGCCCGCGGCCGGCGCGCGATTTCCGGGGCCAGCGCCGCCAGCGCGCATCCCGCCGCCGCCTTGTCTCGGTGCGCGGGCGAGAAATAAAACTCGATGTAGGCGCGAAGATCGAGGGCCGCCGCCTCCGCCTCGTCCTGGGCGAGAGCGGGCGATGACCCGAGAGCTGCGATCAGGGCTTCCTTGACGAGCGCCTCCTTCGAGGCGAAATGGGCGTAGAAACCGCCATGCGTCAGTCCGGCGTCGGCCATCAGGGAGGCGACGCCGACTCCGTCGATTCCGTCCGAGCGGAAACGCCGGGCGGCGATATCGACCACCCGCATGTGGGTGTCCGCCTTATGGCCCTTCTCATACCGCGCCATGCAATCTCCACAATGTATCACAATTCGAGCTGCGCCAAAGTCAGCGCATAAAATGACATTTATAATGCCGGTTGTGGGAAATCACAACGCCTCATTGGCAACCCGCCGGCGCGCGGCTGCGAACGATTGCCACATGCAAGCATCTTCTATGCAATTCATTGATATCTAACAAAAATATATGAATATGACGGATGTACGGGATATAATATGTTCAGGTTCGGCGCCGGCGTGGCGAACCACCAGGGGCGCCTGTCTATTCGTCGTTCTCACTGTTGAGGTTTTCTACCGCGATCGAGGCCGAGCCGTCGGCGCGGTTTCGCAACCGGACGCCCGGCTGGCCATGATTGAGAAATTCGACGCCGCGCGCCTCGAGAGCAGCCTGAACCGCCCGCAGTTTTGCGCCGCCGCCGACAGGTTCCGCCTTCGACGCCTCCATGCGCGCGATTGCGCCATTGCTCACATTGGCGAGCGCCGCCAAATCCGTCCGCTTCAATCCGATCAGCGCGCGCGCCGCGGCGAGTTGATAACCTGTGACCAGCATCTGCGGCGCCTCGACATCCGATTTGACGAACCCTGGGGGAATCCTCGCCGCTCTTCGCCCGAATTGCAATTGCCGCCGCGTCGCCGCCTCCGCCGCCCGGCGACAACGCGCCGCGCCCTCGCGTCACAATTCCGGCATGGAAGTCTAGTAGTGGAAATGCTAAAGCTCGGCTCAGCTCTCGTTGACGCGGGCTGCGCCCTTTGCGCCGCGCTGCCATTTCCGGGTTAGCCCATGTCTGATTTGCCCCTGTCGGATCCGCCCGCGCGCGATGCGCCGGATGGTCCTGACCGACTGCCACGGGTCTGGGATCCGCAGACCCGCATCGGCGACATGCTGCGCGGACGGCGCGGCCTCGTGGTCGGGATCGCCAATCGGGACAGCATAGCTTTCGGTTGCGCCTCGAAGTTGCGCGGCTTCGGCGCCGAACTGGCGGTCACCTATCTCAACGACAAGGCCGAACGCTTTGTCCGGCCGCTGGCCGAGGAAATCGAGGCCAAGCTGATCCTGCCGCTCGACGTCGAACAGCCCGGACAGATGGAGGCCGTTTTCGACCGCATCGGGGCGGAATGGGGCAAGCTGGATTTTGTCGTCCATTCGATCGCTTTCGCCCCGCGCGCCGATCTGCACGGCCGCGTGGTCGACTGTTCGCAGGCCGGCTTCCTGCAGGCGATGGCGGTGTCCTGCTATTCTTTCATCGCCCTGGCGCGTCTCGCCGAGCCGCTCATGAGCGAGGGCGGCGCGCTGCTGACCATGAGCTATTACGGCGCCGACAAGGTCGTTAACAACTACAACATGATGGGCCCCGTGAAGGCGGCGCTGGAGGCCAGCGTTCGCTATCTGGCGGCTGAGGTCGGCGAGCGCGGAATCCGCGTCTTCGCAGTTTCTCCGGGCCCGCTGAAGACCCGGGCGTCGAGTGGCATCGCCGCCTTCGATGAGCTGATCGACGACGCCGTCGCGCGCTCGCCCTCTCACCGCCTTGTCGACATCGCCGAAGTCGGCCGCGTGGTCGCCTTCCTTGTCGGAGGCTCCGCGTCCGGCATGACGGGCGATACGATTTATGTCGATGCCGGGTTGCATATTGTCGCCTGACAGTCAGCCGCCGCGTTCTTGCGGATGCTGGCGAACTCGAATTGAAGCGCCGCCCTACGCGCTCTCTGGGGTCTCGACCAAACAATTTAACGAGGACCGCCGATGAACCAGATTTCATTCCCCCCGAAAGCGACTTCGGACGCTCCGGCCGCGGCCAGCGCGTTCGCCTCCTTCGACGCGCCGCTGCGGCGGTTTGGTCTCGACGAGAAACGCAAGCGCATCGCGGAGCGCATTGCCGAGGCGACGACTCTGTCGCAGTCGCTGTCGACGCTCAGTTCCGGCTACGCGACGCATATCCGCGACGCGGCGAAGGTCGCCAACACGCAAACCGCGGCGGCGCTGCGCGACATCTGGTCTCAAAAGCGCGACCCCAAGGAGCTGTTTCAAGACTGGAGCGTCTATGCGACCGATTTCGCGCAGCGCACGGTTCTGTTCCTCGACATCATGCGGGAGGTCGGCAACACTTTCAACGCGCAGCTCAGCGCCGAGGATCGTCCTCCCGTGCTGGTCTATGACTACAACATCATTGTCGACGGCCGCAAACTGCAGCGGCCCGTCAACTATCTCCTGCTGGAGATCATCCCGCCGCAGGGCGTCACGGTCGATCAGAAGGAGCGCCCCTATATAATCATCGATCCGCGTGCGGGCCATGGTCCGGGCATCGGCGGCTTCAAGATCGAAAGCGAGGTCGGCGTCGCGCTGGCGCATGGTCATCCCGTCTATTTCGTCATCTTTTTGCCCCAGCCCGTACCGGGGCAGACGCTGGCCGATGTCACAGCCGCCGAGGGAGGTTTCGTGCGCGAGGTCGCCCTGCGCCATCCAGACGCCCCGAAGCCGGTCGTCATCGGCAACTGCCAGGGCGGTTGGGCTACGGCCCTCGTCGCCGCCTGCAATCCGCACGTCACCGGCCCGATCGTCCTCAATGGCGCGCCGATGAGCTACTGGGCGGGGACGCGCGGCAAGAATCCGTTGCGCTATATGGGCGGCCTGGCGTTCGGCGCCATGCCGGCCCTTCTCGCGTCAGATATCGGCAACGGCAAGTTCGACGGCGCCGATCTGGTGCAGAACTTCGAAAAGATGAATCCCGGCAACACCAAGTGGATGAAATATTACACGGTGTTCGCGAATGTCGACACCGAGGGGCCGCGCTTCAAGGGCTTCGAGAAATGGTGGTCGTCATTCTATTTCATGAACGAGGCGGAGATCCGGTGGATCGTTGAAAATCTCTTCATCGGCAACAAACTCCAGCGCGGCCTCGCCGTCCTCGGCCGCCACGGGACGGTCGACCTGCGCGAGATCAAGGCGCCGATCATCGTTTTCGCCAGCAAGGGCGACGACATCACGCCGCCGCCGCAGGCGCTGAACTGGATCGCGGAGGTCTATGGCGACGAACGCGAAATTCGCGCGCGCGGCCAGACCATCATCTATATCGTGCATGAGGAAATCGGCCATCTTGGCATTTTCGTCTCCGCCAAGGTCGCGCGCAAGGAACATGACCGGATCGTCACAACGCTCGACGCGGTCGAGGCGCTGGCCCCTGGCCTTTACGAGATGCACATCGAAAAAATCACAGGCGAGGGCGGCGAACCTCAATATGTCGCCGGTTTCGAGGAGCGAAGGATCGCCGACCTCCGGGTCTATGACGACGGCGAAGACGATGAAGCATCCTTCGCGGTCGTTGCTCGGTTGTCGGAGTTCTGGGTCGACCTCTACGAGATGACCATGCGCCCTCTGGTCCAGGCGATGGCGACGCCGGCCTCGGCCGATGCCCATGTGAAGGCCCACCCCTTGCGCATGCGGCGCGTTGCGCTCTCCGATAAAAATCCGGCGATGCTGCCGGTCGCGCCGCTGGCCGAGGCCGTCCGCGCCGCGCGCAAGCCGGCGCCGCCCTCCAATCCGTTCTTCAAAACCGAGAAGCTGTTCGCCGGCATGATCGCGCAAACGATGGATTTCTGGCGCGACGTGAAGAGCGCGACCGATGAATTGACCTTTTTCAGCATCTACGCCAATCCTCTGGTGGCGGGACTCGCCCGCCGGGAAAGCGCCGAGCCGAACATCGGCCTCGATGCGACGTTGCGCGAACTGCCCGCCGTACGCGAGGCCGTCCGGACCATTGCGCAGGGCGGCTATGTGGAGGCGGTGCTGCGCATGCTCATCCTGATGGCCCGTTCGCGGGGGGAGGTGCGCCAGTCGAGACTTGAGCGCTCCAGCGCGATCTTGAATTCCACCGAGCCCTTCGCAAGCCTTGGCGTGGAGGCGCGCTCGCGGCTCATCCATCAGCAGACGCTGATTATCGACTTCGAGCCTGAGCAGGCGATCTCGACCCTGCCGGTCCTGCTGCCGCAATCCGCTGATCGCGAACGGGCGATCGCTCTCGTCGAGCAGATCGCCGGCGATCCGGCCGAGATGAGCGAACCGACCGTCCGCATGCTCGCGCATCTCAGACTGGCGCTGGGCGTCTCCGCGCATGCGGCCGTGCAGCCCTCCTTTGCGAACGAGGTTTACTGATGATTCACGTAAGCCGGCTTTTCTCCGATCTCGCGGTCGGCGATATCGCCACGATAACGCGCGTGGTGACGCCGGACGATCTTTACGTATTCGCGCATGTCAGCGGCAACCTCAATCCCGCCAATCTGCCGGGAACCGCGCGCGACGATGACGACATGACGGCGACCGCGCCCTCGATGTGGATCGGCTCCCTGTTCTCGGCGGTGCTTGGCAATCTCCTGCCGGGCCCTGGCACCATGTATGAAGCGCAGACGCTGCGCTTCCACGCCCGCGCCCATGTCGGCGATCTCCTCACCATTACAGTTCGCGTCGTCGAGCTGCGTGCGCCCGGCACGGTGGTGCTGGAGACGAGGGTCGAGCGCGACGGCGAATTGATCGCCAATGGCCAGGCCGAGGTTCTCGCCCCGACGATGCGGGCCGTGTCCGACGATGCAGCAATGCCGGCGCTCACAGTTCAGCGCCATCGCCACGTCGCGCGGCTGCTGGCCGCCTGCGAGCATTTGCCGGCGATGCCGACCGCCGTGGTCGCCCCCGACGAGGAAAACGCCCTGATGGGCGTCCTCGACGGATACCGTGCGGGGCTTATCGTTCCGATCCTGCTCGGCGACGAGAAGAAAATTCGCGCCGTCGCGGCGAGCCGGGACGCGGACCTCGCCGGCCTCGTCATCGAGGATTTGCCAAGTCATGACGCCGCCGCCGCGCGCGCTGTCGAACTGGTGCATCAGGGCAAGGCGGCGGCGGTGATGAAGGGGAACCTCCATACCGACGAATTGCTGCGCCATGTCGTCAAGTCACAAGGGGGCCTGCGCATCGGCCGGCGCATCAGCCATGTTTTCGTGATGGATGCGCCTTCGCTGCCGGAGCTGCTGCTCGTCACCGACGCCGCGATCAATATCGCGCCGACGCTTGAGGAGAAAGTCGACATCGTGCAGAACGCGATCGACCTTGGCGTGGCGCTCGGTATCGCCGTGCCGAAAGTCGGCATATTGTCGGCGGTCGAGACGGTGAACCCGAAGATCCAGTCGACGATCGACGCGGCGGCGCTGTCGAAGATGAGCGAACGCGGCCAGATCCACGGCGGCGTCGTCGATGGTCCGCTCGCCATGGACAATGCGCTCAGCCTGTCGGCGGCGCGCACAAAGGGCCTGCGCTCCCTCGTCGCCGGGCGCGCCGACATTCTGGTCGCGCCCAATCTCGAATCCGGCAACATCCTCGCCAAGGAACTGACCTATGCGGCGCAGGCGCAGGGCGCGGGGCTGGTGCTCGGCGCCAAGGTTCCCGTGCTGCTGACCAGTCGCGCCGACGACGAGGCCGCCCGGCTGTTCTCCTGCGCGGTCGCCGTGCTCTACGCTCATTGGCAGGCGAGCGGCGAGAGCGCGGTCAAGCTTGTCGCTTCGCCGCCGAGCCACGCGGGCGCCGTGTCGTGACCCGCTGCGTCGTCACCCTCAACGCGGGCTCGTCCTCGATCAAATTCGCGCTGTTCGAGGCGGCGGGCGAGGCGAAGGATGCGGTGCTGACGCCGCTCGCCGTCGGTCTCGCCGAGATGGTCGGCATCGAGCGGCGCCTGACCATCCGCGATGGCGCCGGGGCCAAAATCCATGAAGCGACTCGCGCCGAGACGCCCGGCGCGCCCTTTCACGCCGAAGCGCTGCGCCGCATCCTCGCCTGGCGCCAGGACGCCTTTCCCAATGCCGAGGTCGCCGCCGCCGGGCATCGCGTCGTCCATGGCGGCGTCTATTTCAACAAGCCCGTGATCGTCACCGATGAGGTGCTGCGCCGCCTCAGGGAGCTGACGCCGCTCGCGCCGCTGCATCAGCCGCATAACATCGCAGGCATTCTCGCCGCGCAAGAGGCGTGGCCGCATGTCGAGCAGGTCGCCTGCTTCGATACCGCTTTTCATCGCGGCCATCCCTTCGTCAACGATGTCTTCGCGCTGCCGCGCCGCTTTTACGACGAGGGCGTGCGGCGCTATGGCTTCCACGGTCTCTCCTACGAATATATCGTCCAAAGGCTGCGCAAGACCGCGCCGCTTTACGCGGCCGGGCGCGTCGTCGTCGCCCATCTCGGCAATGGCGCCTCGATGTGCGCGATCCGCGACGGCCAGTCGATCGCCAGCTCGATGGGCTTCACGGCGCTCGACGGATTGCCCATGGGCACGCGTTGCGGCCAGCTCGATCCCGGCGTCCTGCTCTATCTGATGCAGGAAAAGCATATGACCCCGGAGGCGATCGTCGATCTGCTCTACCGCGAATCGGGTCTCAAGGGTCTCTCCGGCGTCTCGCATGACATGCGCGACCTTGAGGCCTCGGACCGGCCGGAGGCGCAGCAGGCGATCGAATATTTCGTCTTCCGCATCCGCCGCGAACTTGGCGGCCTCGCGGCCGTGCTGGAGGGCATTGACGCCATCGTCTTCTGCGGCGGCATCGGCGAGCACGCCTGGCGCGTGCGCGAGCAGGTGCTGGAAGGCATGGAGTGGATCGGCGTCGAGCTAGACCGCACCGCCAACCGTGCCAACGCCGAGATCATATCGTCGTCGCGCTCGCGCGCGCGGGTGTTCGTCATCCCGACGGATGAGGAGGCGATGATCGCCCGCCATACCCATTCCGCCGTCGACGGGCGCGCGGAGGCCTAGATTGCGTCTCGCACCGGTTCGACGCGGCGCGATCACAGCGAGCTGGATCTTTGACCGCGGTTAACTCGGATGGCGATCAGTGATACAGGAATGGCCTCTGAGCCGCGCCGCGGGGGCGGGCGCCGACAGTAGCAAGGGGCGTCAATGGTCGACGAACGGGCCGCCCGGCGCGCGTTGATCGTGGTCGCGCTGCTCGGGCTGGCCGGCGGTCTCGCCGCGAAACTGGCCGCGCGCCCGGAACTGGCGCAAATCCTGTGGACGGCCGGCGCGATCCCCGTCGTCGCCAGTCTCGCCATCTCGATCATCCGCGATCTCAGATCTGGCCGCATGGGCGTCGACGCGGTCGCGCTGCTCGCCATGGCGGCGGCGCTCGCTCTCCATGAAGAGCTCGCGGCGATCGTCGTCGCCGTCATGTACGCAGGCGGCTCGGCGCTCGAGGATTTCGCGGTCGGACGCGCCGAGGGCGACCTCAAATCTCTCATCGATCGCGCGCCGCGGATCGCCCATCGCAAGACGGGCGAGTCCTTTGAAGACATCGCGATCGAAAACGTCGCCGTCGGAGACCGGCTGCAGGTGCGCGCCGGCGAGGTCGTTCCCGTCGATGGACAGATCGCAAGTTCCGGCGCGACGCTCGACGAGTCGGCTGTCACGGGCGAGCCGATCCCGGTCGATCGATCCGCCGGCGAGGCGGCGCGCAGCGGCGCCGTCAACGCGGGCGAGACCTTCGAGCTCAGCGCGTCGGCCACGGCGGGCGAGAGCACCTACGCCGGCATCGTGAAAATGGTCTCGGCGGCGCAGACCGCCAAATCGCCCTTCATCCGGATGGCGGATCGCTTCGCCCTGATCCTGCTGCCGGTGACGCTCGCCATCGCCGGAGCGGCCTGGGCGTTTTCGGGAGATCCGGTCCGCGCGCTCGCGGTTCTCGTCGCGGCGACGCCCTGTCCGCTCATTCTCGCCGCGCCCGTGGCCTTCATCGCCGGCGCCGCGCAGGCAGCCCGCCGGGGCATCCTGATCAAGGGCGGCGGGCCGCTTGAGGCGCTTGCGCGCGCGCATACGGTGATGTTCGACAAGACGGGCACGCTGACCGTCGGCGGCGCGCGGCTGGTCGCCATAGAGACGGCGGGGGAGGATCCCGATGCGCTGCTCGGCCTCGCGGCCTCGCTCGAACAGGCCTCCCATCATGTCGTCGCGGCGGCAATCGTCGCCGCTTCCGCCGCGCGCGGCCTCAAACTGCAAATCCCGCAAAATGTGCGCGAGACGATGGGGGCCGGGCTTGAGGGCGTCGTCGAGGGGCGCGTCATTCGCGCCGGATCGCACCAGTTGGTCTGCGGCGCAGCAGGGGCGGAGGAATGGGCGGCGCGGGCGCTGCGGCGGGCGTCCTGGCGTTCCGCACTGAGCGTTTTCGTCTCGATCGACGGGCGCGCCGCCGGCGCCCTGCTGCTTGCGGATGAACTGAGGCCGGAGGCGCCGCGCGCGATCCGCGCGCTTCGCTCCGCCGGCGTCAGGCGCATCGTCATGGTCACCGGCGACCGCGCCGATTCCGCGGAGACCATCGGCGCCGCGCTCGATCTCGACGCCGTGCTCGCCGACCGCGTCCCCGCCGACAAACTCGACGCCGTCCGGCTTGAGCAACGGCTGCACCCGACCGTGATGGTTGGCGACGGAATCAATGACGCGCCCGCCCTCGCCGCGGCGGATGTTGGCGTCGCGATGGGCGCGCGCGGCGCCAGCGCGTCGTCGGAAGCGGCCGACGTCGTCATCCTTGTCGATCAGATTGATCGCGTCTCCGACGCCGTCGCGATCGCGCGCCGCACCCGCGCCATCGCCATGCAAAGCATCGTCGCCGGAATGGCGCTGTCCGGGCTGGCGATGGGCGCGGCCGCCGCCGGCTGGCTGAGCCCGGTCGTCGGCGCGCTGACGCAGGAGGCGATCGACGTCGCCGTTATCCTCAACGCGCTGCGCGCCCTTGGCGGCGGCCGCGACCGGCGCCGCGCGTCTATGCCAGAGGACGCGGCGCGCGATCTCCGCCAGGATCACGACAGGCTGAAGTCGAGCCTCGACCGTCTGCGTCAAATCGCGGACGCTCTCGACGACGCGGACGCGCGGGCCGCTGTTGAATATCTCGTCGAGGCAAATCTCATCGTCGCGAGGGATATCGTCGCGCATGAACGGGCGGACGAAGGATCCGTCTATCCGCAGCTCGCGGACATTCTCACCGACGGCGCGGGGTTGTTGGCGATGAGCCGGGCCCACCGCGAGATCCTGCACATGGCGCGCCTCCTCGCGCGCCTCGCCGATGGGCTCGATCCCGCCGCCGCGGATCGATATCTGATCCGGGACGGACAACGCATCGTCGAATCCATCGAATCGCTGGTCCGCATTCACAGCGCCCAGGAGGAGGATATCTACGAGAACGCCGGCCTCGCGTTCGTTTCGCGACGCCTTGGCGCGGGTCCGCCAAAGCCTTAGCGCGCTGTCCGATCAAACCGATCACGCGATCGATCAGAAATCCCTCCGCGCGCAAAAGCCGGAGCGGAGCGTCGCCTTTGCCGTACTGGCGTCGACGGTGTGATTTCGCACCCACGCGCCTTGCGAAAACTGACAAAGAACCTAAGGGAACATTCGTTCAACAGGTTGCTGACACATGATGGCGAACAATTCATTTCAGCGCCGTGGGCGTAAAGCTGAGATCCGTGCGGCTATTGGCCACCTGCCGCCTGGCTATAGCCGTTACACCGACCCGGCGATCTTTCCGAGATTCGGCGGGGATGAGCTCGACCCGCCGCCCTATTCCACGGACCGGCGCTCGACCATCGTCCCCCGGCATCCGGCGGGCCGCGCCACGGCATCGTGAACAGCGGATCCACCATGTTCGCCGAGGTCGCGCCATTCACGGCCGATCATTTCCACCGGAAGTAGAACCCGCAATCCTCGCATGCCATCCAGCCGCGTTAGCGCGGCGCCCTGCCGCGGATTCAGCGCGCGCCGGCCGCGCCGTAATCCCAGGGCTCGAACCCGAGGCCGCAGGCGGGGCTCACCGTGCCCACGCCAGTTCCGCCGCACGGGGCCCCGGAGCCCGGATCGATCTGTCTGACGTTGAACGTAAAGTCACCCTTGGCCATGTTGACGAAATTCGGACCGACGGCGCCAAAAAGGGAATGAACGTCCTCGCCGAGCGCCTGCCATTCAGCGAATGACTTTTCCGGAGCGTGGCGGCCATAGAAGGTCGGCGCCTTTCCCGTCTGGGCGTAGAGATTGTAATCCATCCGCGAGAATTGCGGATAGGCCGTCGTGGCGCCCACGACCTGAGGGAAATCAGTTTCGCCGCCCCCCGTCACTTCCCACGCGGTAATATTGTTCGTTTCAATCCTGTAGGGATTGCCTGGCAGCTGTTCGACCCAGCTCCATGTGATCCCGCCATCGGAACAGGAGCCGCTTGTGCAGGCCGGCGGCTCCGTCCCGCTTTTTCCGATCCCGGAAAATGAATACAGATTTCCTGAATTGATGACGAAGCAGGTCTTGTTGCATTTAAAGGCGCGCTCGCTCCACCAAAGCAAATCAAATGGAGGCACGTCCGCCCGCGGCCCGTAGTCCGCGCCGATTTTCGAGCCAGCGGGAAACACGCCCGCCCAGATGTTATTCTTGAAGATCGAGCGCAGGCCGCCCGTGTGCTGGGTCAATCGGGTCGGATAGGGCGTCAGGCCGCCGACAGCGGCGGTGTTATAGAACAGATTGTGATGCTCGTTGACGCCGTTCGAGTCATTGCCGTCATGATAATCGAGGATCGCGTCGAACCCATGCGCCTTGACGGTTCCCTTGCCGGCGCTAACTGTCTGATAGGCCCCGGCGCTTACGTCGTGAACCCTGTTGTACGCGACCGTCAACCCGGCGACCGAGCCGTCTCCGGGACCGTCTTGCGGACCGTCCAGATAAAGGCAGCCGAAGTCATTGGCCATCGACGAGCCGGGAACCCGCACGCCGTTCAGGCTCGTCTCGTAGCCGCAATTGTAGATCTCATTATAGGAGAGTTCGTTGTCGAAGGCGTTCAGTCCGACGATGCCGCCATAAGACGGCTTTCCCGGCCTCGCCAGGCCCTGCGTGCTTTCCGCGAAGCCGAAACTCGGGCAATCATGAATCGTGTTGTGGGTCACCCTGAACCGCTGCCACGCCGAAATCGAGACGCAGGCGACGGCGGGGTTGACGAGCCCTGCGTCATAAGCAAAATTATTGGTGAATGTCTGGCAGCAATCATGCCCGCCGCTCAAGTCGACGAACCTCATGCAATTGCATAAATTATATGAAGCGGTGCTAGCCGCGAAGTCTCGCGTTCCGTAGTAGCCTTCATCCGCATTATAGTGAAATTGGTCGTAGTCATTGACGTTCATTCCGGCCGTCCACAACGAACCGCCTGCTTCGTGAATTGTGCTGTTCCTGATCGTGATGTTATTCGACCCCCAGGCCGTAGCGATGGCGCTCCCGCCCATGTGCGTGACCTCGACGTGATCGAGAACCACATTGCTCGCGCCGATCGTCACGAGGCCCCAATTGGGCGCCGCGTAATGCGCCGACGCGTCGACAATATAGCCGCCCACCGCGCCAGAGATATCATTGACGCCGGTGAAGACCGAGGAGTTGGTGTGCTCGAACGCAATATTTCTGATCACGAGATTTCCAACCGGCGCGCCAATGGCGCCCCCCGTGAGAGCCGCATCATGCGCCGAACTGGAGATTTCGAGCAGCGTCTCCAAAGGTCCGGGGATGATGACATTGCCCGGCGCGTTGATGCTGGCGCATGTTTCGCCGGCTCGCGGCGTATAATAGATGAGGCCCGCGCTTCGGTCCGTATAGACCTCCCCGACGTACCCCCCGGCGCCGAGATCCTCAAAGCGGTTCCACACGCGATAACCCATCCCGGCCCGGAGAACCTCTCCGCTGTCCGGATCTGGCTTCAGCGGCCGACTGTTCAGGGTGACCGCTCCGTCTGACGCCGTGAACACCGGGATAAGGTCGCCGCCCGCGCTGCCGGCCGCCACTTGAGCCTTGACGTCGGTTTGATTGAAGCGGCTTTCGAAATCGGTCCCGTTATAGGGGAAGCGGTTGATGCCGTGCTGATGCGTCCGGTCTCCCCCATTGGAGGATTGCACCGGGTCCTGCACGCCAAGCGTCGCCGGGGTGATGGCGACGATCGGCGGTCCGCCGGGCTTGCTGGCGATGGCGATGTTTCCCGAGCCCGTCGCGGGGGATTTGCTGACGATCCAATAGCGTCGGATGGATTTGAACGGTGGGCTTGCGTCGTTGAAGCCGATCGTCTCGCCGACCATGCCAATCCGCGAAAGATCGCTGATCCCGATATCGGCGGACCCGCGCGTGAGCGTCGCCGTCGGCGAAGTTGCGACACTCGAGCCGACGATCTCGCCGGGAACGCCGGGGATCGTTTTCCAGGCGTTGCCGGGGCCGATGCGCGGATTGATGACTTCCTGCGCGCGCTTGCCGTTGACCCACATGACTCCGACATAGAGCTTTGCGTTTGCGCCTGTTAAAGGCGCCGAGCCCGCCAGCGCGTCGGAGACGCAGGCCGCCGCTCCGGTTCCGTTCGGAAGCTTGATCGCGCGCCACGTTCCGGCGATGTCGCGTCCGCCGCTCCACACGGCCTGAGCGCCATTATAAACATCGAAGGTCGTGCTGAAGCCGGCGTTGACGGTGTGCGCGGATGTAAAGAGCGCCGTCTGCGGCAGATAAAAGGGTTCGGCGCCGCCGTCAAAAAGCAGTTTGTAGTTGTAGCTTGCTCCGGCGCCGGCGCCGCCGTCCTGCGCGATGTTTTGCGCGAGGAAGGACAGCGCCTTCTCGACCGTCCGGCAGGGGCTCGCGTAGGTGCAGTCGGCGCCGATGGCGTGGCCCTCGCTGTCGTGGCCCGCGGGCGAGAAATAGGCGTCCGCCCTTGGCGCCGCGGCGGCGGATCTCGCCTCGAACATAGCGGCCTGCGCCGCGACGCTCCACAGCAGGAGCGCAAAGGCGATCGCAATCTTCGGCAGGGTCGCATTCATTTTTCGCAAGCGGCCAATCTCCAGCAGAAGCATTTGCAAACCCGCCAAGCTCAGCGGCTTTTTCCGCGCCGGATCGCGGCGGAACGCGCGACAAAACTGGCGCGAACGAGGCTCTTCGACGAGGTCCCGCCGGCGATCCGCCAAGCGAGTCTATTTTGCCTCCGCCGCGCAGATGCCGCCTGGACGATTTGCGGCGTTGTCCGTTGTCCGCTCGATTTTTACGATATCAGGCCGGATCTTGATGTAGGTGATGCCGGGGCGAACGACCGATTGTCCGACCCCGAGGCTGGCCAGTTGCTTCAACGACCACGCTGAGCGATCGCTATTGTAATTGGGGAATTCCATCAGATAGTCGACTTTGGTGTCGATCAAATAACCGTCATGATCGATCCACCCGTTGCAAAAATAGCGGAGCAGCCGCGAATCGGTAATGCCGTCGAGCGAGCGAATTGCGAAATTATCGGCGTATTCGTAGCGGGTCTGCACTTCCTGATAGCCGAGCGTCGCAGGCGCCGTGGGCGGCAGTCCAAGCGCCTCCGCCAGTTTGAGGGAAGCCGCCTCGCGCCGCTCGGGAGCCTTTTCGACCTGCACAAGCGTCGATTCCGCTCCCGCCGCGTTTCGTCCCATATCCGCCCGCAGAAACGTCTCGAGGGAGATGTTGCCGAGGAAGGCGACGCCGAGGACGGCGATCAGGCCGGTCGCCACTTGCGGCTTGAGCCAGGGCGATTGAACCGCGGTTTGCAAGCCGAGCGCAGCCAGGATCAGTCCATAAGGCCAGACGAAGACGGAATAGCGCGCGAAATGGACCGCCGGCAGCACATTGAACACATAGGCGCCCATGAAGGCGAAAAACACGGCGGCGAGCGTCAGGGTCTTGAGGCGAACCTCGCGATCGCGCGAATGAGAGGTGAGCGCGAGCGCCACGGCGGCGAGAGCCGGAACGACGATGCTGAAATAACTCAGGATGCGGATGAGGACTTTGCCGTTGACGGGGATTTTGCCGATCCAGAAGCTGTCGGAATACATCGACAAAAGACGGCGCGCCTGGCCGGCTCCGTAGGGCATTTCGCCAGCGTAGCGCCAGAAGATTCCAACATAAGCGAGTATCGCGACGACGAAAACGAGGCCGAAGGCGATGAGTTGGACGAGATCGCGGACGATCGGTCGTTTGAACCAGACTGTCCCGACGATGCGCATGATCAACAGGATCAACGCCAGGGGCGCCGCTTCGGGGCGGAGCCAGAAGAGGACGCCCGCGATCAGCCCGGCGACGACGTCCTGGGTCAGCGTCGGCGCGCGTTTCTCGTCATACCAGTGCGCGGAGATGATGAAGTAGACGAAGAAAAGGCTAAGGGCCGCGAAGAGGACGTTTTCGGTCCCGAGCAAGGCGGAATAGACGCTGCCCGGCAACCACAAGGTAAACAGGGCGCCAAGTTCGCGCCAGGGCCGTTTGACGCCAAGTTGTCCCGCGACAAGCCAGGTTGCAAAGGCGCTGAGATAAAGCGAGGCGAGGCAAAGCGCCTTGACCGCCACGGGCGTGGCGGCGGGGCCGACGAGCCACATGATGAGGGCGTCCACCAACATGAACCCCATCGAGGTCTCGCCGCTGTTGGCTTCATTCAGATTGAATTGCAACGGATGGCCGCGCAACAGGTTGTTCGCGTAGATAAGGTGGATTTCGGCGTCGCCGGAGAAAACAGTCCAGTATTGGAAGGGATGAAGCAATCCGACGATCGCGACGAAGGCGATCAAAAGGGTTTCTGCTCGGAAATAAGGAGTAGAAGCTGGCATTCTGTTCCCTCGGGTCTGGTGCTCGACACGCGACATTCGCGCGACGGCATCGTCGCGAAAGCGTCGTTCTGACACAAAAATATGTTATTGCAGCGCCGCCGCCCGGAGCCGCCTTTTCTAAATCACGCCATCCGGATCCCGCATGACGCGGCGCGTGATTGGCGGATGCGGCGCCACCATGAATTGCGGATGTCCCAACCAAGCAGATCGGGCGCCTTCGGGCGCCGTCTCCAGCCGGTGTGGAAAATAACATAGCGAATTCAGGATGTCATCCATTTGATCGGAAGCGGGTGAACCCGCATTCGCCTGATGACGCAATAATTTGAGGGCGACAGGCGTCGATTCAATCATGATGTTTAGTGCGTTAAGCGGGTATGGAAGCTGATGTCATTGCGGCGCGCGCTCGTGGGGATGCTGAGGCAGGCGACATTGGGCCGCCTCGCCGGGTACGAGGACGTCAACGACGCCGCCGAAATGGTCGTGACCAGATCTGTTCGCGGAATTCAGTCAGCCTCGTTTTGGCGCGGTCAAGAGATGCGGGACCAATCCTGTGCAAAGGCGGGTAGTAGCTTACGCAGTCGCTGCGTCTTTGGGTTTCGCTGGGAATTCATCCGCACGCAGGTCATTCGGGGCGCCGGTTGGTTTGCGTTTGCCGCCGAACTTTCGGGTGAGATAGCGGAGAGTGGGCCGTTCGGCGTAGAGGTGGATCGCAATCGCGACAAGGATGGAGAAGGATACGCCGACGAGGACGCCAAGGGGCGTGGCGAGCCAATGTTGGTGAGGCGCGACGATGCGGTCCAGAAAGTACTCGCAATAGGTGTGGACGAGATAGAGGATGTAACTGGCGTCGCCAATAAGGACCAGCCAGGCGACCTTGATGTCCCAGCCGCCCTGGGAGAGCAGACTGGCGGAAGTTATCAGGAAGAATGAAAGGGATCCGATATAGAGAACCCGTTCGATATCGAAGGGAGAGTCGTGTCGGGGAGCGAGGCCTTGGTAAACGATCAGCAGCAGCGCGCAGGCGATGCAGACGAAGAGCGCAGGCCGGCGCACATTGCGGGCGGTCTCCGGCGGGATCGCGCGGCAGAGATAGTAGCTGAGGATGCCAAGAAGAAACTCGATGCTGATGGCGCGGGAATAGAAAGTGGCGAAGACGTTGTCAGGGGCGAAGGTCGCTTTGGCCGTCATGGCGATGAGAATGGCGGCAAGCACGGCGGCGGCGCCGATAAAGACTGCTTTGCGCCGATCGACGAGCAGTCCGATCGCTAGAGCGACGTAAAAGAACATCTCGTAGTTAAGGCTCCAGCCAACGAACAGGAGAGGTTGGATGATGCCGCTTTCCTTGGTGAAAGGAATGAAGAGGAGGCTCTGAATCAGATCGCCGGCGGAGGCGCGCGTGGCTCCCAAAAGTTGCGGCGCGCGCAAAGCGATGAAAAAAAGAATTAAAGTGAAGAACCAGTAGGGTGGGACGATGCGCAGAAGACGGTGGCGGAAGAAATGGTCGCCGCCCGAAGCGCCGTCGGCGGGGTCGAGGATGCGAGCCATAATGTAGCCGCTGATGACGAAGAACACGTCCACGCCGAAGGAACCGACGGCGTGCCACGATGGAACGACGAAGCCGGTGTGAAAGACGGCCACGACGATGGCGGCGAAAGCCCGCAGAACCTGGATGTTGTTGAGCCTGGCGCCGGTCTTCATCGAACAAATCCCTTTGGAACAGCGCCCCGCGAAACAAGACTTGTCCGCGGGGCCTTAGAAACTAAGGGGATAGCGCGCAGATGGAATCGGAGCCTGCGCGCGCGCAACGGTATTCTCCTGTATCAGGTCAAGAATAGCCGCGCGCGCCTTCGCGCCACACTTATGCCTAAGCTATTTAGAAGAATTTAGCAACTCCGGCCAATTCCCGAAGGCAGCCATTGCGGCGCGGGAACGAGATTACGCTGGAACGTGCCTCCGCTCATGCGGCTTCCGCCGTCGGCGAGGACGCGCCGCCGGGCGCAGGGCGTCTTCGTAACTTCAGGTCTTCTTCGTGAAACAGGGCGCCGGCGTCAAAAAATGGCTGCGGCGCCCATAAATGCTGCGCGTTCTCTTGGCCGGGCGCTTCAGAGCCCGCGCCGCGCTTCTTCGAGATATTTCCAGACATAGGCGCCAAAGGAGCGCCATGTCTCAAGACGAAAGCGATCGGGCGCGATCCGCCACAGCACGATCTCGGCCTTGCCGAGCAGGGTTCGCGCGCACATGCCGACGGGGAAGGCGCGCGGCGTCAGATCGAGCGGGCAGCCCGTATTCAGAAGATCCTCAGCCCGCGGTCCCGCGATCTCGACGGCGCAATTGCGTTGGCTGATGTCTACGAGGGCGTGCGGCAGGGGCGCGACGCCCTCGGCGAAGGCCGCGCGTATCGAACCGCTTGCGCCATCCGGCGCGAGCAGCAGCCATTCGTCGGGTCCGAGCCATAAGGCGGCGCGATCGCCGGCGATGGCGGCGCGGCAGGCCTCACGCGGCAGGGCGAGGCCAAAGGCCGCGCCCACCGCATCGATTGCCGCCGGCCGGCCACGAAAGGAAAAGCGCGCGGCGGGCGGCAGCGCGGTCACCGCCGCGGCGGCGGCGGATGCCGCGAAGCTGTCGAACGCGCCGCCGCGCGTGACGACATCAGACATGGATGCGCGCTCCTTCAGGATCGATGAAGACGGGATCGACAATTTTCACTGCGATATTGCGGTCAGGCATCGGCGCAAAAAGCGTCTGCCCGAGGCGCGCGCGCCCGGCCGAAATCATCGCCAGGGCAATGGATCGGCCAAGCGTCGCGCTGTGATAGGATGAAGTCACATGGCCGAGCGCCTTCATGGGCGCGCGCTGTCCCGGATCGGAAACGATCTGGATGCCTTCTTCAAGCACGATCTTCGGATCGTGCGTCGAGAGCCCGACGAGTTGCTTGCGCCGTGGATCCGCCATCGACGCCCGCGCCAGCGAGCGCTTGCCAACGAAATCCGCCTTCGTCTTGCCGATCATGCCGCCGAGGCCGACATCGTCCGGCGTCGTCGTGCCGTCGGTTTCCTGCCCGACGATGATATAACCCTTTTCGGCGCGCAGAACATGCATGGCCTCCGTGCCATAGGGCGTCACGCCATAGGGCTGGCCGGAGATCGTCAGGGCCTCCCACACGGCGCGGCCGAAATCGGCCGGGACGTTGATCTCGAAGCCGAGTTCGCCGGTGAAGCTGACGCGCATGAGGCGGGTCGGGACGCCGCAGATGCGGCCCTCGCGGATCGTCATATGCGGCATGGCCGCGGCGCCGATGTCGATGTCCTCGACGAGCGGTTCGATCGCCCGGCGGGCGTTCGGGCCCTGAACGGCGATCACCGCCCATTGCTCCGTGACGGAGGTCAGCCAGACGTCGAGACCGGGCCATTCGGTCTGCAGATAATCCTCCATCATGCCGAGGACGCGCGCCGCGCCGCCCGTCGTTGTCGTGACATGGAAGCGATCGCTCGCCAGCCGGCCGACGACGCCGTCATCCATGATGAAGCCGTCCTCCCGCAGCATCAGCCCATAGCGGCAGCGGCCGGGCTCCAGTTTCGTCCAGGAATTGACATAGATGCGGTTCAGGAATTCGGCGGCGTCCTTGCCGACGACCTCGATCTTGCCCAGCGTCGAGGCGTCGAAAACGCCAAGCGAGGTCCGCGTCGCCTTGACTTCCCGCGCCACGGCCGCGTCCATGTCCTCGCCGCCCGCCGGAAAGAAGCGCGCGCGCTTCCACAGGCCGACATCCTCGAATATGGCGCCGCGCTCCTGCGCCCAGCCGTGGATCGGCGTCATCCGCACCGGATCGAACAGTTCGCCGCGCCCCAGCGCCGCGAAGGCGCCGAAACTGACCGGCGTATAGGGCGAGCGGAAGGTCGTGAGGCCGATTTCGGCGATTGATTTCTTCAGCGCATCGGAGGCGACCGCGAGCGCATTCATATTTGAAGTCTTGCCCTGGTCGGTCGCCATGCCATTCGTCGTGTAGCGCTTGATGTGCTCAATCGACTGGAAGCCCTCGCGCGTTGCGAGCTTGATGTCCCTGACCGTGACGTCATTTTGCCAATCGACGAAAGCTTTCACCCTTGATGCGTCGCGGTTGTGCGGGAGCGCGCCAAGGAAGCCGCCGGTTCCAGCTTCAAGCGCCTCGACTGCGAAGCGCCGGCCGGGCGCGGCGTCGAAGCCGGCCGCCAGCGCCGCCTGTTCGCCAGCGCGATAGCCGTCGGCCAAAGCGGCGCCAAGGCCGAAAACGCCGCGGCAGGCGCCGGCGGAGCGCTCGCGCTCGACGGATTCGCCTGGCACATAGGCCTCGATCGCTTCGTCGAATTTCAGCTTCCCGCGCGATTGCGAAAAGAGATGCACGCTCGGCGTAAAGCCGCCCGACATCAAAATGAGATCGCAGGCGAACGCGCCGGCGTCCTTGACGGAACCGTCCGCCTGCAGCGCGCCGAGGCGGACGCCGGAGACGCGCAGACGCCCGCTCGTTCCCGTCACCACGGTCCGGAGCAAAACATTCAGTCCCGCGGCCCGCGCCGCGGCGGGGAGGGGGCCATCGGCGGTCGGCCGCAGATCGACAATGGCGGCCACGGCGACGCCCGCCGCCGCGAGATCGATCGCGGCGCGATAGGCCTCGTCATGGGCCGTCGCGACGACGACGCGGCTGCCGGCTTTGACGCCATAGCGCTTCAGATAGATGCGCGCCGCGCCGGCCAGCATGATCCCCGGCCGGTCATTGTCGGGAAATGCGAGCGGGCGCTCCAACGCGCCGGTCGCCAGCACCACTTCCTTCGCGCGCACATGCCAGAGCCGCTCGCGCGGTCGCTCGGGGTCGGGCGTCGGTAGATGATCGGTGAGGCGCTCCGCGAGGCCGATGAAATTATGCGCGAAATAGCCAAAGCCAGTGGTTCTCGGCAACAAAGCGACGTTGGCGCGCGCCGACAGCTCCACCAGCGCGCCGGCGGTCCATTGCGCGAGGCTCTTGCCTTCGATGGTCGCCTCGGTATCTGTGAGCAACGAGCCGCCGGGCTCCGCTTGTTCGTCGCAGAGAATGACGCGCGCCCCGCTCGCCGCCGCGGCGAGAGCGGCGGCGAGCCCGGCGGGACCGGCGCCGACCACCAGCACGTCGCAATGGGCGTAGCGTTGCGTATAGCGATCGGCGTCTGCCGCGGTCGGCGCCTTGCCAAGCCCGGCCATGGCGCGGATGTTCGGCTCGTAAAAGCGCTTCCAGGCGCGCTTCGGCCACATGAATGTCTTGTAGTAAAAGCCGGCCGGGAAGAAACGCGACAGCCTGTCGTTGATCGCGCCGATGTCGAAGGCGAGCGAGGGGAAGCGGTTTTGGCTCTCGGCGACGAGGCCGTCATAGAGTTCGATCTCCGTCGCGCGGAGATTGGGCGTATAGCGCGCCGGATCGGCGCCGACGCCGACAAGCGCGTTCGGTTCGTCGGCTCCCGCGCCGAGAATGCCGCGCGGACGATGATATTTGAACGAGCGCCCGACAAGATGCACGCCATGCGCCAGCAGAGCCGAGGCGAGCGTGTCGCCCTGGCATCCCGTGTAGCGCCGCCCGTCGAAGCTGAATCGCAAGGGCCGCGCGCGATCCACCCGGCCGCCCTCTTGTGTGCGAAAGGGCGCGTTCATCGGCTTGCGCCCTCTTTCAGCCTGTCGAGATCAGGGCGCGGCGCGCCGATCTCATAGGTGGCGAGAAAAAAGTCGCTCACCGTGTCGCGGACGGCGTTGAAAAAGCGCGCGCAGCCGTGGGTGTGGCGCCAGCGCTCGAAATGCGCGCCCTTCGGATTGTCGCGCATGTAGAGATATTCCGCCCATTGCGCGTCGGTCGTCGCGGCTGGATTTTCCGGGCGGGCGACATGGGCCTGTCCGCCGTACTGGAATTCGATTTCCGGTCGCGGGCCGCAATAGGGACAATTGATCACCAACATGGTTTCGACCTTTTAAGATCACGATTCTAATGGCTCTAATGCGCGACCGCCGCCGCAGCGGCCTCGTCGATCAGCAAGCCGTCGCGGAAGCGGTCGAGCGCGAAGGGGGCGTTGATCGCATGCGGCTCGTCCCGCGCGATCGTATGGGCGAACACATGCCCGGCGCCGGGCGTCGCCTTGAAGCCGCCGGTGCCCCAGCCGCAATTGACGTAGAGGCCCGGCACGGGAGTCTTGCCGATGATCGGCGAACGATCGGGCGTGACGTCGACGATGCCGCCCCAGTTGCGCAGCATCCGCATGCGCCGGAACATCGGAAATAATTCGCAGATCGCATCCAGCGTGTGGTTGGCGATGTGGAGGCCGCCGCGCTGGCTGTAGGAGACATAGGCGTCGGTGCCAGCGCCGATGACGAGTTCGCCCTTGTCGGACTGGCTGATGTAGGCGTGAATGGTGTTCGACATGACGACGCAGGGAAAGGCCGGCTTCACCGGCTCCGACACCAGCGCCTGCAGCGGATAGCTTTCAAGGGGTAAGCGCACGCCCGCCATCGCCATCACGACGCTGGTGTGGCCCGCCGCCGACACGCCGACTTTCTTCGTCCGGATCACGCCGCGCGTCGTCTCCACCGCCTCGACGGCGCCATTGGCGTCGCGACGGATCGCTTTCACCTCGCAATTCTGGATGATGTCGACGCCGCGTGCGTCGGCCGCGCGGGCGAAGCCCCAGGCGACGGCGTCGTGCCGGGCCGTGCCGCCGCGCCGCTGCAGGGCGCCGCCAAGGACGGGATAGCGCATGCCCGGCGCGATGTTCAGCGGCGGGCAGAATTCCTTGCACGCCTCGGCGTCGAGCCACTCATTGTCGACGCCGGCGAGACGATTGGCGTGAATATGGCGCTTGAAGGACTGGATGTCGTGAACATTATGCGCCAGCATCAGCACGCCGCGCGGCGAATACATGACGTTGTAATTCAGCTCCTGCGATAGCCCTTCCCACAGTTTGACGGCATGGTCGTAGAGCGCGGCGCTTTCCTCGAAGAGATAGTTGGAGCGCACGATCGTCGTGTTGCGGCCGGTGTTGCCGCCGCCGAGCCAGCCGCGTTCGAGCACCGCGATATTGGTCAGCCCATGTTCGCTGGCGAGATAGTAGGCCGTCGCGAGGCCATGGCCGCCGCCGCCGATGATGATCGCGTCATAGGCGGGTTTTGGCTCCGGCGCGCGCCATTGCGGCCGCCAGCCCCGCTGGCCGCGTAGTCCTTCGAGAAAAAGCGAGAAGGCCGAATATTTCTGCATGACGGGCTGCAACCCTGATTGCGAGGCGGCGAGAGGGGCAGGGATAATTTCGAGAGAAACCGAGACGCATGGCGCGCCCTGCAAGCTGCCGCGCGTCAGCCGAGCAGCATGCGCAAATGGTCGTTGAGGAATCGTCCCTTCGGATCGAGGCGGCGGCGTAGCGCGCGAAATTCTTCAGCGTGCGGATAGAGATGGGTGACGTCGTCTGTGTCAAGGAAATGCAGCTTGCCCCAATGCGGCCGGGAATCGAACTGGCGCAGGATCGCGTCGACGTCGCGCAGAAAATCCCAATAGTCGACGCCGGGGCCGCCGGAGACCGACAATGTAATGCTGTCCTGATGGTGGAAGGGGCTGAGCCAGGCGGAATCGCCCGCGGTGAAGCGGTATTCGATCGGGTAGATGCAGTTTGTGTGCTTGGTCAGCATCAATTCGCGCACGGCGCGGACCGCTTCCTTGCCATGCGCGATGGGCACCGCATATTCGAGTTCGTGAAAGTTTGGCGTATATTCGATCGGGTAGATTTCCGAACTATAGGCGACGCGCTCGAAGGGCGCTTCCAGCGGCGGCGCATCGGTTATGTCCATCACCTTCATCTCGCACACGTCGGCGGTCTTGGTTGTGCTCGTGCCCGGCGCATCGGCGGTGTT
>Ga0182014_10000020_pt1 | contig 149309 bp, 123 predicted proteins | sample 612S2DmetaG_FD_120489 | JGI IMG/M metagenome (GOLD analysis project Ga0182014, IMG submission 120489) | Permafrost microbial communities from Stordalen Mire, Sweden - 612S2D metaG | ecosystem: Environmental > Terrestrial > Soil > Wetlands > Permafrost | place: Sweden: Stordalen | collected... | reverse complement strand
GGTTCGACCATGGTCGAACCCTGCCCGAGAAACTTCCTCTACCTGTAAAGGATGTGTGGAGACAAACTGTAAAGCATGTCTGGAGACTTGACAGCTGAAGTCGTGCCCCTTCAAAGCCACTCTACACCTACAAGAGATTTGCTCTAATGCGAATTTCTGACTCACCACACAAGTGAGTCAGTGCAAATGAGGGTAATTCCCTTAAGAGAAAAGGGAAGAAAACCTCTTATAACTCCATGGCTCGTCGATAACACTCAATTCATCCGCCGCTCATCCGGCATTCATCTCTCATTGACGATCTGTTCTTAGCATTGGTGTGACTAAGCTGAGAATCCGAATACTTATTGGGAGCGCGATGAAAACGTTTCGGTCATATCTGTGCCTTATTCCTTTCTTGTTTATAGCCATCATAGCCAGGGCGCAGTTCGATCGCGGAATCGTGATTGGCACGGTGCGGGATGCGAGTGGCGGAGCGGTTTCAGGAGTTACGGTGACGCTGAACAGCGCGCGCACTGGCATCTCGAGCACGACGACGAGCAACAGCGCGGGCGATTATGTGTTCAATGACTCTCCGGCGGGCGAGTACACGATCGTCGCGCATGGCAAGGGCTTCAAGGATTCTTCGCCGGTCGCGTTCACCTTGTTTGTAGGCGCGCATCAGCGCGTGGATTTGGCGCTGGTTCCGGCCAATGTGACCGAGCAGGTGACGGTGACTGCCGGTGCGGCGCTGCTGGAGACCGACTCGAGCGACCGCAGCATGGTCGTCAATTCCACCGAAGTAGTGAATCTGCCACTGAATGGCCGCGATCCGGCCGATCTGGCATTGCTGGTTCCGGGCGTGAACAAATCGGCACTCGAGATTGAAGGCGCCACCAGCCGCGAAGGCGCGTATAACGTCAACGGCCTGCGCAGCCAGATGAACTCTTTTTTGCTGGACGGGTTGGACAACAACAGTTGGGCGCTGAACGACCTTGGCTTTTCTTACCAAGCTATCCAACTGAGCCCCGATGCGCTGAGCGAATTTCGCTTTACCACGGGCAACCAGAATGCGGAGTTTGGCCAGGCCGCCGGCGGATTGATGAACGAGGTTTCGCGCAGCGGCGGCAATGCGCTGCATGGCGATGCGTGGGAGTACTTGCGCAACACGGTCTTTAATGCGCAGGGGCCAATTCCTTCTGCCAACGGCCAGCAGCCGGCGCTGACGCAGAGCCAGTTCGGAGCTGCCGTGGGCGGCCCGATCCGCCGCGATCGCATCTTCTACTTTGGCGACTACGAGGGCTTCCGCAGAGTTTTGCATTCGGCGCAGCAGGCCACGCTGCCCACCGCGCTGCAGGCCGCCGGCAAGTTCGTTGACGCCAAGGGCTATGCGATTCCAATCACCAACCCGTACACGGGTACGGTGTACTCGAACGGCGTGATTCCGATCTCCACGTTGCAGGGTTCCAGCGCGCAGATCAGTCCGCTGGCGCTGCTAGTGCTGGGCGATCTGCCGACCAACTCGCTGAGCACGCAGACTTCTGGCGTGGGCAACAACTATACGTCGTTTCCTCGCGGCACTGAGAACATCGACAAGGGCGACGGCCGGCTCGATTATTACATCAGCCCGCGCATGACGGCTTTTGTCCGCTTTAGCCAGCGCCGCTACGACGCCTTCGATCCGGCGCCGATTCCGGCTCCCATCTACTCGACAGCCAAAGGCTTCATCCATACCGATAACCGCCAGATCGCCATGGCCTGGACCTATCAGTTGACCAGAGCGTCATCGCTCGATGCCCGCATGGGCCTGACCTGGACCAACAGCACACAGAAGCCGTCTTCGCTGGGGCAGGCCAATCTGCTGACTGAATCCGGCATGCCCAACGCGCCGAGCGACCCCTCTTATGCCAACGGGCTGAACACGGTGACCATTACCGGCTACACGCAGTTTGGCCGCACCAACAGCCTGCCCACAGTCGTCAATCCGTATGTTGCCGACCCCAAGGTCAACTACACGCTGCTCCGCGGCCATCACAGCCTCAAGTTCGGCTATGAGTACATTCACGAGTCGCAAGTGGTTTCAAACTTCAAGCCGATCTTCGGCGCCGATACCTACGGCGGCCAGTTCTCGAAGGGCAAGACGACCGCGACCACCGATCCGAATTACATCTCCACGGATTCGAGTTATCAGCAGGCATGGAACCTGGCCGACTTCATCTTCGGCGCGCGCAGCAAGTATGAGCTGAGCGCCCTGCACACGGTGGAGATGAATCAGCGAATCCATTACATGTACGGACAGGATGACTGGCGCGTCTCGAACCGGTTGACCCTGAATCTCGGCTTGCGCTACGAACTGGGTACACCACCCTTTGAGACGCACAACCAACTGTCGAACTACGACCCCGCGACCAGCCCCACGACCAGCAGCCTGGTTGTGGCCTCGTCGGGCTCCATCTATAACCGCGCACTGATCCATCGCAACGATCTGAACCTTGCGCCTCGCATAGGCTTTGCGTACGGAATCGACAACAAGACCGTAGTGCGCGGCGGCTACGGCATCGGCTATCAGCAGTTTTTGCGCGCGGCCACCGTGAATGAGCTGGCGCAAAACGCGCCCTACAACATCGACAACGTGATCACGCAGTACGCGCCGAAGTCAAAGACCTCTCCGCAGGCTGTGTGCGCTTCGCTGGCGGTGACTCCGACCAGTTGCTTTATGCCGACGCAGAACGGCTATCCGAACAATTTTTTGTCCACGTCTAACTACTCGCCGCTGTCGACCACCACCACCTACGATCCTTCCATCTCGCATACGCCCTATGTCCAGAGCTTCCAGCTCAGCGTGCAGCGCGAGATCGCACCGAAGACCTTTCTCGATCTGGCTTACGTGGGCAATCACGGCGTCCACGAACAGATTTTGGCCGATGCGAACCAGGCCACGCCGAACGCGGCGGGCGGCAGCCTTTCGCTGCAGGCGCGACGGCCCATCACCAACTTCGGAGCCATTCAGGAGTCGTTCAACGGTGGGCCGTCGCTCTACAACGCTTTTGAGGTCAAGCTCGAAAAGCGCTATGGCAGCGGCATCTATGTGGCTAACTCGTTCACCTGGTCGCATGCGCAAGATTTGGCCAGCGCCAACCAGGAGAACACCAACAACCAGGCGGCAACTGACACCGATGGCACCTTCGTGAATCTCTACAACATCATGGGCAGCTTTACGCGCTCTGGCTACGACGTACCGTTGCGCAACGCAACCGCTGTGGTGTGGGATCTGCCCTATGGCAAGGGCCGCGCCTTCGGTTCGAGCAGCAGCCCGGTGCTTGGCTTTGTGCTCGCTGACTGGCAGATGACCGGCATGTACACCTTCTCAAGCGGTCTGCCCATCAATCTGACTTATACCGAGAGCACCGCGCAGCAGGTCAGCACCATCGCGGGTTTTGTTTACCGCCCGAACCTGGTGGGCAACCCGGTGCTGGCAAAGAGCGCTCGCACCAAGGTTGCCGCCGGGCAGTACCAGTACCTGAACCCCTCGGCGGTTTCGGCGCCCACGGCAGCAAACACGCCCTTCGGAAACGCGCCGCGCAACGTGGCGCGCGCTCCCAACTACAACGACCTGGATATGGGACTGCACAAGCGCTTCCCGTTGGGCCTGGAAAAGACCGGTCTCGAGTTTCGCGCGGAGGCTTTCGACCTGCTCAACCATCCCAATGCCCAGCCACCAGACAGCAATGCTACAGACTCGGGTTACGGCGTCATCTCGACTTACTTCCCGAGCCGCGAATTGCAGTTGGCGCTCAAGCTGATCTTCTAGTGCATTTTCACAGTTACTGTAAAGTGTAAGGTCTTTTCCAACCCACCTTCACCGTCCGTCGCGGCGGACGGTGAAGGTGGGGCACCCGTATTTCCACTACATTATCGGTAAAAATGCGCTAGAGCAGATCTCCTGATGGTATAGAGGAAGAAATCCTCCCTCAGGGGCTAAAGATGCTGCGGAAAAACTCGTAGAAGGCCTTTCAACGAGTAGTTTTGTAAAAGGGCACGACTTCAGTCGTGCCGCAAATGCAATCAAATCAACGTGGCCTTTAGGCCCTGCTAACCTTCGATCTTCCTCAATTGTGTTCTTCCGCAATCTCTAAAGCCCACGATTTATAAGCACTTTAGCGGCACGGCTAAAGCTAAAGCCGTGCCCTTTCAAAGCCACTCTACATCTACAGGCGATTTGCGCTAACTCCGCTTACTTGTACTCGTTGCCGATGAGGCGGAAGGTGATGGTGCCCCAGAAGAGGCGGGCGCGCATCTGCACGGGCAGGTGGCGCTCGTCGTCGGTGTACCAGATCCAGATGTTGCCACGGTTCTTGACGACGCCGGCATCGGAGACGGGCTGCACGCGCAGAGTTCTGAAGCTGCCGAGCGGAGTTTTAATTTCTTCGCGGCTTTCCACCTTCATGGTGACGGGGATGGTGCGCATGGCATCGACGATCGGCATGGTGAAGCTGTGGCCCAGAACCATTGGCTGCGATGAGGCGTAAAAGATGCCGGAGAGCGGATCGGTGAGGCAGCCGCCGACGCCTGCCTCCAGGTGCTTGGTTTTGCCGGTCACCTGATTTTTTTCATCGAGGATGGATTTGCCGCTGGAATAATCGAGCCGCATGGTGGAGTTGATTTGGCGGCGACCTTCAACGGTCTGCTTGTTGAAGTTGTAGGTGCAGCCGCGCTGGCGGTCGAAGTCGGATTGGAAGCGATCGGCGACGTGGAAGAGAAGGTTGATGGCGCCGCTGGTATCGGCCGAGGCGGCGATGCGCTCGCGATCGCCCGCGGCCTCAAAGTGGATGACGGCCGTGCCGGCGGGAAAGACGCGCCAGTCGACGGCGTAGGTGAGGGTTTGCTTTTGCGGAAAGCTGTAGCCGGGCCGAGGCGGCGTCAACGGCTGCTGGGCAACCGATACGGTGGCCAAGGCAAAAATGCAGGAAAAGAAAACGATCTTCGCGCGTGTCTTCAATGTGGGCACGGCTCCTTTTTATTATTTATTTCTTACTGCCGGGGGATGGTTGAAATTTCCGTACTCAGGGAGCGCTCATCGTACCCGGAGCAGGAGGGCTTCCAGCGCCGGCCGCATAAAGAGCAAGCTCAAATACAGCAGTACAGCTCCTAATGCAGCATTGTACTCGCGGTGCGCAAGGTAAAGAGCAAAAGAAAAGCCGCCGGCCGGGGCCGGAGCGCTTTCTTCGCCATCGGGCGGGGGCTCGGGGCCGTCGTGAACCTTGGCCGGAGTGAGCCGGGGAAAGAAGCGTGGAACCTGGCGGCAATAGGCGTCGAAGCCGGGAAATGCGCCGCGGAGAAAGCGTTCTTCCGAGGCGATCACCGGAATATAAATGAGGGCGAAACCGATCGCGATCAGCATGGCGACGGGCCAACTGGCCAGCGCCAGCGCGAAGCCGGCGGCGATTGAGGCCGAGCCGAGATAGAGCGGATTGCGCGTGTAGGCGTAGGGTCCGGTGACGGCCAGCTCGCGATTTTTTTTGACGGTGCCGGAAGAAATAGCGCGTAGCGTCAGGCCGGGCAGCACCAGCGCAAGGCTCCAGGCAATGGCCGGCGGATGCGGGGCGCGACGAGCGATGGCGACCAGATAAACGGCCGCGGTAACAAAACCCAGCGGCACGCGAATGCGCCGCGCCACCGTCTGCCACCACCACTGCGTGGGGCAGCCTTTTTTTTGCGCAGTGCCAGCGTTTGGCGTGGGGCAGGTCTTTGGAGAAGTGTTCTGGTCGGACATATTTACATTTTCTCCTCTGCAAGCAGTTCGGCGGCGGCGCGGAGCACGTCGTCGGGTGCGATGGTGAAAAGGCCGGGGTCGGGAGCGGCGCGGCGCGTGTGGTCGCGGCGGCTGCCGGGCGAGCGCAAAATGCGGGCGCGCGTGCCGAAGGGGCCGTTGCGGCTGGGGTCTGTGGGACCGTAAATGCCAACGACGGGCCGTCCGAGGGCGGCGGCCAAGTGCAGCGGCCCTGTATCGCCGCCGACAACCAGCGCGGCGCGGCGGGTGAAGGCGATCAGTTGCGGCAGTGTGGCGGTTAAAGGCGCGGCCGCGCCGTCGATAGCGATTGCGGCCGCAAGCTGTTCTTCGCCGGGACCGGCGTTGACGACGACCAGAAAGCCGCGGTCGCGGAGCCGTTGCGCAACGGATAAATAACGCTCCGGCGGCCAGCGCTTGGCGCCCCAGCCGGCGCCGGGGAGGATCAGCGCGATGGGTCGCGCGGGGCCGGAGGTCGAGTTGGCGGCCAGCCAGCCGTCGCACCAGAGTTCGGCTTCGGCGTCAATGGGGAGCAAGGAGGCGGCGGGGGTCAGAGCGTCTCCAGCCACGGCCGAGGCCAGTTCCACATCCTGCTCGGCGACATGCGCGCCGCGGGTGGCGATCCACTCGGTAAAAAGCAGGCGGGCGGGCCCCTCGCGCGGGGTAAGTTCACCGAGGCGGCGCGGACAACTGCTGAGCCGGCCGACGACGGCCGAGCGGATCGAGCCCTGGAGATCGAGTACGGCGTCGTAGTCGGCGTTGCGCAGTTCGTCACGCAAGGCGCGAATTTCGCGGAAGGTTTGCGCGGCTAGCGGGCGATGGCCCCAGGCTTTGGTGGGAGCAAAATGCAGCCAGTCGACCAGCGGCATGCGCGGATCGCGCGGCGTCTGCGTAGAGTAACAAACCGCATCGGGAGGCCGTGCGCTGCTGTAGCTGACCTCAACGCTCGCCGCCGCCAGCAGCGGCCGCCAACGGGGCTCGACCGCCCAGCCGATTTGCCAGCAGGGATGAGCCTGACGCAGCGCCGCAACCGCGGGCAGAGCGTGCAGAATGTCGCCCATGGCGCTTAAACGAACCACAAGCAGGCGGAATTTGGACTGCATGTGCAAACTCTGATTTTCGCACAGGAATGGAAATTGTCCGAGCGGACGGGTTAGCGGAGGGAAATTAACGCCACTGAGGGCTGTAAACGATGGGGAAAGAAGGCGTGGGGAAGTTTTAGCGAAGGCGGAAGCCGGAGATGTATACGGAGCGAATCTGCGAGCAAGGCCTCTGTAAACAAGTGTATACAGCGGCAGGAGCGCGGATAAAAAGGCCAAATCTTTATCTTGTTGATTCCAGGCAAATAAATTAAATGGCATGGATTGGCACGCCAGGTGCAGTATGAGAGGGTGCCCGGCTGAGGCTGGGAAAATCAAAAAAACTCGGAGAGATAAAATGAACAACCTATTTCTGGCGATGTATGTGAAGTTACAGAATCTGATGACCCGCGAAGAGGGTCAGGATCTGGTCGAGTATGGCCTTTTGGTCGCTCTGATCGCGCTGGTTTGCGTCACCGGCATAAAAGGCGTCGCTACGGCGATTGGCACCGTGTTCACCAGCATCAGCACAGCGTTGTAGTCACCTCCTGGTTGCAGACACACCCAGGGCCTCAGCTCCTTGGCGAGAGAGAGATGCCGCCTCCGTACTACCAGCGGAGCGCACTCTCTCCCGCGTCAAGGCTTAGAGATTGCGCCACAGGCGATGAACGCCCGGTCATCGGCGAATGCCTGAGTTCTTGTCCTTGGGCTACTGTTGTTTTGTCTGCCAACGAGGCAGATTTTTGAAAAGGCCGCGCGCACCGATACGGGTCGAAAGATCCTGTGCGGGGAGTTGCGCGGATGAACGGTTTATTACCGCAAGTATTCGTGAAATTTCAGGGCCTGAAGTGCGGCGAAAAGCTCAAGATCTGGTCGAATAATTTTTTGGGTCGCTTTGATTGCGTGGTTGAGCGATCCGCAAAAAATGCAATGATCTGAAGAGCCTGGCCGGCGAAGAGAGTTCGCCGGCCAGGCTCTTTCGCGTTTCAAGAGTAACAAGGCGGGTTCAGGTCGACGGATCAGCGTCGATGGCGGCCGCGTGGGTATCGTAAAATCACGGTGATCCTGAGATGATTTCTCCCTCCTGAAGCTGACCGATATGCTGCTGCCTAATGCCTCCACGCCGAACCCAGCGCTGTTCGAAATCGAATGCGGATTGGCGGCGATTGTTTTCGCTTCGGCCTTTGCGTGGCCAAGGTTGGGCGCGAGTTTGTTCAAACGCGCCGAAGGGATTTTTAAACGTTTGGCGCGGCATAAAGGCTGGGCGATTGTTTCTGCCGGCCTGAGCGCGCCGCTGCTGCGGCTAGCGATTCTGCCATGGTTCCCGGTTCCACTGCCCTTTGCGCCAGACGATTTCAGCTTTCTGCTGGCCGCCGACACCTTCGCTCACGGAAGGCTGACCAATCCGACGCCTGCGATGTGGACGCATCTGGAAAGCATTCACATCACCATGCAGCCGAGCTATCAGTCGATGTACTTTCCCGGCCAGGGATTGCTGCTGGCCGCCGGTAAAGTTCTCTTTGGCTCGCCGTGGATTGCGCTGCTGATTGTTATGGCGCTGATGTGCGCGGCGCTGGTGTGGATGCTGCAAGCCTGGCTGCCGGCTGAATGGGCTCTGGTTGGCGGCGCGCTTGCCGTGCTGCGGCTGGGACTGTTTAGCTACTGGATTAACACCTATCATGCGGGCGGCGCGCTGGCCGCGCTTGGCGGCGCGCTGATTTTGGGCTCGCTGCCGCGGCTGAAAAGGACGGCGCGCTTTCGCTATGGGCTGTTGATGGGCGTGGGAATCTCGATTCTGGAACTGACGCGGCCTTATGAGGGACTGCTGCTTTGCCTGCCGGTTGCGGTGGCATTGGGACTCTGGGCGTGGAAGGGCAAGAACCGGCCGCATCCGATGGTGTTGGCGCGGCGCGCGGCGCTGCCATTGGCTCTGGTTGTGGCCGCAGGGGCCTGGCTGGCGTACTACGATTGGAAGGCCTTCGGCAGCCCAACGACGCTGCCCTATACCGTTGACCGGAAGAGCTACGCCATCGCTCCTTATTATGTGTGGCAGCAGCCGAACCCCGAGCCGGCTTACCGGCACGCGGTGATGCGGAGTTTTTACGAAAAAGGAGAGATGGAGTTTTATTGGCGGTGCCACTCGGTGAAGGGGTTTGTGCCCTATACGCTGGAGAAGGTCGGCTTCATGTTTCTGTTTTATTCCGGCTTTGTATTGTTCATACCAATGATCATGGCGCGTCGTGTGTTTCTTGACCGCCGCATACGCTTTTTGGTGGTCTGCGTAGCGATTCTGGCGGCGGGGATGGCGATCGAAATCTATCTGCTGACGCATTACGTAGCACCGTTCACGGCGGCCTTTTATGCCATTGGCTTGCAGGCGATGCGCCACCTTCGCCTATGGAAACCGGAGGGCAAACCGGTGGGGCTGGCGATGACGCGCTTCATGGTGACGGCTTGTGTTTTGTTGACGGGGGTGCGCGTATTCGCGCAGCCTCTCGGCATTGCTTCTCCCAGTTGGACACACTGCAACTGGAACTTAGTCTGGTTCGGGCCGGAGCACTACGGCGTGGAGCGGGCACAGATCGCGGCGCAACTGGAGAAGATGCCGGGGCCGCAGTTGGTGATCGTCCGCTATCGCTCCGAACACAATCCGCTGGACGAGTGGGTGTACAACTCGGCCGACATCGACGCGTCTAAGATAGTTTGGGCGCGTGAAATGGATGCGGCGAATAATCTGGAGTTGATTCGCTACTACAAAGGGCGTACGGTCTGGCTGGTCGAACCGGACGCGATACCGGCGCGAATTTCTCTCTATCCAACACAGGATCTCTATCCAGCGCAGGAGTCGAATCGATGATTAACGGAAAAAAGATTGCGGTCGTGATGCCTGCCTACAACGCCGAAAAGACGTTGGAGAAGACGGTGAGCGAGTTGACCGACGCGGTGGACATCAAGATTCTGGTGGACGATTCAAGCAAAGACCGGACGGCGGAGCTTTCGCGACAACTGGGCGTACAGACTTTTGTGCACGACGCCAATTACGGCTATGGGCGCAATCAGCAGACCTGCTACCGCGAGGCGCTGAAGGCCGGGGCCGACATTGTGGTGATGGTGCACCCGGATTACCAGTACACGCCACTGCTGGTTCCGGCGATGGCCAACATGATCGCCAGCGGAATTTACGACATGGTGCTGGCCTCGCGCATTTTAGGCGGAGGCGCGCTGAAGGGCGGCATGCCGCGCTACAAATACATCTCAAACCGGTTGCTGACGGGCTTTCAAAATCTTTTTCTGGGCGTGAAGCTGTCGGAGTATCACACCGGCTACCGGGCTTTTTCCCGCGAGTTGCTGGAGAAGCTGCCGCTGGCGGAAGATTCCGACGATTTTGTTTTCGACAATCAGATGATCGCGCAGGCGGTGGCTTTCGACTTTCGCATCGGCGAAATTTCTTGTCCGACGAAGTATTTTGAAGCGGCCTCGTCGATCAACTTCCGGCGCAGCGTGAAGTATGGGCTGGGAGTGTTGGCGACGACGCTGAGCTTTGCGCTGCATAAGACGGGGCTGCGCCGCATTCCGCGCTTTACCGCCGAAGGGCGGAAGATTGTGCCGCAGTATGATTCGCAGGGAGCGTAGCCGCAGGGAGCGGCGATTGCGATCCGCGCGTTTTTTGGGGGATTTTCTTGGCCTTTTCGCGGTTGCGGCGATAACGCCGCGCGCATGACTACTGACGGCACAGAAGAAACAGCCGGCTAGACGCCGACGCCGAATTCGCCCGGCTCCTGGCCGGCCTTCGAGTAGAAGTCATAAGGCGTGCGTTTTTTGAAGCGATAGCGGCTGCGCAGTTCCGCGCCCACTACAATGCCCACGGCGGCGACCGCCAATCCAATAGAAAACCAGGTGATAACGCGCATGGCGGTGATCCCTGTCTTCTCGTCTGCGGGGGACTCTTCTGCGGCAGCGAGGGATACGGCATCGGTGGACATTAATACAGCCTCCTGACCCTTTCATGATAGCGCAGAGTGCATTGGCGCTGTTTGCCGGCGCGGAGCGGAAAAGTGGGGCGATATTTACTCAGTAGTTTCGATGCGGGCCAGCCACGCGGACTTTTCGTCTTCGGGAAGAAAGCTGGCGCGGATGGAGTTGGCGGCCAGTTGGCGCAGCTCGTCGCGCGAGAAGGCTTGCTGAGTGTGAGCCAGCAGAAACTCGCCGGCCAGATCGGAGCCGAAGAAGGCCGGATCGTCTGAGTTGAGCGTGACGAGCAGGCCGCGGTCGAAGTATTGGCGCAGCGGATGGGCGGCGAAGGAGGGGCAGAGGCCGGTGCGGAAGTTGGAGGTGGGGTTGAGCTCGAGGGGAATCTGGCGGGCGTTGAGTTCGTCGAGAAGCTGCTCGTCTTGAATGGCGGAAAGGGCGTGGCCGAGGCGCTCGGAACCGATGGAGAGAGCTTCGCGGATGGCTTCGGGGCCGGTGGTTTCTCCGGCGTGGTTGGTGAGCCGGAGGCCGGCTTGCGCGGCTTGGGCGTAGAGGGCGCGGTAAGGCTCGGAGCCGGTGCGACGCTCGTCGCCGCCCAGGCCGATGCCGACGACTGAGGGGTGGTTGGCGTGGAGTTCGGCGGCTTTGCCGAAGACCTGCGCGGCCTCTTCGACGGGGAAGTGACGAACGGCGTCGATGATCCAGTAGAGAGAAAGGCCAAGCTCGCGGGCGGCGCGGAGGCGCGCGCGCTCGAGGCCGGCAAAGATGGGATCGAAGGAAGCCGGGTCAGCGTTGCGCCAGTGATAGAGCACGCCGACCGAGACGAAGAGCTCGGCATGAACGACGCCCTGCTCGGCCAGGTGCTCGGCCATGCGCCAGGCGGCCAGTTCGTAGTCCTCGGGGGAGAGGAGGCGGGCACAGACGAGCTTGAAGGAGTTGAGGAATTCGGTGAAGTTGGAGAAGCGGTAGAGGGCTTCGGCTTCGGGAAGAGTGAGGGGGCGGGCGTCGTGGCGGGCGCTGAGCTCGACCAGAGTTGAGGGTAGGATGGTGCCTTCGAGGTGGAGGTGAAGCTCGGCCTTGGGCAGACGACGGATGAAAGAGGCGATTTCGGTCACATTCATAGTGTAAAGGCCGCCAAAACAGTTGATTTGGTGAACAAAAACGAAGGGTTATGAAGCGATGGATAGCGGAAAGCAGGGAAATGATCCGCACTTATGCTGTTTTTTCGAAGCGTCAAAATAGTGCACGGCAATTCTTGAAGCAGACTTGTGTATTCCCAAGAACATTGCGATAGTGGAATGCGAGAATCTATCCTACTCTGACTTCCTTTATGTTCCACTGACTTCTATTGCTCAAGCGAGCAATACTATAGAAAAGCGTACGGCGGCCGTGGCCCTTGCGCTTGCGGGAAGCAATGCATTTAGACCTCCCAAGGCAGAACTGATCCGTCCCTGCCTTATTATTCGGGCCTCCAACTGGAATTCATCCGCATTGTAAGGGCGTGTTTGCCTTCGCCTTAAGCGTGCGCCATGACCGGCGACGGCGCCGCATTCCTCCGGTTTTACCTCTTGCAAACGCCATCTGCATCTGCTCAGGCGGCTCCAGTACCTTTTTATCACCGATGCGGCTCCCCTTTTGTCTGGAAGATGTCTGTCAGATCCTCTTTCCAATGGGCAAAAGCGCCTGATACAGTTCAGGCTAAAAAATACTTGACAATCAAATAATTTAGGAGCTAATCTTGTTGCGTCCTGAAGTTATCGATAACTGTATCGATAATATAGGCTTTTATAATGCAGAATGTGTGCAGCGCGCAATTCGTTTCGGGAGGACACCATAAAAGGCCGACTAGTATCCCTATGCGCGGACCTCAGAGGTCGTTCTACGACTTTGACGTAGGATGATCGCCTACAGCGGGCGATATTGCCGTTCGTGAAGCGACGCGGATCATTTGCAAAGGTCAGAACGAACGAGTGCTGGCGACTACATGTCCATATCTGAGGCAAAGCGTTTATCCGATTACTGTAACGATTGCATGATAGACACAAGGAGACAGGATAATGCAGATTCTGGCAAACGCTTTCAGCCGTCGAAGCAATTTCTGGTGCAGAACGGGTGAGTTCAAGGGAACGCCAGCTCTGTGTGATTCGATAACACACATGCCTGTCGTGTAAACGATTTCTCGAAGCGGCGGCATTTCGCGGCTGGGCATGTCTAAATTCTTGAAGGAGACGCAAATGGAACACAAAAGTACAGGAAGCATTGTCACGCTATTTCTGGTGTCGCTTCTAGTATGTCTACTGTCCACTGGCATTTTGGTGGCGCAGCAAGTGCAGGAGTTTACCGGGCGCGTGACTGACCCGACAGGGGCGGTTGTGCCTAGGGCATCCATCCTAGCCCATAACCTCGATACCGGCGTTGACAAGTCGACGATTACGACGTCCACTGGCGACTACACCATACCGTACGTTATTCCTGGGCGCTATGTCCTTTCCGTTCATGCCTCCGGTTTTCAAACCGCTGTGCGTACCGGAATCGTTCTTCAAGTCGATCAAATTGCGACCGTAAACTTCACATTGAACATTGGATCGGTATCGACGACTGTTACGGTGGACGCTGACGCGCTTTTGGATATTTCGAAAGCAGACAACGGCGTAGTTATAGAAAACGCTCGGGTAAACGATTTACCAATTAACGGGAGAAACCCTGGAATGCTTGCTATATTAGCGCCAGGTGCGCTCTATGAGGGCGATTGGGAATATACCGCGCCATTCGACAGTAATGACGCAAATATGTCTGTCAACGGCGGAGGTCAAGGTGGCGTTGCCTTGATGCTGAATGGAATTTCCAATCAAACGTCACCAATCAACAATAACACGGTGGCAGAAATTGCCTACGTTCCTCCAGTTGATGCTGTGCAAGAATTCAAGATCATCACAAATCCATATGATGCGCAGTACGGTTTGATGGCAGGTGCCGTAGAAGATGTAACATTGAAAACCGGTACTAATAAATTTCACGGCGATGTCTATGAGTTTGCGCGGCGCCAGTGGCTCGACGCGAACTTATGGCAGAATGACTGGTACATCAAGACCGCAAAGGCCGGCACTGATCTTTCGTCCTATAAGACTCCACAGATGAAATGGGATCAGTATGGACTAGAAGCCGATGGGCCGGTGACCATTAACAAATTCCATGATGGACATCACAAAACATTTTTTACGGTCCAGTTCGAAAACTTCCACGAACTGCAACCCGATCCTCAGACCGCATCCGTTCCAAGCACTCAATGGCTTACTGGAGATTTCAGCAATCTCACCTATTGGAACGGAAGTGCTTATGCGTCCAAGGCCATTTATGACCCGAAAAGTATTTCGTGCTCGAATAATCCAGGTGCCACGAGTTGTCCCTCCGGAACATGGGTCCGGCAACAGTTTGGGCCGAATGATTCTACCAACCCGAGTTCCGGTACGAACATTATTCCGTCGGGGCGTATTAACTCTCAAGCGCAAGCAATCATGAAACTGTATCCAGCACCGAACTTGACTCCGGCGACTGGTGCTGATCCTTTCGAAAATAACTATTTTGTTGAAGGCAAAGATGAGATCAAATATCGCAATGCGCTGATTAAACTTGACCGGAATTGGTCAGACAAAGATAGCTCAACACTTACGTATGGATATTGGAATCGCGTCGAACTTCGCAACGGCAACGGTCTTTCCGGCGTTGTGGAATCGGGATGGAAGCCATTAGGCGAGCGACAGCACTCTTTTACTCTCGATCACATTCACACATTTTCGCCTAATTTGATTCTCGATTTTCGCGCTAGTGTGCAGGCCAGAGATAATTTTACCTATCAAGGTGCGCCTTTTAATCCGGAGAATATATTTGATTGGTCGTCGTCCCTAATATCGGAATTGGGACCTACAGCGACTGCGGAATTTCCGTACCTCAGTTTCTCGGATAACACGAGCATGGGTACCAACTCGAATACAAACGCCGTAAAAGACACTCTCGCATTGTTCCCGACCCTGACTTGGATCAAGCAGAAGCATACGTTCCACGCCGGTGTCGATCTTCGCTTTTGGCAGCTCGATAACAATGTCGTCAGCGGTGGTCCTAACTTCTATACCGACAAGAGTTGGACACAGTCTCAATGCTCCAGTTGCGCAGGCGGCGTAACCGAGCAATCGGCCGGTAACGACATTGCCGCCTTTTTGTTGGGTGTTCCAACTTCTGGCGGTAATTCCAACAACCCGACAACCTTCTATTCCGCTCACTATTACGCGCCGTTCGTACAAGACGATTGGAAGCTGACAAAGAAACTAACATTGAATTTAGGGTTACGCTATGATCTGCTGCCTGATGAAGTAGAACGCCATAATAAAGGAAATTATGCATTCGATACTGTCGATACGAATCCAATCAGTCCTGACGTCAACCTTACGCAATACGGATACGGGCAAGTTATCGGGGGAATAACGTTTCTTGGAACGAACGGAAATCCCCGTCAGACTTATTCGCTGACCAAAACCAACATTCAGCCACGATTAGGATTTGCATATGCGCTAAACGACAAAACGGTGCTTCGCGGGGGGTTCGGTGATTCGGTGCGAATGCCATCGAACGCACCTTTGGATTACGGATTTAGTGCCAACACAAGTTATGTCTCTTCCGATTCTAATTACCCAAGTGGCGTAATGCCTAACATGAATAATCCGATCAATAATCCGTTCTCGTCGGTTGTCCAGCCTAATGGTTCTTCACTCGGATTAAAGACGGCACTTGGCCAAGGTATTGGATATCTGAATCCGCATTACAAGACTCCGCACTTTTGGAACTACTCTCTGGGCTTCGAACGCCAATTGTCGGCTCATGATATGGTCAACGTATCGTACGTCGGAACGCGTCTATATGACGGGGACAGTAGCGACAATATCAATCATCAAAGCGCGAGTGCAATCGAAGCAAAAAATTGCAATCCAGATAAAGGCGGCCAATGGGAAAATTGCAATAATTATAACGTAACCAATCCTTTTAAAGGAATGAGCGAATTTTCCGGTACCAGCGATTACACCGCTTCTACACTTAGCGGGTTCGTTTTTACTCAGCCATATCCTCAGTTCGGCAGCGTTGCGGAGTATCAACAGAATAAGTATCGTACCTGGTATAACTCCCTTCAGGTTGTTGCTGACCATCGCCTGAGTCACGGATTTTCGCTCCACGGAACTTGGACATACTCGCGATTGATGGAAGCTGGCGGATGGAGAGACGAGACTTACCGCGTTCCCTATCGGTCGCTCGACAGCAATGACCACTCGCACGTAATCACTGTTTCAGGTGTCTATAATTTACCTGTCGGTCGGGGTCGTACCATAGCATCAAACATGCCGCGTTTGCTAGACATGGCGGTGGGAGGCTGGCAGCTTGGGGGGCTTTTCACGCTTGAATCGGGAGCACCTTATCAATTAGGCAACAAATATATGCTTCATAGCCCCTATGTCAAGCCTCATATCCAGAAAGACAACGGATATATCCGGATGGTCGCTGCTTGCGTCGAGCAGTGGGACGATTCCAAAGATGCAAACGGTAATCCGGTATACACCATGAAGAACTTATCATATGACTATGATGGAACGTGTTCCAACGGCGCGGATATGGAGAACCAAGAATCCTGGATGCCCACTCCAAACAATGTATCCCAGGGTATTCGTCTGCTCCGAACCGACAATGTGGACATGAGCATTTCGAAAAGTTTTGCACTTCCCGAGACGTTTCGTTTGCAAATGCGGTTGGACGCTTTTAACGTGCCAAATCATCCTCTTTGGGTAGAGAACCCTGACGGTACGATTCAAAACTCGACGTTCGGCGAAATCGAAAAGGGGCCGTGGGGACAAAGCAACTCGCCTCGGCAAATGCAGATATCAGTGAAAATTATTTGGTAGACAACTGACACGCTAAACTATTTTGTAACCAGCGAATGATCGCTATGCATCCTGTATAGCAATCATTCGCTGGTTTTTTTCCGAGAACGAATTCAACCTGCGATTTTTGAACCATATGCCAGTTCTAAGAGGAGAGAAATGAACTTTTCAAGAAGGACGTTGCTGAAGGCGCTTACTTCGTCCGCTACAGTTTACCCATTCAGGAAGGTTCTTGCGATACCCACGAAAAACCGCGTCATCGCTCCTGGACCATTTCAGCCTACATGGGATTCGCTGAAGCACTACCAAATTCCAGAGTGGTTTCGCGACGTAAAGTTTGGAATTTGGGCGCATTGGGACGCTCAATGCGTGCCTGAGGAGGGCGACTGGTATGCACGGCAGATGTATATGCAGGGAAACGGCCAATATGAATCTCATTTAAAGAATTACGGCCATCCATCGAAATTTGGTTTTATGGAGTTTGACAACTTATGGAAGGCCGAGCAATGGAAGCCTGATGAATTGATGCAGCTTTACGTGAATGCGGGGGCTAAATATTTCATGAGCCTGGCCAATCATCACGACAACTTTGATTGTTATAACTCGCATTATCATAATTGGAACTCTGTGCGCATCGGCCCTAAGCGCGACATTGTTGGTACTTGGGCACGCATTGCGCGTGAGCATGGATTGAAGTTTGGTGTGAGCAACCACTCGGCGCACGCATGGCATTGGTTGCAAACAGCCTATGACTACGATCCTGAAGGTCCGCTGGCCGGAGTTCGTTACGATGCCTATACATTGACGAGGAAAGACGGCAAAGGCAAGTGGTGGGATGGTCTTGACCCGCAGGAACTCTATACAGGCCGCAACGTCGTGATGCCCGACGGCATCACGTTTATTCATGACGCTAACCAGTGGCATGAATTGCATGATCGCGTATGGAATGAACAACCGCCTGCGTCGAATCCTGGATTTACTGAAAAGTGGTATTTGCGCTGCCAGGATCTGCTCGATCAATATCATCCGGATTTGCTTTACTTTGATAACTATGGCTATCCTCTTGGGGAGGCCGGACGCGACATCGTGACACATTTCTACAACAGCAGTGTGAAGTTGCATGGCAGTAACCAAGCTGTTGTTTTCTCAAAGAATTTAAAGCCCGAAGAAGTGGGCACTCTTGTGTACGACATCGAGCGTGGTCGAGCCAAGGGGGTTCTGAAGGATGCCTGGCAGACCGATACCTGCATTGGTGATTGGCATTACAGTCGAGACCTCTTTGAACAGCATCGGTATAAATCTGTGCAGACCGTCGTGCAGATGTTGGTTGATATTGTCAGTAAAAATGGGAATTTGCTGCTCAGCATCCCAATCCGTGGCAACGGAAGAATTGACGAAGATGAACACAAATTTCTTGTTGATCTAGCGGCATGGATGAAGATTCATGGCGAAGCGATCTTCTCGACACGTCCTTTCTTTGTTGAAGGCGAGGGACTGCCAGACGTTCAAAATTCTTCGGACTTCAATGAAAATCACAATCGCCCATATACCGCAGAAGACATCCGCTTTACGACTAAGGGAAACACACTTTACGCTTTTGTCTTGGGCGCTCCCAAAACTAACATTCTGACAATAAAAACGCTAATTAAAGGACGTGCCGAGTATCCGCGTTCAATTGAAAAAGTCGAGATGCTTGGTAGGGAAGGCGCTTTGAGCTTTAGCCACAATGAAAGCGGATTGAAGATCACTTTGCCGAAAGAGCTACCCAACGACTTTGCGTACTGTTTTCGTATTTGCTAGTCATCATGGAATGACCGGTCCAGTGCGCTGTCCGAGGGGTAGGCTGTGATTCTGGAAGAACCACAAGCGGAGAGGAACCGGTCATGAATCAAACGTCACGATTCTTGGGATTGGATGTCCATGCCGAGTGGCTGGCGCGCAGTTATCGCTTCGGCGATCTGACGGCAGTGTGGGTTTCCGACGAGGGGTTCGGAGGCGCTGCGCGATCTAGTGCAGGCGCGCGAAGCAGCTAAACAAGATGTCGCCGCGGCGACCGTGCGCGGCATCGGCTGAGCAAGTTCCTGCTGCGCTCGGGCCAGCGTCCGGCAGCCGGGATGAAGGCATGGACGCAGCTTTACATGGCCTGGGTACAGCAGTTGCGCTTCGAGCAGGTGGCGCAGGAATCGACGCGGCTGGATTATCTGCACGAAGTCGAGCACATGGCCGAGCGGGTCAAACGGTTGGAGCAGGCCATCGCGGAAGCGGTCAAGCTGGCCTTGCCGGAAATCCGGGAAGTGGTCAAAGACTTACAAGCTCTGCGCGGCATTGCGCAGAGCTTGGCGGTGACGATTGCCGCCGAGTTAGGCAATATCTCTCGCTTCGATATGCCACGGCGGTTGATGGGCTAAATTTTATGGCGGAGAGGGTGAGATTCGAACTCACGGTACCCTCACGAGCACGACGGTTTTCAAGACCGTTGCCTTAAACCACTCGGCCACCTCTCCGCATTCCTAGAGCATTTTCACCGGTGTATCGGAGTATGGATTGCTTTGCACCCCACCTTAGCCGCAAGAAACAAGAACGCGGTTAGAAAGGGGCACCCATATTTCCACTACACCATATTCCCACTACACTAGCGGTGAAAATGCTCTAAGCCGTGGCCTTATTTTATCCGAGATGGGCGACTTGGACAGGCGGCATGCAACTTTGCCGTGGCGCGAGTCGCCAACATTTCGGCAGCATGGCTTGGCGACGCCGGAGGTTTTCTTATCGCCGGCTATTGCCGAATGCTCGTCTCACCCACTGATTTTGCGGCCGGCAGTGTATAGGTAGTACACAGTCCGCGCGGTCGAGAGCAGGCGGCAAACGCGTCCGTATGGCGACGCTTGGAAACGCCTGTAAATCGTTATATGTAAATGAATTAATCGCACTGTTTCGGGTTCGGATTCGGGAAGCAGGCGGTCGGCTGCACGACCAGTTTTCGTTGCCAGGCGAAGCATCGGCAAAGGATGGGCAGATGCCGGACACGGCGTGAAAACGGTTTCATGTTGTACCATGGATTCGGTCAAATCGTGTTTCTCTGGAAAGGCTATTCATTATGAGTTCCGCGTCTTCTCCTACACTTCTGGTTCTGGCGGCAGGCATGGGCAGCCGGTATGGCGGGCTAAAGCAGATCGACCCGGTCGGCCCCAACGGCGAGGTCATTATCGACTACTCGATCTACGACGCGCTGCACTCCGGATTCGGCAAGTTGGTCTTTATTATCCGCAAGGACTTCGAGAAGGAGTTCCGCGAGGTTGTAGGCAGCCGCTTTGAAAAGCGGGTGGCGGTCGACTACGTTTTTCAGTCGTTGGATGCGATTCCGCCGAAGTTCAGCGTTCCGGCCGGCCGGACCAAGCCCTGGGGCACGACGCAGGCGATTCTGCAGGCGGCCGATAAGATTCACGAACCCTTCGCAGCGATCAATGCCGACGATTTTTACGGTGTGGGCGGCTATCGGGAGCTGGCCAAGCAGTTGACCTTGGGAACGCCCGACTATGCGATGGTGGGCTTTGTACTGCGCAATACGCTGTCGGAATACGGCTCGGTGGCGCGCGGCATCTGCCAGGTGAATGCCGACAATACGCTCAAAAGCATCGTTGAAATGACCAAGATCGAACACGACGGCGAGCACGCGCGCAATACCGACGCGGCTGGCAATGTAACCAAGCTCAACGGCGACGAGCCGGTCTCGATGAATATGTGGGGATTTACGCCGCACATCTTCGATCAACTGGGCGAGCGCTTCGAGAGCTTTATGGAAAAAAACGCCACCAATCCGAAGTCCGAGTGCTTCATTCCCAACACGGTGGGCGAGCTGGTGCGTGCCGGCCAGGCGCGCGTCAAGGTGCTGCACACCAACGACTCGTGGTTCGGCGTGACCTATCGCGAAGATCGGCCGCGGGTGGTCGAAAGCATCCGCAAGCTGATCGCCAGCGGCGCTTATCCGGAAAAGCTCTGGTCATAAAATTCAGCCAGGTTTGCAATCTCACGCCCCGGCCGCGAAAATTTGAATGCGGCCGGGGCGTTTTTCTGTCAGGTGGTTCCGCGAACCCGAGCGCGCTTTTGCCGAAGGGGCTTTCGCCGCGATTTATAATCCGCTTGTTCCCCAGTGCGCGCCGGCCTGGGACGAAGCCGGGCTTTTGAAGGGCGCGCCAGGCTTCCCAAATTGCGAAAAGAGGAAATGATGCCAACCGACGTCATCATGCCCCAAATGGGCGAGTCGATTTTTGAGGGCACGATCACCAAGTGGCTGAAACAGCCCGGTGAAAGGGTCGAGAAAGACGAGCCGCTTCTTGAAATCTCCACCGACAAGGTGGACGCCGAAATCCCCTCGCCGGCAGCCGGCATTCTAGTGGAGATTCGTAGCGCCGAGGGCACAACCGTGGAGGTTAACGCCGTGGTGGCCGTCATTGCCGAAGCCGGCGAAAGGGTGGCCGCGCCCGTGAGTTCCGCCGCAAACGCCGCGCCGGACGCATCCGCGCAAGCATTGGCCGCCGCGCCGCCAGCGCCGCTCCGCGCGCCCGGTGAACGCATTCTCGCCACGCCGCTGGCCCGGCGCATCGCCAGGGAACATAAGCTCGCGCTCGATCGCATCGCGGGCAGCGGCGCTGGCGGGCGCATCGGCAAAATTGACGTTCTGCACGCATTAAGTCATCCGGAGCTTATTGCACAACAAACAAAGGCTGCCCCATCGCAGGTGGCGCAAGTTGTGGACCTCGCCAACCTGCCTACGGAGCCTGTGCCGCTGACGCGCATGAGGGCGATCATCGCCGAGCGAATGGTCGAGAGCCTGCGCGTCAGTCCGCACGTGCACACCGTCTACAGGGTGGATATGACGCGCGTGGCGCGGCTGCGCGAGGCGCGCAAGGTGGAGTTCGCCGCCCGTCACGGCGTCAAGCTCACCTATATGCCCTTCATCGCTCGGGCGGTGGTCGAGGCGCTGCGCAAATTTCCCATTGTGAATGCTTCGCTTGAAGGCGCTGCGCCGGAGCTGGCGATCCGCTATCACCGCTCGATCGATCTCGGCATTGCCGTGGCCCTCGATTGGGGGCTGATTGTACCGGTGATCCGACAGGCCGAGAAAAAGAGCTTTGTGGAGATGGCGCGCACGATCGCCGATCTGGCCGCACGCGCGCGAACCAAGAAACTGTCGCCCGACGAGGTGGGCGGCTCGACCTTTACGCTGACCAACGCGGGCGCATTTGGCGGCGAGTATGGACTGCCGATCATCAACCAGCCCGAGTCGGCGATTTTGGCCGTGGGCGGGTTAGGCAAGGAGCCGGCCGTCGTCACCGACGCCGAGGGCAACGAGGCCATCGCCATTCGCTCGGTGCAGCGCTTCTGCCTGGGCTTCGACCATCGGCTGATCGACGGCGCCGACGGCGGCAAGTTCATGCTTGCCTTGCAGCACGAACTGGAAAACTGGGATCAGGAAATCGGCTAGTACCGTGACCGGCCGCAAGCCAAACTACTACTGCACCACGGCGTTGTAGCCATCGCTTTGCAGCTTTTGCCGCCACTGCTCGGCGAGTTCGCGGCTGGCGAAGGGACCAATGCGCACGTGAATCAGGCCGTCGCCCGGCTCACGGTGCGCCGAGGCCTGATAGCCGCGTTTGCGTAGCGCGCCTACCAAAACTTCGGCATCGTCGGGGTTGGCCAGCGCGGCCACCTGCACAATAAGAGAAGCTGCCGGATGCGCGCCGGCTGTCGCAGGAGTTTGGGTGGATTCGGCGGCGCTCCCCTGCTCGGCATTCTCATCGCCATCGGCCGCGGGCTGTGCGCCGTCGGCGGCTGGTTGCGGTGCTACCGGCGCTTGCGCCAGGGCCGAGGGCTTGGGAATCGCGCCGGTGGCTTGCAAAGGTTCCTGCTCGGGCGCGGGCGTTGGCAGCCCCGTGGCCGTCATGCCCGGCGCTGCGGCGTGGTGGCCCAGCGTGTACCCCAGCCAGAAACAAAATCCGCAGAGCAGCACCAGCCCGGCGAGCAATCCTACGATTGTTCCCGAACCCAGCGTCACCTCGGTGTCGCGTTGCGTCCCTTGCCCGATCTGCCGGTTGACCGGCTCGTCGCCGTCGTAATAATCCTTCATGCGCCGCCTGTTGTGTGCTGTTCGCTAGTCTATTGCGATTGGCAGTTGCCTGCCTATTTCCTATCTTATTTCTATCTTAGAAGACTTCGATGGCGCGGCGTGGCTTTCAAAAAGATACAGGCGACCTTCGCACTGGAGTTGCAGGAAGCATACTCGTCAAAATTTTTCCAGAAAAGATCCCCAAAGGGGCAAAGAACAAGGATGTATTCTCAATGGTATGCGCTGTGATTACGGCGCGGCTGGAGTGTGAGTGCGCATGGCCACAACTGACGCAAAAAGCGCAAAAAAATTGGGTAAACGCTCGTGCCCCAAGGCAGAGCACGGCACCAGCGTGAATTCGGCCTTCCACCGGATTCGTGATTTGATCGTGCACGGCCGGCTGGCGCCGGGCAGTTGGATTGTCGAGGGCGACCTGTGCGAATATCTGCAGATGAGCCGGACGCCGGTCCGCGGCGCGCTCTACCTGTTGCAGCGCGAGGGGTATGTGAGCGAGTGCCGCAACGGCAGCAAGTCGCGGATGGAAGTGACGCCGCTGACCAAGGAAGATGCCAACGAGCTTTATCCGATCATCGGAAGACTTGAAGGGCTCGCCGGCCGCCGCGCCGCCGCGCTGCCCGCCGGGCAACGTCGCAAGCTGGCCGTGCAACTTCGGTCGATCAACCAGCAACTGGAGCAGATTGCGCAGAATCACGGCGAACAGAGGCCGGATATTTTTACCCTGGACCACGAGTTTCACCTCCTGCTGGTCGAGGCCGGCTCCGGCGCACGGTTGAGCGCGCTGCACCGGGCTATCGAGCCGCAGACCGAGCGCTACTGGCGGCTCTACGCCAGCTCGATTGTCGGCGAGCTGCACACTACCGCGCTGGAACACGAAGAGATCGTCGATGCGCTGATTGCCGGCGATGCTGAACGGTTGGAGCAGGCCTTGATTGTCAACTGGGAAAAGGGCAGCGAACGGCTGGCCAAAGTGATCGAGCTATTCGGCGAGCGCGGCAGTTGGTAGCGGCGTCGGAAAAGGATTAAACAATCAAAAGGCCGAAGCGATCATCGCTCCGGCCTTCGATTGTTTAGAGCAAATTTCCTTATGGTATATAGGAAGAAAACATCCCTCGGGGCCTAAAGGCCATGTTGATTTGATTGAATTTACGGCACGGCTGAAGCCGTGCCCCTTCAAAACCACTCTACATCTACAAGCGATTTGCTCTAACAAGAAGGAGAAATGCGCTCATTGATTGTATTGGTGGACGCGGTGGGAATCGAACCCACAACCTGTCGGTTAAGAGCCGAATGCTCTGCCAGTTGAGCTACGCGTCCTAAAAGGTTGGAAGGCCACGCGAAGGTTAATTCAGCGCGGCTGGCGCGGAGTAAAAAGCGCTCTCCGCACTTAGAAAGAATACCACAGAGGAGGGTCGGAACCCAAGGCGGGCCAGGGGGATTGAGCATGCCGCCGACGGACGAAGCTGCGCGGTGGCGGAAAGCGGTTGAAGATTGCAGACGACAAAGGCCGCGGCTAGCACCGCGACCTTTCGTCTGCAAAAAAACTGCAATTGCCTGTCGATGGAGAGTCGCTTACTCGACTTCGACCGGATCGACAGAGGCAAAGCGCCCGTGGTTGCCGCGGTCAGTGAACTTGACGCGTCCGGTGACCTTGGCGAAGAGCGTGTCGTCTGAACCGAGACCGACGTTGATGCCGGCCTTGATGTGGGTGCCGCGCTGCCGCGCGATGATCGAGCCGCCGCTGACGAGCTGGCCGCCAAAGGCCTTTACGCCCAGCCGTTGCGCGTTAGAGTCGCGGCCATTAGTGGAGCTACCGCCGCCTTTTTTATGTGCCATGGTTCAATTCCTCTCTGATGATTGCGCGATCTACTTCGCGGCGGAGTAGGTAACGCCGTCGGCCTCGATGGACTGAATGCGCACCTCGGTAAAATTCTGCCGGTGACCTTGCAGCTTCTTGTACTGCTTTTTGCGTTTGAAGTGGAAGACCAGAATCTTGTCGCCACGGCCTTGGCCGAGGATCTCGGCGGTCACCTTGGCTGAGGCCGGCTTGGCCAGTGTTCCCGGCTCGCCGGAAACGGCCAGCACATCGGTGAACTCGACGGCGGGGCTTTCGGAAGCGATGCTTTCGATCTTCAATAGATCGCCGGGAGCGACGCGATATTGCTTGCCACCGGTGCGAATGACTGCGTACATAACGAACCCTCCAGCGTCGCGGCCTGCGCACGAGACGCCAACAACCAAAATCCGTGTGCTAAATTGGGGCGGATACAGAGAACTGCATCGAGAGGCGGGCCGCACACACGCCCTGTGGGGGCGGAGAGCCCGGCGCAACCCGCGCACCCTCCCTAGGGGGCGCAGCGCCAAACTCTATGATTCTATCGTTAAACCGCAAACCGGGTCAATGTGCCCTGCGAACGGTGAAAGATCATGCATTCACCTTGTATCCTAAGAAGTTGCAGTAAAGGTTAGCATTCATGAGTCAAACACTGAAAGCCGTACGCGGCACGCGCGATCTGCTGCCGCCCGAAACCGAGCTCTGGAACCGCATCGAGGCCACGGCCCGCCGCGTCTTTGCACGCTACAACTTCGGCGAAATCCGCACGCCGCTCTTTGAAGACACGGGGCTGTTTGCCCGCGGAGTGGGCGAGGAAACCGACATTGTCTCGAAAGAGATGTACACCTGGGAAGACCGGGCGCGGGCGCAATCGGAAAAGCCCCAATCGCTGACCCTGCGGCCGGAAAACACAGCCGGCGTGGTTCGCGCCTACATCGAGCACAAGCTGGGCGAAACCGGACAGTTGCAAAAGCTCTACTACATCGGCCCGCAATTCCGCCGCGAGCGGCCGCAGAAGGGGCGCTACCGTCAGTTCTTCCAGATCGGCGCCGAGGTGATTGGCCCGCAATCGGCCGGCAGCGAATCGCCGCTGCGCGACGCCGAAGTGCTGGAAATGCTCGCCACGCTGCTCGACGAGCTGGGCATTGTTGGCTGGACGCTGGAACTGAACTCCGTCGGCTCCTCGGCGGACCGCGCGCGCTATAACGACATTCTGCGTTCGGCTCTGGCCGCGCTCGCCCCCAAAATGTGCCAGGATTGCCAGCGTCGCGCCGTTACCAATCCGCTGCGCGTGCTCGACTGCAAGGTGCCCGAGGACCAGCCGATTATCGAAACGTTGCCCAAGATCGCCGACTCGCTCGACGAAGAGTCGAAGACGCACTTTGCGCAGGTTTGCGCGGCGCTCGATGCGGCCGGAGTTGTTTACAAGCTGAATCCGCGGCTGGTGCGCGGCCTGGATTACTACACACGCACCACATTCGAGTTCACGCACGGCGGGCTGGGCGCGCAGAATGCGCTGCTCGGCGGCGGCCGTTACGACGGGCTGAGCGAATCGATTGGCGGACCCAAGGCGCCGGGCATTGGCTTCGCCATGGGTGAGGACAGGCTGGTGCTCACGCTTCAGGCGCAAGAAGCTGACCCGAAGGCTGCCTCACCGCTGTTTGCCGATGCTTTTGTTGCGCCGATGGCTAACGCCAAAGACGCGGAAAAGCTGAAGACGATCAACGCCGCAGCCCTAGCTCTGGCCCGCGAGCTGCGCCGCGCCGGACTCCGCATCGAACTCGGCGAAGGCAGCTTCCGGCTGAAGAAGTCCTTTGAGGCGGCTGACAAATGCGCCCGCCGCATCGTGATTCTCGGTGAAGACGAGCTTGCCTCAGGCGTTCTGACAGTGAAGACCTTTGCGACCGGCGAACAGGCCAAGGTTTCCCGCGCGGAACTAGCGACGTTTTTGGCCTCGCCCGCCGGCGTTTGACGCTCGATTTTGCTTCTAGGCATCTATTTCGTTCCGGAGCATACTGAGCACATGGCCACGCTGCCCGTCTACGAATCCGAGCCGCCGTCTGTCACGGTCGAGGAGTATCTGGGGACCGTTTACGAGCCCGAGTGCGATTATGTGGACGGACGGCTGGAGGAGCGAAATGTGGGCGAGTACGATCACGCACTCCTGCAAACCCTGCTGGCGCACATCTTCATGACCAACCGCAAGGAGTGGGGTGTGCTGCCGTTGACTGGGCTTCGCACTCAGGTCAAACTCACGCGCTTTCGCTGCCCGGATGTGCTGGTGCAGCGCGCCAATGCACCGCGAGAACATATCCTCACGCATCCGCCGCTGATCGCCATCGAGATTCTCTCGCCGGAAGACCGGATGAGCCGCTTTCGCGTGAAGATCGACGATTACGTCGCCTTCGGCGTAGAAAACATCTGGATCATCGACCCGGCTACGCGCTCGGCCATGACCGCTGACCGCTTCGGCATACATCCGGTCGAGTCCGGCGAGTTGACCGTGGCAGGCACGCCGATTCGCGTTGTGCTCGACGAACTCTTCGCGGAACTGGACTGAGCATAGAAAACGATTTTTTGGGGGGGCAATGGAGGCTGCCCCATCCGAGCTTACTCAAACATTTTGCAATATCTGCAACTGGGCATTCGCGTGTTGGATTGCACACCGAAGGAAAAATCGGATCGGGCTAACTGAAGCCTCAATCCACCAGCTTGGCAATCTCGTCCAGGTCGAAGCGCGCTTGGCTGCCTTCGAGCGTAAAAGCCCGTTCGCTGAGCGGCTCCAGGCGGCCCGTGCAATAGCGATAGGCGGGGCCATCGGGATCGAGAATGAGAATGGTGCGAATTCCCATCTTCTCGTAGCGCTCGCCCTTCTTCATTAGTCGCTTCAGTGAGTCGCCGGGCGAAAGAATTTCAAAAACGGCAATGGGCGGATGGGTGGCGATCGGCTCGGCTGGCAGATTGCGATCGAGCAGCGTCACGTCGGGAACCAGGAAGCAGTAGGCGTCTACCTGCACGCGAAGCTCGGGGCGGACACGGATGCCACCAGAAACGGCTTGCCCGCGAAACCAGGCACAGATGGCTTCCTGCCAAGCGGAATGCTCGTTTTCTCCCATATTTCTCTCCTCGATCAGACCATCGATATACTCGGCGTCTGGCGAATAGGAGCTATTGAGATACTCTTCGAGCGGGACAAAGACTGGGGACGCGGCCATGACGCCCTCCTTGTGAGCCATCATAGCGCGACAACGCCCCGTAAGGAATAGAGAAGACGGCGGACAAACAAAAACGCCGCATTCAAACTGCAAATCGCGTCCATTACAATAAAAGAGCGATGTCTCTCGACTTTTTAGGAAATCTTAAGCGTACACATTTGTGCGGTGAATTGCGCGCCGCTCACGCCGGTCAGCAAGTGGTGCTGATGGGCTGGGTTAACCGCCGCCGCGACCATGGCAACCTCATCTTTTTGGACTTGCGCGACCGCAGCGGCATCGTCCAGATTGTTCTCGATCATGAACTCGCTCCCGAGGCTCAGGCCAAGGGTGAACAGGTTCGTCCCGAGTATGTTGTCGCCGCCGTCGGCAAGGTTCGCCTGCGCGACACAAACGAGATCAATCCCAAGATGGATACCGGCGAAATCGAGATTGAAGCGACTCAGTTGCTCATCTTGAACGACACGCGCCTGGCGCCCTTTTCGCCCGCCGAAGAGGCGATTCAGAACGAAGAAGTTCGCCTCAAATACCGCTACGTCGATCTGCGCCGGCCCGAGATGCAGCGCAACTTCCGGCTGCGCCACGACATTACGATGGCGATCCGCAATAGCCTCAGCCAGCAGGGCTTTCTCGAGATTGAAACGCCGATCCTCTGCAAGTCCACGCCCGAGGGCGCGCGCGATTTTCTGGTGCCCAGCCGCATTCATGCCGGGCAGTTCTTCGCTCTGCCGCAGTCGCCGCAGCTCTTCAAGCAGATTCTGATGATCTCCGGCTTCGACCGCTACTTCCAGATCGCGCGCTGCTTCCGCGACGAGGATCTGCGCGCCGATCGCCAGCTTGAGTTCACGCAGATCGACTTGGAGATGAGCTTTCCGCATCGCGAAGATGTTTTCGCCGTCGCCGAAAAGTTTATGGCCTCGGCCTTTGCGGCAGCCGGCGTCACGCTGCCCACGCCCTTCCCGCGCATTAGCTGGGACGAGTCCATGCGCCAGTACGGCACCGACAAGCCCGACCTTCGCCTGCCCGGTCTGGTGGACGTGCGCGCGGCCTTCTCCGACGAGGACCTGGCCAAACTGCAGATCGACCCGGCGCTGCCTGTCGTCGCCTTCCGCACGCCCAATGTCGGCGACTTGAGCCGCAAAGAGCGCGAGGAAAACCACCCGCTCTTCGACATCAAAAAAGGCGCGAAGTTTATCGACGACTTCAAGCGCCTCTCCAAAGGATTCGCCACGCAGGCCGCCAAGGTGCGCGAGCTGGTCGAGGCCGCCGCGGGCGACTTCGTCATCATTGCCGCCGGCGATCCGGCGCATCCGGTCAAGGCTAGCGACACAAAATTTCCCGGCCGGCTCTCCGAGCGCGAAATCAACGTCTACATGGCCGCTGGCAACTTCCGCTCCGAGCTGGCTAAAAAATATGCCGCCCGCCACGGCGCATTCGCCGTTACCGAAAAGGCCGTCACCGAGGCCAATCCCTGGGTCGGTCAGCCGCTGGTCGAAGGCGCCAAGGCCTTTCAGCCTATCTGGATCGTCGACTTTCCGATGTTCGAGTACGATCTGGCCACCGGCAAATGGATGCCAGCGCATCATCCCTTCACCGCGCCTTACGAGGCCGACATGCCGAATCTGGTCAAAGACCCGGCCAGCGTTCGCGCCGACTGCTACGATCTGGCGATGAACGGCCTCGAGCTCGGTTCGGGCTCGATCCGTATTCACCGCAAAGACGTGCAGAAGCAGATTTTCGACTCGCTTGGCATCTCAGACGAGGAGGCCCGGCTGCGCTTCGGCTTCTTCCTGGAAGCCCTCGAGTACGGCGCTCCGCCGCATGGCGGCATCGCCCTGGGCTTGGACCGCATCGTGATGCTGCTGGCCGGCGCGCCCAGTCTGCGCGAGGTTATCGCCTTCCCCAAGACCGCCAAGGCGATTGACCTGATGGCCGAAGCGCCCACGACCGTCTCCGACGAGCAACTCAAGGAGCTGCATATTCGCGTGGCGCTGAAAAGCTAGAGCGCTTTTCACGATAGGTGCATCGGGGGGTGGATTGATTTGACTCCACCCCAGGAGCCTCTATCTTGTTGCTATGGCGCGTCAGTGCGGGGCTCCAGCCCCGCAGTCGCCACGGCGGCCCGGTTTCTACCCCAAGGTACAAAGATCGTTTCCTGGAGGGTACAAATGCGTAAATCCGCGAATTTATTAACTTTTAAGTAAATAGTTAAACCATAGATTCTATTAAGTATATGATTTTACGTAGGCGATTCTGCACCACGTATGGGGCTGATTTTTAAAATTTTTTTCCGGTCAGGATTGAACAAGAGAGACAAGCGGCTGGAGACGGTAAAAATCTATAGGCCTATTGTGCGCGCAAGCGGGGAAATGATCTGCAAAGGCGATGGGAGTCGGGGTCTATCGGATAAATGCCATTTTTAATGGTAAAATGCCATCATGAATGCCATTGTGGAGATCGACCGGTCAGGCAGGATCGTGGTGCCGAAGAAATTTCGCGATACGCTGCACCTGACGCCTGGAACGCGGCTGAAGATTGAGCAAACCGGCGAGCAACTGGTGCTGGAGCAGGAGTTTCCCGAGCCTCGGCTAGAGATGCGCGACGGATTGCTGGTGATGGTGGGCGGGCCACCGCTGAGGGCGGAGGACGTGAACGAGCTGATCGACGAGCAGCGGGAGCGCCGGATGCGGTATGTTGCCGGGCTGACTGACGAGCCATGAAAGCGCCCGGCAGAGTTTTCCTCGACACATCCGTTTTGATTGCCGCCAGCGATACAAATCTGCCGGGCCATGAGAAAAGCCGTCTCCTTCTTGAGGCGGCCGCACGCGAGAGCTGCGCGTGCGGAGCTCACTCGCTTGCCGAGGTCTATGCTGTGTTGTCCCGCTTGCCCGGCGGCCGGCGACAAAGACCAGGGCTTGCATTGCAGGTCGTTGAGCAGATAGCGAACAGAGTGACGGTGGTCCCACTTACCGCCGAAGAGTACGCCGGGACTATTCGCAACGCGGCTCAATTGGGAATAGCTGGAGGAACGATCTACGACGCGTTGCTGGTGGCCTGCGCTCGCAAGGCGCATGCCGAATGGATCTACACTTGGAATCTCCGGCACTTTCGGCTCGCCGCACCGGATCTGGCGGAGAGGATTGTGGAGCCGTAGGAATGAAGTACCCGGCAGCGACAAGCTAGCATCGTGACCAGATGGTTTTGATCTTTAAGTATGGTGGTTCCCAGATCCCAAAAACGGGACCTGGGGCACCATCGATGGCACAAATTTAAGCGGTCAACAAAAAACAGAATACCTATTTGCTGGTGAGTACGGCCGATTCGGCTACCCCCGCCAGACGTTTCTGCCGGTTTTTGTAGCTGGCCTCGATAAACGCATAAAAGAGCGGATGTGGTTCGAGGGGCTTGGACTTGAACTCGGGATGGAACTGGCAGCCGATGAAGTAAGGATGGCTGGGCAGTTCGACAATCTCGACGTAGGTCTGGTCGGGAGAAGCGCCGCTGATGCGCAAGCCAGCGCCGGTTAAAAGCGCCTCGTACTCGCGGTTGAACTCGTAGCGGTGGCGGTGGCGCTCGCTGATCTCTTTAGCGCCGCCGTAGATGCGCGAGGCGAGCGTACCGGGCTGCAGATCGCAGGTCCAGGCGCCCAGGCGCATGGTGCCGCCCATCTCTTCAACGCCCAACAGCTCGCGCAGCTTATAGATGATGCGATGCCCGGCGGCAGGGTCGAACTCGCTGGAGTTGGCGTCTTTGAGGCCGCAAACGTTGCGCGCGAACTCGATGCAGGCGGTTTGCATGCCGAGACAGATGCCGAAATAAGGGACATTTTTTTCGCGTGCGTAGCGGATGGCGTTGAGCATGCCCTCGATGCCGCGCTTGCCGAAGCCGCCGGGAACGAGAATGCCGTCGTAGCCTTCCAGTTGCGGCTCGTAGCCGCGATCTTCGGGCGAGTTGGACTCGAGGCCTTCAGCCTCAACCCAATTCACCTTGAGCTTGAGGTTTTGCGCGATGGCGCCGTGGGTGAGCGCCTCTTTGAGCGATTTGTAGCTATCTTCGTACTCAACATATTTGCCGACGATGGCGATCGAGACTTCATCTTTGGGGTGGTAGCAGCGGTCGACCAGCTCCTTCCACTTGGTGAGGTCGGCCTTGGGGCGTTCGATGCGCAGATATTTGAGGATCAGCTCGTCGACGCCTTCCTGCTGGAAGCCAATGGGCACCTCATAGATCGAGGGCATGGTGCGGTCGCCGATGACGGCCTTTTCTTCGACGTTGCAGAAGGTGGCGATCTTCTGCTTGATCTCTTGGCTGAGGGCGCGCTCGGAGCGGCAGAGCAGAATGTCGGCCTGAATGCCGATCGAGAGCAGCTCTTTGACCGAGTGCTGCGTGGGCTTGGTTTTGAGCTCCTGCGCGGCGGCGATCCAGGGAATGAGCGTGACGTGGACGAAGACGGTGTTTTCGCGGCCGAGATCCTGGCGCATCTGCCGGATGGCTTCGAGAAAGGGCAGCGACTCGATGTCGCCGACGGTGCCGCCGATTTCGACGATGGTGACGTCGGCGCCATTGGAGGCCACCTTGCGCATGGCGTTTTTAATCTCATTGGTGACGTGGGGGATGACCTGGACGGTTTTGCCCAGATAGTCGCCGCGCCGCTCTTTGAGGATGATCTGCTCGTAGATGCGGCCGGTGGTGTGGTTATTGTCGCGGCCGAGCTGCGCGTGGGTAAAACGCTCGTAGTGGCCCAGGTCGAGATCGGTCTCGGCGCCATCGTCGGTGACGAAAACCTCGCCGTGCTGAAAGGGCGACATGGTTCCTGGATCAACGTTGAGATAGGGGTCGAACTTCATTAAATTGATGCGCAGACCGCGGCTTTCAAGCAGACAGCCGATTGAGGCCGCCGCCAAACCTTTACCTAAACTGGACACGACTCCGCCCGTCACAAAGACATACTTTGCCGACATCGCTGCAACCTCATTTTTTAATTGTGTGGATTGGCCGTAATAGGGGGGCACAATCAAGTATGGCAGAAATTTTAGGTTGAAGGAAACGAAAAAAACGCGGCGGACTGTGAATCGCGGGGGAATTATTGTTCATAACTGGCTATTTTTCAGCGTATTGTAAGTTTTTTCGAGTTAGAAATTTCTAGTAGCAGCCGACTAGCCCGAATTGATGCGCGCGGCAGTCTCCATCGATTACAGAGGTGTATTACACTGGCCACATGGCGCGAGCGGCGGCAAATCGGTCAATCCAGTTGCAACCGGGAGCCCGGATTGCAGCACAGGGACACTACGGCCCTTTGGAAGTTGTAGAGGTTGACTTGGGCACAAGGCTCGCCAAGTTTCGCACGGCATCGCCAGAGGGTCCAATTGGACCGGAAACCTCTTTGCCGCTAAGCATGATCAGTCCATTGAGTGAGGAAGACAACCATCGATTCTGGCAAATGCTGACTCAAAACTTGATTGAGGAATTGCGCAAAGAAAGCAAGCTGCCGAAATTTTATAGGAACTTTAGCATCGCCACAGGGGAAGACTCCACAGGCGACGCGGCGGTCTACGTCAAATTGTTTGTAGATTCTCCCAAGGGAGCGGCGCGGGACTCGACGGTTGCACGTTGGAATGAATTTGCCCACCTTGTGCAGGATCGGCTTCTACAACTCCGGCTATCGCGACAACCATATGTGTTTCTTGGAGCAGCGTAATTGTGGCGCTGGCAGACGATCTACTGGAGCAGGCCAAATTTCTTTCCATTCGGGAAGTAGGCCGCGGTAGACCCCGGCAAGCCAGCCTCCGCAGAGCTGTTTCGACAGCCTACTACGCGGTTTTTCATCTTCTCGGAGTGGAAGCGGCTTCTCAAGCGAGTCCAGCTCGACCACGCGGCCTTCGAGATCGCATACAGCGAGCTTTGGCGCATGAAACCATGAGGCAAGCCGCCAGAGCTTTTCAGGCTACCAGTCTTCCTGACTACGTGGCGTCATTCGTTCACCAGCCAATTTCTCCAGAGATTGTGGGTATAGCAAAGAACTTTGTTTTGCTACAGGAAGCACGCCACAAAGCCGACTATGACCTTGCCGAGCCGTTCGATCGCACAACAGTTCAGGGTTTAGTGAATAACGCCGAAGAGGTTTTCCTCCTTTGGAATAAGGTTCGGGAGACTGATGAAGCGCGTGTTTTTCTTGCGGCGCTGATGTTCTGGAAACTCTGGTCAAAGTAGTTTTTCGCTTCTTTGGCAGGCTAATTAGCATCCATAGCGAGGCGGCGATGACGGCGAAAATCGAAGTGCAGAAAGCGGACATTACGCGGCTGGCGGTTGACGCGATCGTGAACGCGGCCAACAGCACGCTTTTGGGCGGGGGCGGCGTGGATGGCGCGATTCACCGCGCGGCCGGCCCGGAGCTTTTGGTCGAGTGCCGCAAGCTGGGCGGCTGCCCGACCGGCGAGGCGAAGATCACAGGCGGTTATCGCCTGCCAGCCAAATTCGTGATTCACACGGTGGGCCCGGTCTGGCACGGCGGCGAGCGCCAAGAGCCGGAGCTGCTGGCCAACTGCTACCGGTCGTGTTTTAAGATCGCGCGCGAAAAAGAATTGCACTCGCTGGCCTTCCCGGCGATCAGTTGCGGCGTTTATGGCTACCCGATCGAGTTGGCGGTCAAGATCGCCGTCAGCGAGACGGTGGCCGAGATTGTCGATAGCGACGTGGTGCAGAAGGTGATCTTCGCCTGCTTTGGCGAGGAGGTTTATCGGATGTATTTGCGAGAGGCGGAAAAGTATTCGTAAACCGCCGCCGCGAACAATAAGAATGCGGACAGACAATTTAAGTCTGTCCGCATTTTTGCCTGTGGGGAGGCCGCGCTACAAGCCGCAATTCATTAAGACAGTCGCTAAAAGTTCAGCGTAATTTTGGCCGTCAGCGCGCGCGGGGTAACGTAGTGCGTGCCGCTGAAGGTGGAGAGAAAGTTATAGAGCGCGGTTTTGTCGGTGAGGTTGATCGCCGTCAGATCCAGATCGGTTTTGAAGCGCTCGCGGCGAAAGAGGTTGCTTTTGCCGAGCGAGGCGTCGAAGAGGCTGCGCGGCGCGATGCGCGGCGGATTGCGGTCGTCGTTTTCCGTGTTGATGGTGGGAATGCGCACCAGCTTCGATGTCAGCTCCGAGGCCGGGCAAGAGGCGAAGCCGGAATTAGGCGTGGCCGCGACGCCGTTGCAGATGAGGCCCGCCTCGAACTGCTCGTCGTCGGTGAGGCTGCTCAGGTTGATTCCCGGTATACCGCCGGTGAGCGTCATCGAGGTCGAGCTGCAACCGCTGTTGGGGTCGCTTGAGTAGCAAGGCACAGCGCCGGCCACCTGGCCCGAATCGTAGCGCCAGTTGAAGCCTCCCCAGAGGCCTTTGAGCCAGCCCGCGTGCGCGACGGTGTATTGCAGGTGCGTGGTCTGATTGAATTTTTCGTCGTGATCGATGCGGAAAGGATGCCCGGTTTGGCTCGCGCTTGCACCGGCGCCGGCCACCTGCGGCGGGAAGAAGCGCGCCGCCACCGAAGAAGCAACGAAGTAGGCGCTGAAGCCGTGCACCTCGGGGAGGTTGGCGTGCAGCGCGTAGCCGGGAATCTTCGAGTTGTGCCAGTCGATGGGAAAAGTGATCGGCGTGTTGCCCAGCACGGAGAAGTCGAAGGCGTTGTGCGTGTACTTCCAGATGTATTCGCCGCTGACGATGAGATGCTTGCCGAAGCCCTGCTGCAGGCTGGCGTGGAACTCATTGCGGAAGCCCGGCGCCATGGTGGTGGCCACGCCGGAGGTGCAACTGAGCAGCGGCGCAAGCACCGCATTGGCGCAACCTTCGCTGGAGAGGACCAGATTCTCATTGAAGGGCGTCTCGAGCGTGCGCGCGTAGGAAGCGCCGAGGACCGTGCCGGTGCGCTTGATGTTGTAAGCCACGCCGGCGCGCGGCTCGGCCTGCCGCTCGGTGGTGAGGCCGTTGTAAAGGTCGCCGCGCAGGCCTAAGTTCAGCGTCCAGTTGCCGAGCTTGATTTGATCTTCGACGTAGAGCGCGAGCTCTTTGATGCTTGCGTGGCCAAAGTAAAGATAGTCGCCGCCGCCGCGGGTGAGGTCATAGGGTGCAAGAACGGAGTTATAGCTGGCATTGGCAAAACTGGTTGTGCCGTTGCAATCGGCGGTGCTGGAGTAGCCGGCCAGAGCCGCGCCGCTCGCGTCCACGCAGGGCGAGTTGTAGGTGCTCTCGACGATTCCCAGCGCATCGTGCTCGCGCAAAAATGTCTGGCTGTACTGTGCGCCGACTTTGATATTGTGCGCGCCGCGCTCGTAGGAGTAGTCGGAGTGCAGGCCGGCGTTGGTCAGCGTGCGGTACTGGGAGATCGAGGAGGTTTGCAGATTCGCCGCGCTCAGATCGGCCAGCGGATTTGAGCTGGGGTAGTAGCCGTAGAAATCTTTGCGCACAAATGCACCCAGATTGAAGAGCCCGGTTGTGCCGACGATGTGCGTGTAGGTGGGCGAAATGTTCATAGTGTTGATTTTCGAAAGCTGATCGGCGTCGCCGACGCTGCCCAGGGTGGGGCTGGCGCTTGTGCCGCCGGAGATGACGTTCTGTACATCCACGTTGCCGTAGGCATTGGGCGTCTGGAACCACGAGCGGCTGTAGTTCAGGTCAAGGTGAATGGAGTCGGCCGGATCGAAGCTGTAATCGACGCGATCGAAGAAATTTTCTTCATTGCCCGTGTCGTGGAAGACCGCGTATTCGGGCGCATCGAGAAAGCGGCCGGTCTTGAGGCCGTCGGCCTCGATAAAGTTGCCCCAGCTTGCGCCACCGTAAGAGAGATTGAAGCCGCCGGAGGCCGAGCCGAAGCTGCCGTAGGAGGCGTTGACGTTGCCGTTGGGCGTGGTCGCGCCCTGGCCGGAGCGCGTGGTGGCCACGATTACCAGACTGGTTTTGCCGCCATACTCGGCCGGCGGCGCGCCGCTGATGACCTCGATTGATTGAATCGAATTCGAGGGCAACTGATTCGAGAAAACTTTGCTTTGCTGGTCAGTGATCGACTGGCCGTCGACTGAAAACGAATTCGAAGCATGGTCGCCGAGACCGTGAAAGAGTCCGTTCGAGTCAGCCGAAACACCGGGCGTGGTCTCAGTGACCAGCGAGCTGAGCGTCGAGGACTGGCTTTCAAGCGGCACCTTGTTGAACTCGTCGCGATCCACGTCGGTGTGGAAGGTCGGGTCGTTTTCTACTAAGTCGCCATCGGACTCGACGGTGACGGTCTGCGTTCCGCCGGCGATCTGCAGCACCAGCTTCAACGTGATTCCTACGGCTGAACGAAGTTCCACGCCTTGGCTGAGGCCGGCAAAGCCGTTGGCCGCGATGGAGATTTTGTAAGCGTTGAAGGGAATATTGGAGAGCGTGAACTGGCCGGTTGCGTCGGTGGTCGTGGAGCGGTTGAAGCCGGTAAGACCGCTGGCTAAACGCACCGATGCGCCGGGAATTACCGCGCCGCTGGGATCGGTAACGACGCCGCGCACGAGGCCGGCGCTGCCGCTCTGCGCCGAAGCGGAGAGTGAGGCGAAAACAAAAATAAAGAGAAATATAAGTCGCGATATTGAGCGGGAGTGCAACAACATTTGGAAGAATCTCCTGAACCATGGCTGAAAAATCGGGGAAGGAATGCCGCCGGCTTTAAGGCCAGGGCGTTTATAAGGTATAAGTCGGACGCCGATCCGTTTCCACGCGGAAGACCTGGGAATTTTTGCGCGCCCGCCGATTGACGGGAAAAACGCATAAGTGGAATAGAAACGGAAAACGCCCTAGTGCTCTGCCTTGTAAAGTTCGCATCAAAATAAATTGTGATGCTGAGCGAAGCCAGCCGCGTGAGGAAAGAGTCAACGGAGCCGCGGTGGTTTTCTGCCTATTTTGTTACGAACTTTTGAGAGAGCACACTTGTTAGTAAGAGGCTGGAGGAGGACGAATGAAGATTTTGGAGCGGCACTGCCAGACGACGGCGGCGGGTACAGCCTGCGGAACGGCCGCGCTGAGCGAGGTTAAGACGATGACGACCGCCGCGGCGACCATCGGCGCAATCGTCTGCATCGCGATGCAGAGTTGGCAATGATCGGCGTCGATCGGATTGGAGTGAACGTGGGCGACCTGGGCTACGGCAAGCAGCGCCAGCAGAATCAGACAGAGCACCGCGATCGTCGGCAAAAATCCCTTGACCGCGCCGTGCCTCCGCCCGAAAATCGCTTGAAATCTCTTCAACCGCTCGATCCTCACTTCTTATTTTACAGAAAGTCTATTTCGTCTACTCCTTTTGACGCGCCACCGCCGGCCGAGTTTCATTAAATCGGGAGGAAAGCTCTGGCAAAGCCGTATTTTGATCGAGCGCGGCTTGAATGTGTGCCGAAAGGCTCTGAATGTAGGACCAGAGGAAGAAAAAAGATCCCGCAGGGCCTAAAGGCCACGTTGATTTTGCGGCAGTTACGGCACGACTCAAGTCGTGCCCTGACACTTCTTGCTACTCCGGCGACATTTTTCCGCTTTCAGGCCGCGCTTCGTGAATACTTATCGAAAACCTATGGTTCTTTGCGCCGGTTTGTGTAAGATAACTCTGGCCTTCGCATCAAGGACCAAAGCGATAGGCATGGGCGCGAGATGGTTACTTGGGCGGTTGACAAAGATTTCGTGGCCAGCCTATTGTGACTAGGTTTTGGGGGTAGGAAAGGAAGGACTTTTTAATGGTTGCATATTTTCAGCTTCAGCCCACTGAAGCGGACCTGCAGCAATTGGCAGAGGAGTATTGGAAGAACGCCAACAAAAAAGAGCGCGAGTTGGAAACGGCGGCATTCGAAGCCGGCGAGGCGATTCGCAAGGGCGAATACACGCTGGCGAACGTGGAAGCGATCGTGCGTTGGAAGTCAGAACATGCGGTGCAGTATCTGATCGGCAACAGCAACGAAAAGATCAAGCAGGCGCTTACTGTGGCCGCATCGCCGGCCGCCCCCGTCGAAGAGGCCGTCAAGGCGCTTACATCGCTGCACGGCGTAGACCTCTCGGTAGCCTCGGCGATTTTGGCGGCGATTTTTCCCGATCGCTACACGGCGCTGGATTACCATACCTTGTCGGCGCTCGGGCACGCTCCGCACGACATCCGGTTTTACAAAGAGTATCTGGAGTTCTGCAACCAGTTGGCCGAAAGCAACATCGTCAATCCGCAGACCGGGCTGCCTGGACCCACTCCGCTGCGCGCGCTCGACCGCGCACTTTTCGAATGGGCGTGCGGGCACGACGAATAGCCGCGGGATGGCGAGCAAGAGCGGCTGTTTCACGGCAGACATAGCGGAGTAAGGATTGACTTACACCCCACCCTAGCCGCAAAGAACGCGGCTAGAATGGGGCACCCACATTTTTCTGTTCTATGGGCGAAAGAGCTCCAGAGATAGAAGTTTGGCGGGCGGAATCGATAGAGCCGTGCGAGAGGGTAAAATTTCTCTCGTGAGTTCATCGTTTGAAATCGGGCCGGTATCGGTCGGGTCGGGGCGGCTGTTTCTGATTGCCGGGCCGTGCGTGATCGAGTCCGAAGCCCACGCGCGCAAGATGGCCGAGGCGATCCAGCGGATCACGGCAGAGCTGGGCATTCCTTACATTTTTAAGGCCAGCTACGACAAGGCCAACCGCACCAGCGTGAAGAGTTTTCGCGGGCCGGGGCTGAAAGAGGGCGTGCGAATATTGGGCGAGATTGCGCGCTCGACCGGGCTGCCGGTGCTGACCGACGTGCACGAGGCGGCGCAGTGCGAAGTGGCCGCCGAGGCCGCCGATGTGCTGCAGATTCCGGCTTTTCTTTGCCGGCAGACCGATCTGCTGGTGGCCGCGGGCCGGACGGGGCGCGCGGTGAACATCAAGAAGGGGCAGTTTGTCGCGCCCGGCGATATGATCCACAACCTTGAAAAAGTGCGCTCGACCGGCAACGAACGCGTATTTTTGACCGAGCGCGGCGCCAGTTTCGGCTACAACAATCTGGTGGTGGATTTTCGCGCGCTGGCGATTATGCGCGCGATGGCGCCGGTGGTTTTTGACGGCACGCACTCGGTGCAGCAGCCTTCGGCGGCGAATGGGGTGAGCGGCGGGCAGCCGGAGTTTATTCCGCTGCTGACGCGCGCGGCGGTGGCCGCCGGCATCGACGGATTGTTTCTTGAAGTGCACGACGATCCGGCGAATGCGAAATCCGATGGCGCGAATGCGCTCGATTTGAAGTTGCTGCGGCCGCTGCTCGAAAGATTGCTGGCGATTCAGGCGGCGGCAAAGTAGAGCAAATCGCCTGATGGTATAGAGGAAAAACTTCCCTCAGGGCCTAAAGGCCACGTTGATTTGATTGCGTTTACGGCACGGCTAAAGAGGCTGCGGAAAGACGTGGCTGTGGAAGATCGAAGATTAGCAGGGCCTAAAGGCCACATTGATTTGATTGCGCTTGCGGCACGACTGAAGTCGTGCCCTGTTACAAAACCGCTTGTTGAAAGACATTCTGCGAGTTTTTCCGCTCGCCGCGGCGAGTAAAGTCGTGCCCTGTTACAAAACCGTTCGTTGAAAGACATTCTGCGAGTTTTTCCGCAGCCTGTAAAGCCCGTACCCTTCAAAACACGAATTTTTCCGCTCGCCGCGGCGAGTAAAGCCGTGGCCCTTCAAAGCCACTCTGCACCTACAAGCGATTTGCTCTAAAGCGATCAGTGCGCGGCGCAGGGCGTGGCCGCCGTAGTTTTTCCATCCAAAACAAAACAGGAAACGCCGTTGAGATCGGTGCGGCGGGTGCGTACGTGCGCGGCTTGCAACTCTTCGAGGACTTCTTCGCGCGGGTGTCCGTAGCGGTTGTGCAGCCCGCAGGAGATGACGGCCCACCGAGGAGCGACGCGCGAGAGAAACTCCGGCCGCGTGGAGGTGATGCTGCCGTGATGGCCGACCTTGAGCAGCGAGCTTTGGAGATCGGGCTCGGCGAGCATCGCTTGCTCGACGGGCGCTTCGGCGTCGCCTTCAAGCAGCATCGAGGTTGCGCCGTAGGCCAGGCGCAGCACCAGCGAATCGTTATTTGTGGGCTCCGCTTCGGGCTGATAGCCGCTGAATGGGGCGAGCACGTTGACCTGCGCGCCGCCGAAGGCGAAGCTCTGGCCGGCGCGCAGCGGGCGCAGACGGACGTGCAGTTGCGCGGCCTCGCTTAATAATGCGTTGTAAGCGGCGACAGGCGGATTGTTGCCGACCCAGAGCTCGCCGGGATTGAAGTTGCGGAGTACGGCGGGCAGTCCGCCCATGTGGTCGGAGTGCGCGTGACTGAGGGCGACGGCGTCGAGATGGCGAATGCCGCGCGCCCAGAGAGCAGGCGAGACAACCTCCTCGCCGATGTCGAATTCCGAGGCGGTTTGGCGCGGTCCGCCGCCGAAGCCGCCGCCATCGACGAGCAGGGTTTTGCCGTCGGGTGAGATGACGAGCAGCGAGTCGCCCTGGCCGACGTCGATTGCTTCAAGCAGCAGGGCGTTGTGCGGCCGGTCGATGGGGCGAGGGGCGACGGCGACGAGAGCCGCGAGCAGCAGGGCGACCGAGGCGGCGTAGCGCGGCCAATGGCGGGTGGTTGCTACAGCTTGCCAGGCGAAGAAAATCGCCGCGCCGAGCAGCGCGCAAAAGATCAGCGATTGGCTGAGCAACGGCGTGGGAATGCGGAAGTCGCCCATGGCCATGGAGCCGAAGAAATGCACCAGCCAGACGCCGAAATGAAGAACGACGGCGACGGCGATGGCGGGAATCGCGGCTGCCGGAGGATAGGCGACGAGCAGGATCAGCATGATGAGCGCGGCCGGCATGAGCACCGAGAGCAGAGGCAGAATCAGCAGATTGACCGGCAGAGCGAAGAGCGTAATGCGATGGAAGTAGACGGCCATCGGCATGGCCATTGCCAGCTCTACGACGCAGGAGATGACGACCAGTTCATAAAGGCGCAATGCGAAACGCAGGCACCAGGGAAAGAAGCGCCAGGCGATCAGGCGGCTTGTCGCCGGCTCCAAATTTTCGGCGAGGAAGCGCAAGGCGAAGCGGTAGCTGGCAAGTTTGGGCGCGAGCTTGGCGTCGACGGCGAGCAGGCGAAGGTTGCGCGTTGCGGTGAGATAAGGGTGGATCGTTGCTTCGAGTAGCGGCGCGGCGACGCCGGCGATGGCGACGACGGCCAGCAGCGTCATCTGGAAACTGGAATCGAAGAGGCTGCGCGGGCTTGCTACCAGCAGGCAAAGCGAGGCGAAACCGACGATATTCAGCGGGCGGCGCTCGCGATAGATCAGGCGGCCGAGCAGATAGAGCGAGACCATCCAGAGGGAGCGCTGAACGGGCGTGGCGAAGCCGGTGAAGAGCGCGTAGGCGCAGGAAGCGGCGATGGTCAGCAGGGTGGCGGGCGTGCGCGGCAGACGCAGCTTGTGCGCGATCCAAAAGATAAAGCCGGCGACGATGGCCAGATGAAAGCCCGAGACGACGAGCATGTGAAAAGAGCCGGTGCGCTCAAAGCCGACGCGGAGCGAATGCGTGAGATAGGTGCGGTCGCCGGCGACCATGGCGGCGAGCATGATGGCGTCGTTTTGGCTGAGGCGCAGCGCGGCGGGAAGCCGATGCATGGCGGCGGGCAGCGCCAGAAGCCGCGCCGTTGTGGCGTGCTGCCACTGGCCGATGCGGCAGGAAAAGAAGCGGCCGGGCTCGACGCCGAGCAACTCAACGCGGTCGCTGGCTACGGTCGCCGTCGAAGTGATTCCCTGATCGAGTAAATAATCGGCGCGGCTCCAGACGCCGGGATCGTGATAAATCCTTGGCGGCAGCAGGCGGGCCACGGCGCGAATGCGCTGGCCGCAGCGCAGGGGCAAAAGGGCGCTTGCCGAGGGCCAGCGGACTGTCAGCCGTACACCGCCCGAGGCAGGCCGCGGAGTATCGATGGCGTCGGTGACAACTTCAATGCTGGCGACGCGCAGATCGACGCGCTGCGAGGGAGTGGTGGCGGAGGGCTCGTCGATGTTGGCAACCGTTTCATCGCGTACCGGACCGGTATCGACGACGACGCCTTCGACGGTACGCAAAAGATCGTCGGAAAGATCGGCGATTGTGGGCGAGGGAACAGGATGCGGTTCCATTTGCGCGCACCATGAGCCCAGCAGCAGCCACAAAATGGAGAGCGGCAGCCAAGCGATGCGCTGTGCGCGAAAGGCCGCCAGAATGCACAGCGCGGCGATGGGCGCGAGCGCGGCCAGCACCAGCGGCGGCCGCAACCAGAGCCAGTGCGCGAGCAGAATTCCGGCGGCGAAGAGCCATGCGGCATGGAAGAGCGGAAAACCGCTCAAGCCTTGCGCGGAATGTGGGGAAGCGGAGTGCATCGCGCCTGCCAGGAGGCCCGAGTTCGGTTCAAGGCTATCAGGAATTCGAGGCTTTGGCGCGCAATCTTACGATGGTTTCAAGGTGGAAGGTTTGGGGAAAGAGATCGGCGAGCGAGATTGACTCAATGGCGTAGCCGGCATCGAGCAGTGTGCGCAGATCGCGGGCGAGGGTGGCCGGATCGCAGGAGACATAGACGAGCGCCGGCGCGGCGACGTGCGCGAGCAGTGTTGTAACCTCCGCGCCGAGGCCGGTGCGCGGCGGATCGACGACGATCAGATCGGGACGCGCGTTGCGCACCGCGCCACGCAAAAATTTATCGGTAGTGGCGCTGACGGCTTCGGCATTGGTTTCGCGCAGATTGTGCTGGAGCGCGGCTTCGGCTGCTGGAGCGGATTCGACCGCGATGACGTGCGCGAATTGCTCGGCCAGCCGACGGGCAAAAAGGCCGACGCCGGCGAAAAGATCCCAAGCCACGGCGCCGGATTGGCCGGCGGTAACGCACTCGGCCAGTTGCTCGACCAGCCAGCGGTTTACCTGGAAGAAGGCGCCCTGATCGACGCGATAGTCGAAGGGGGCGACGCGATAGACGAGCGAGCCAGCGCCCCAGTGCGTGAGTTGGCGCGGTAATTCGCCGGGCGCGCTTTCCGAGGCGAACTCAATGCCTTTGGTTTCGGGAATTTTTTCTACGAACGATTGGGCGAATTCTTCCCACAGCGCTTTGTTGCCGGCGGCAACGGTTACGCCGACGAGCAACTCGGTTTCATCCGCGTTGCAGAAGAGAGAAATTTCACTTGGGCGATAATGCGGCGGCAGGGCGTGCGCAAGTTCGCCCGAGGCGAGAGCGGCGCGGACGAGTAACGGCGCGGCGATGGGGCATTCGGCGAGCGGAACGACATCGTGCGAGCGGCGGCCGCGATAGCCGGGATGGCCCTCGGCGTCAAAGGCCAGACGGATGCGGTTGCGATAGCCCCAGGGCTCGGCGGCGAGCACGGTCATTTCATCGGGAGCGGAGAGGTGGCCGCGCTCGAGGGTTTCGCGCAGAATGGTCTGCTTGTAGGCGAGCTGCGTGGCGTAGTCGGCGTGCTGATACTGGCAGCCGCCACAGATGCCGAAGTGCCGGCAGGCGGGAACCACACGCTCGGGCGCGGCGGTGACGATCTCTTCGATTTCAGCCGTGGCGTAGTTGCGCTTGGCTTCGAGCACGCGCACGCGCGCCTCTTCACCCGAGAGCGCGAGCGGGACAAAGACAGCTTTGCCTTCGGCGTGCGTCAGGAAAGCTCCGCCGTAGATCGGTTTTTCGATTTGCACCAGTTGCGGCAGCGAAGGGGTGGGAGCGGCGCGATGCGCGGGTGTGGGGCGATGCGTGGGGGCGGCATTTTGCCGCGCGAATTTTTTTGTGTTTTTTTTCATGCTTGACTCATGTAGAAGAGGCTCAGCCGCGGCAGATTGTAGTTGGCCAGCAGTTGTTTTTGGGTGAATTGCCGCTCGACCTGGCGCAGTTGCACGGCGCCCATGCGGCTGCGGTAGGGGGCAAGCTCGCGTGCGGCGCGCTCTTTGAGGCTTACCAGCAGATCTTCAGGAGCGGCGGCGGTGAGCGCGGCGAAGAGTTTTTCTTCAAGAACGGTGAGGGAGCGCTCGAGGGATTCCAGATCGACGGGATTTTTTCCCTGGCCGGCCGCGAGGGTTTCATCGGCCAGCTCGCGCAGCCGCGCGGCGATTGCGCGGCAGGGTTCGGGAGCGATGGTGGCTGTCGCGAGCGCGTCGGCGGCCGAGCGAAGATGCGCGGCCACGCGCTCGGACTCAAAGCCCTGCTCCTGCTGTGGCGCGGTGCTTTCGGTTGCGGCGCCTGCCGCGGCTTCATTGATTTCCATTGCCGCCTGCATTACCGCCTGCGAGCACCAAGCCAGGCCGTTGATCCGCTGCGGGCCGCGCCGCGAATGGGTTTTGCGCGCATCGTGTTTGTCGAAGGCCGCGTCGATGCCGCGCAGAGCGGCTTCAAGGGAAATGCCGGCCTCGCGCCAGCTTTCGATCAGGGCCCAATCGAGGGTCGAAAGCAGCAGCGCCGTTCCGCGCCGCTGCTGGAAGCGTTCTTCGATCTCGGTAAAGTAGTTGAAGTAATTCAGCACTATCTCATCTTAAATTCGGCGGGGGCTGGGGCCGGTCGCGATGCGCTGCCGGCCAGGATTTTATTTGCATTACTTTTCATTACTCAGTAATGTAAAGGCATGGAGCGGACCACACATCAATTCACCATCTCCATGCCGCCCGAGATGGCCGAGCAGGTCGCGGTATTGGCGCAGGCCGAAAGCCGGACCGTCAGCGAGTTGTTCCGCGAGGCCTTTCGCGCCTATCGCGCGGTGCGCGTGCGTGCGTTGCTGGATGCTTCGCAACAGGCGGGCCGTCGCGTGCGCCACCGGAATTACACTCCGGCCGATGTGCCAAGACTGATCCGCGAAACGCGCCGTGAGAGCGAGCGGAAGCCGCGCGCAAAATGATTGTTGTTTTGGACACCAGGGAAAATCTGAATTAGTTCGCGAAATGCTAACGAAACAAAGCTCCTCAGGGGCTAAAGCCCACGATTTTATGAGGCCATTTCGGCACGACTGAAGTCGTGCCCTGACACTTCTTGCAATGCCTAATTAAAGTCGTGCCCTGACACTTCTTGCAATGCCTAATTAAAGTCGCATCCTGACACTTTCCGCAATGCCCAATGAGTTTTTCAGCTTGCCGCTGCGGGTTGGCCGGCGCTCAGAACAACAATTTTATTCAAGCACTGTTCCAAATGCTATTTACCGATACGGCGTAGCACGAGCCGTGGTCAGCTCAGAAACTCGGCGATGGCCGAGACGACGGCTTGCTGTTCGTCGGCTCGCAGCTCGGGGAAGATGGGCAGCGCCAGCACTTCATGGGCGGCGCGCTCGGCCTCGGGGAAATCGCCTTCGACGTAGCCCAGGCTTTTGAGCGGGGCCTGCAGGTGCAGCGGGACCGGGTAGTAAATTGCCGAGCCGATTTTGCGCGCGGCCAAAAATTCATGCAGCGCGTCGCGGCGCGGGGCGCGGATGACAAATTGGTGCCAGACGTGATGCGCGCCGGGAACTTCGACGGGAAGAATGATTCCTTTGGATGGATACGGCCCGGTTTCTGCCAGTCCTGCTTTGGCGAAGAGCTCGCGGTAGCGCGCGGCCAGAGTGCGCCGGGCATCGTTCCAACCGGCAATGTATTTGAGCTTGACGCTCAAGACCGCGCCCTGAAAGCCGTCCATGCGCGTGTTCCAGCCGAGCTCGTCGTGGTAGTAGCGGCGGCGCATTCCATGCTGACGCAACATGCGGGCCCGCTCGGCGAGCTGATCGCTGTTGGTGGTGACCATGCCGGCGTCGCCGGCGGCGCTCAGGTTTTTGGTGGGATAAAAGCTGAATGCGGCGGCGTTGCCCAATCCGCCGGCTTTAACGCCATTCCATTCCGCGCCCCAGGCCTGGGCCGCATCTTCAATGAGCTTAAGATCGCGCTCGCGCGCGAGACGGGAAAAAGCCGTCCAGTCGGCGCATTGGCCGTAGAGGTGCACGGGCAGAATCGCCTTGACGGCTTTGCCGCGCTCGCTGGATAAAAGTTTTTCAACGGCGGCGGGCGAAAGGTTGAAGGTCTCAGGATCGATGTCGGCCAGAGCGGGAGTGGCGCCGGCGCGCAGGATGGAGCTGACCGAAGAGAAGAAGCTGAAGGGGGTGGTGATGACCGTCTGACCGGCGCCGATGCCGGCCGCGGCCTGCGCCAGCCATAGCGCGTCGGTGCCCGAGGAGCAGCCGATGGCGTGCGCTACGCCCAGATGCGCGGCGGCGGCGCGCTCGAAGTCGGCGACGTGCTGGCCCAGAATGAATTGCTGCGTTTCAAGCACATGGTCCAGCGCCGCGAGCAGCTCGCTGTGGAGCGGGAGGTACTGGCGCTTGAGATCGAGCATTGGGACAGAGAGAGCTGTACCACGAGATGGAAGTTCAGCTTTTTTCACACCTAGATGCTATCAGCCGGCAAACGGGCACGTCCCACCGGAAGCAGGGCAATTTGATGGCGAATTACGGTTCTTTTTCGCGGGAGTTGAAATCGGCAGCAAATGTCTATAAAGTTGTCACATTGCGGGGAGTACCCGGCGCCGAGGGTTACGGAGCCGCCCCTGCGGACCTGCAGTATGGTGTAAGACCGATGTAAAAAAACTTCGTGAAGAAAGTAGGAGATCGGCACATGGAGAACAAGCCGGCACAAAATATACAGGATACCTTTCTGAATACGGTTCGGAAAGACAAATCCCCCATTACGATTTATTTGGTCAGCGGCGTTAAGCTGACCGGGAAGATCAGATCTTTTGACAAATACTCGGTGCTGCTGGAAAACAACAGCCAGGAGCAATTGATCTTCAAGCACGCGATTTCAACGGTGGTAAGCAACCGAGGCGTGATGCACAGCGAGCATCGGCCGGTTGTAGCGCCAACAACGGGTATTGGCGCGGTTCCCGTTGCCGCGATTCCAGCTATCCCGGCGGTCCCGGAGCAACGATAACGCCGGAACGAGCGGTTCTGGTTGGAGTCGAATTCAGCGTACGTTCGCGCGTGATACGTGCGGGCGCAAAAGGCGAAGCCATGCCTGACGCGTCTTTGGATGACGCGCTGACCGCGACTGCGGCGGCGGGTCATGCGGACGCGCCATACCGGCTGCACGAACTCAACACAGAAGAATCGCTGGCCGAGTTTCGCGAGCTGCTGGAGAGCGCCGGCGGCGAAGTTGTGGCTGAGATCGTGCAGCGTCGTCCGCGGCCCGATCCGGCTACGCTGATTGGCTCGGGCAAGGTGGAAGAGATTGCCGGCGTCGCCGCATCGACCGAAGCCGAGCTCATCCTTTTCGATCACGACTTGACGCCGACGCAACTGCGCAATCTGGAAGCGGCGCTGCCCTGCCGGGTGCTCGACCGGACGCAGCTGATACTCGACATATTTGCCCGCCATGCCCGCACGCGCGAGGGGCAGGTGCAGGTGGAGCTGGCGCAACTGGAATACCTGCTGCCGCGGCTGACCGGCCGAGGCAAGGCGATGTCGCAGTTGGGCGGCGGCATTGGCACGCGCGGCCCCGGCGAAACGAAACTGGAGACCGACCGGCGGCGGATTCAGCGGCGGATCGATCAGCTCAAGGGCGAGCTGGAGGCGGTGCGACGCGTGCGCCACCAGCAGCGGCAGCGGCGCGAGGCCGTGCCGGTGCCGACGGTGGCGCTGGTGGGCTACACCAATGCCGGCAAGAGCACGCTTTTTAATGCCATGACCGGCGCGGGGGTTCTGGCCTCCGCGCGGATGTTCGCCACCCTTGACCCCAAGCTGCGCGCGGTCGAGCTGCCCAGCCGCCGCCGCGTTCTGCTTTCCGACACGGTCGGCTTTATCCGCAACCTGCCACATACGCTGGTCACCAGCTTTCGCGCCACGCTTGAAGAGGTCGTGCAGGCCGAGGTTTTGATTCACGTTCGCGACGCATCTTCGGGCTACGGCGAGGAACAGAAGACGCAGGTGGAAAGAGTGCTGGGCGAGCTGGAGAGCCTGGCCAAGCCGCGCATCGAAGTGCTGAACAAGATCGATCTGCTGCCGGAGGTAGAGCGCGAGGCGCTGCTGTCTCGCACGAATGCCAGTCCAAAAGATAGAGGTGCGGTAGCACTTTCGGCGCGCAGCGGCGAGGGGATTGCCGCGCTGCTGGAGGCGATTGACGAGGCGCTGCACATCGATCCGCTGGTGGAGGCCGAGCTGCTGGTGCCGCAGAGCGAGGGCGCTGTGCTGTCGATGATCGAGGCCGGAACGATCATCCACGCGCGCGAGTACGAAAGCAATGCCGTCCGCCTGAAGATCAGCGGCCCGGCATCGCTCATCGGACGATTGCGGCGCTTTCGCGCGTAGGGCTCCGCGTAGAACTTCACTCCTGGTGTTGCATCAAGCGAGCGCTGGATGACGATCCCAGGTTCCAGAATCGGGACCTGGGGCACCCAGAAGTTCGCTACACAAAGAGCGAAAGCACGCTATCCGCGGTGTTTCGGACCGCCGCTGCGTTTGCCACCGAAGCGCGCGCCGCCTTTTGCGCCGCCGCCGCTGCGTTTGCCGAAGCTGGGCTTCGAAAAACCGCTTTTCTTGGGACCGAAGCCGGGGGCTTTGCCGAAGCTGCCCTGCGGCCTGTCGTTCCGCTTGAAGGGCGGCCTGGAAGTGCGCGGATTGAAGGGCGGCCTATCTCCCTGCGGAGCGAAGGCTGGCTTTTCACCGTGCGGCGTAAAGGGCCGGCGCGTGGCCTGATCGGAGCCGGAGCGCTCGCGGCCGGCAAAACCGGGACGGTCGAATTTGGGACGGTCAAAATTAGGCCGATCGGAATGCGGGCGGTCAGAATTCGTTCCGCCGGGACGCGGCCGATCGAAACTCGGTTTGCCGAAGGGCTTGTTGAAGGGCTTATCGAAGCGCGGCTTGGCTCCGTAGGAATTTCCGCGCGGCTTGTCGAAGCCGGGCTTGGAAAAACCTGGTTTAGAGAATCCAGGTTTAGAGAATCCAGGCTTAGAGAATCCAGGCTTAGAGAATCCGGGTTTGGAGAATCCGGGCTTGGAGAAAGCCGGCCGCGATGAACTTGATCTGGAGAAAGCCGGCTTTGGATCGCCGCGGAATTCTTTGCGCCCGGTCTCAACGCCATCCGCGCGCGGTTGCCACTCCCGTTTGGGGCGATCTTCGCCGTGGCTGAAGGAGCTGTGCCCGGCGTTGCCGCCGAACTCGGGTTTGCGCGGCCGCCACTCCGGTTTTCCTGGCTTTTGCCAGCGCGGTTTTTCGCCGGCATTGCGCGGTTGGCTGTCGCGCCGCACAAACTTGCCGCGGCGTTCGGCGTATTTTTCGCGTTTTTCAGCCGAGAGGCCAGCGGTTTTGGGCAGCGCCAGCTCGGTGCGGAGACGGCGAGGCTTCATCTTGCCCGCGGCGGTCTGCTGCAGGGCATCGACCTCATCGAAGGTCAGCGGGCGCATCTGGCCCGGCTCCACGTCGAGCACAAGCGGACCGTAGCCGATGCGCCGGATTTTTTCGGCGAAGTGACCGATGGAGGCGAAGATTTTTCTGATCTCGCGATTGCGGCCCTCGGTGAGAACCACTTCGAACCAGGGATTGTCGCCCTCGCGCACCTGGCGAATCCTCGCCGGGGCGGTGCGCACGCGCTCGGAGCCGGCTTCGCCGCGCTCAATTTCGACGCCGGCGCGCAGCCGCTCCAATTCCTCTTCTTCCGGATTGCCGGAGACCTTTACCAGATAGGTTTTTTCAACGCCGGCGCCGGCGCGCGTGAGCAGATTGGCCAGCTCGCCGTCGTTGGTCATCAGCAACAGGCCCTCGCTCAGGTAGTCGAGGCGGCCGACGGGATAGAGCCGCTCGCTGGTTTTGGCGAAGAACTCCATGACGGTGGGGCGGCCTTCGGGGTCGCTGACCGTGGTTACGTAGCCCTTGGGCTTGTTTAGCAAGAAGTAGCGGCGGCGCTCGACGCCGTGCAGCAGCTTGCCGTCGACGCGGATGTGGTCGCGCTCGGGATCGGCCTTGCTGCCGAGCTCGGTGACCACCTGGCCGTTGACCTGCACGCTGCCGGCGACGATCAGCTCTTCGGCGCGGCGGCGGCTGGCGATTCCAGCCTGAGACAAAATTTTCTGCAGCCGGACGAGCTTGGCCGGCGGCCGCGGCTCGGAGCTGACTTCATCCGCGGCGGGCTCTTCTTCTTCGTCCGTTTCTGGAAGAGGGCTGTCGGTCTCGTCCTCCGCTTCGTCGATTGCCTTCAGAAGGGCGGCGTCTTTGTCTTCGTCAACTTCATCGACAATTTCGTCGGCGGCTTCTAGAGCGGCGTCGTTTTCGTCTTCGTCAATCTTTACCTTCGGCGCTTTTTTCGCGGTTTTGGCTGCCGGGGTTTTGACTGTCGCGGTTTTGACGGCCGCGGCTTTGACTACCGGGGCTTTGGCTGCCGCAGTTTTGGCTACCGGGGTCTCGACTACTGGGGTTTCGGCTGCCTCGGTTTCGAGCGGCGGATAAATTTCAACTTCGCCGACCTCTTCGTTCAATGGAGAGTCGAAGGTATCTTTCGCCCGAGCCCTTGCGGGCCTTTGGGTCGAGAAGGATCTGCCCCTTGGCGCGGTCTTGGCGGCGGGCTTTCTCGTCTTCGCGGCAGAGAGTTTGCTTTTTACGGCAGAGGTTTTGGTTTTTGCGGCCGGTTTTTTCTCAACGCTTGCGGTTGTTTTGCTTTTGGCGGCGGGCTTCTTCACAGAAGTCTCAACCTTTTTGGTTTTCGTGGAGCTTTTAGCCGCCGTCGCGGCGGTTTTGGTTTTTCGTTTTTCTGCCATAGGGAAAGCCTCATTTCGTGTTTGCTAGGAAAGCTAAAGAACAAGTGCGATTGATGAAGAGCCTTGTTGCTCGGGGCCCAAAGGCCCAATGGATAGATTGCAGTGAATGTACGGGCAAAAACCCGTAGCCGCCACGAGAGCCCGCGCCCGCCAAGATTGCAACCGATGGCCGCACGGGCGGCATTTTTCAGCGGCCCCAAGAGCATTTCACAACCGTTATATCGGAGTATGGATTGATTTGACCCCACCCTAGCCGCAAAAGGCAAGAACGCGGCTAGAATGGGGCACCCAAATTTCTTCTACTCCATCGGTGAAAACGCTCTGAAGCCGCGCTCTTTCAAAAACAACGGCTGAATTGGCGATTCCTTTACTCGGCGCTGCTTTGCACGGTCTCGGCTTCGGCCGGCGCGGCTTGGGTTTCGCCGTCGGAAATCGCCTCGGTTTCAGCTTCGACCTTTGGCTCGTCCGGCGCGGTTTCTGCTTCGGTGTCGGAGGCCGCTTCGTTCCCGGCTTTTGTTTCGTCGTCGGAGTTCGCGACGTCTCCAGTTTCCGCTTCGTTCGCGGTTTCGGCTTCGGCCTTTGGCTCGTCCGTGGCTTCCGCTTCGGCCGTGGGCTCGTTTGCGGCTTCGTTTACAGCTTCCGCCGCTTTTTCCGTTTCACCATCGGCCGGCTTTTGAGAGACTTCATTTTCCGCCAGCTCGGGTTCTTCCAACTCGCTGGCCGCCATCTTTTCGAACTCCTCCATCGAGGGCAGCTCGGAAACGTCTTTCAGACCAAAGCGCAGCAAAAATTCGCGCGTGGTTTTGTAGAGGATCGGCCGGCCGATGACCTGTTTGCGTCCGGCGGTGGCGATCAGCTTGCGCGCCAGCAGCGAGCCGAAGACGCCGGAGGATTCGACGCCGCGAATCTCATTGACTTCGGGAGCCGTCACCGGCTGCTTGTAGGCGATTACGGCCAGAGTTTCCAGCGCCGGCAGCGAGAGCTTGAGCGGCGGCTTGAGGCTTTTAACAAAGGCGCGCACAGCGTCGTGGAACTCGGCCTTGGTGGCCATGCGGTAGCCGCCGGCAATCTCGCGCACCTCAATGCCGCGCGCGTCGGCGGCGTATTCGGCGATCAACTCGTCGAGCAATTGGCGAATCGTTGCGCGGGCTTCGCGCTCGCGCTGCCGCGCCAGCCGCTTGGTCTCCGCTTCGTCGATAGCGGGCTCTTCGGCCTGCGCTTCGTCGTTTTCATGGGAAGCTTCGCCGTTTTCGGCGGCTTCTGTGCTTGAATTTTCACTCGCCGCCGCTTCCGCGCCGTCTTCGGCTGGGGGTTCTGGTACTTCGGCCGCGGGGGCCGCTTCACCGGCGTTTTCTTCGGTGTTGTTCTCACTCGCCTCGGCTTCGGGCTGCGCTTCGGAGATCTCCAGCGGCAAGGCCACTTCTTCGGCCTTGGCCGACTCGGATGCGGCTTGCTGCTCCGCTTTCCATTCCAAAGCCTCGTCGGCGAAGAGCATAGACAACTGCGCCAGCGTCACCGGCTCTTCGGAGGCGTAGATTACCGCTTCTAACTTTGCTTTCAGGCTCATGCTTGTTCAGGCACCATTCTTTATGGTACCGGATGCGGCGAGGATTTCGCGCATTACCGAAGGACGATAGCCACTTTAAGATGCGGAAAAGAGCCTTCGGATTGACCGACGGCGCGGATTGACGAGGAAAAGCGGTTAAAATTTGCGGCGGCCTAACGGGCGCGGCGAGGATTCTCCATTGCGATACACTAAACCGTTTAGCAGGCGGAAAATTCTGCCGCAATGGTCGCGCGCGAGAAACGCGCCGAACCAGCTAAGCCCGCGCACGATGAAAGCCCGCGGCGAATGCCAGGAGTGATTATTTGATGAGGATTGCTATATTCTTTCGCGCCCGCGCCGTGCGGGCAATATTTTTTGCCTTTGTTTTTTCCGCCTTCAGCGTTTGCGGCAGCGGTCAGCAGAGCTGCGATCTGCTGTTGCGCGGGGGACGGGTGATCGATCCGGCCAACAAGCTGGATGCGGTGCGCGACGTGGAGATCGGCGGCGGCAAGATACTGGCCGTGGCCGAGCATATTGATGGTGCGCGCTGCCTGCGTACGGTTGACGCCAGCGGGCTGGTCGTAACGCCGGGGCTGATCGACATGCACGTGCACGTCTACACGGGCACCGGCGAGCGCGACTCCTATGCCGGCGACAACAGCGTTTATCCCGACGGCTTCACCTTTCGCACGGGCGTCACCACGGTGGTTGACGCGGGTTGCTCGGGCTGGAAGAATTTTGCCGACTTCAAGCAGCGCATTATCGACCGCTCGCAGACGCGCGTGCTGGCGTTTTTGAATATTGTGGGCGCGGGAATGCGCGGCCCGGCCTACGAGCAGAACCCAGCCGAGATGGACGGCGCGAAGGCCGGCGAAGAGGCGCTGAAGTATCCCGGGCTGATTGTGGGCATTAAGACCGCGCACTATGCGGGGCCCGAATGGACGGCCGTCGATCAGGCGGTGAAGGCCGGCACGATTGCGCAGATTCCGGTGATGGTGGACTTTGGCACCTTTCGGCCGGAGCGGCCTTACCAGCAACTGGTGCTTGAAAAGCTGCGCCCTGGCGACATTTCCACGCACATGTATTTGAGCTGGGTGCCGATTTTCGACGCGCAGGGCAAGGTGCTGCCCTATCTTTCTGAAGCGCGCAAACGCGGCGTGATCTTTGACGTGGGCCACGGCGGCGGCAGCTTCTTATTCCGGCAAGCGGTGCCGGCCGTCGAACAGGGATGGATTCCCGATTCGATTTCGACCGATCTGCACATTACCAGCATGAACAGCGGGATGAAGGACATGCTCAACGTGATGTCGAAATTTTTGAATATGGGCATTCCGCTCGACGAAGTGATCCGCATGTCGACTTCGAATCCGGCGCGCGAGATTCGGCGCACCGATTTGGGGACGTTCTCTGTGGGTAGCGAGGCCGATGTGGCCGTGCTGGACGTCGAGCAGGGGCACTTCGGTTATGTGGATACCTTTGGCGCGCGCATGGACGGTACGCAAAAGCTGACTTGCGAGCTGACCGTGCGCGGAGGCAAAGTCGTGTGGGATTTGAACGGCCGTACGCGCGACGACTGGCGCAAGTTGGGCGAATACCGCTCGCAAGGCTCGCCGCGCTGGGATGGAACGATCAGCGCCGACGTGGTGAAGCGCACGCACTAGGGGCTGTGACCGGAGGGTTTCGAGCCTTACCCAGCTTTCAGCTTCTAGCTTCTAGCTCGATGCTTAGAGCGCGGCGCTTGCTGATTGAACGACGGCTCGTAGCGTGACCGGGTTATTTCGACTCTTCGCGTTGTGGTTCCCCGGTCTCAAAATCGAGACCGGGGGCACCCTCGATGGCAGGAATTTAAGCGGCCAGCGGCTTGGGGAAAACTGCCGGGTTAGCTGGCCATCGCGTGGAAGAGGCAGTAGAGCAGGCCGGAAAGCAGCGCGGCGGCCGGCAGCGTGAGCACCCATCCGGCGGCGATGTTGCGCACGGTAGAGAGGCGCAGGCCGCTGCCGCTGGCGGCCATGGTGCCGGCGACGCCGGAGCTCAAGATGTGCGTGGTCGAGACCGGCAGGCTCCAGGTATCGGCGGCGAAGATCGTCGCCATGGTGACCAGGCCGGCGCTGGCGCCCTGCGCGTAGGTCATCTGCTCCTTGCCGATTTTTTCGCCTACCGTGACCACGATGCGCTTCCAGCCGACCATTGTGCCCAGCCCCAGGGCCAGCGCCACGGCGACTTTTACCCAGTCGGGAATGAATTTGGTGGCCTTGTCGAGCCGGGCTTGATAATTTTTCAGATCGTTGCGCTCGGCGGCGGTAAAGGCCGCGCTGTGCGCCGGGTCCATGACGCGCAGCGCGCGGCCGGTCAGATACATATCGTTGCGAATGACTGTCTGCTGCGGACCGGGAATCGTGCGGAAAGAAGCGTAGGAAGAAACTTCGCGGTTCAACTGATCGACCAACTGGCTCAAGGCCGTGAGCGTCTCCGGCTTCATCTGCTTGGTTTCGACGTAGTTGGCGACGGCGGTGCGCGGATCGGCGGCCGGAGTGCTGACGGGCGCGGTGGCCGCTACATGATGATCGAGAATATGTCCGGCCTGCGCCGAGGCGGCAATGAAGCTCTGGATTTCAGTCGCGGTGGCGTTGTGGTTGAGCGCGTAGGCGGTGGGTACCGTGCCGATGAGGATCAGCATGATGAGTCCCATGCCCTTTTGGCCGTCGTTCGAGCCGTGGAAGAAGCTGACGCCGGTGCAGGTTCCCACCAGCAGGGCGCGGATCGGCAGCGGTGGCGGCTGGTCGCCTTCGGGGGCTTTATAGAGGGCGGGACAGGTGAAGATTTTTTTCGAGATCAGGATCAGCGCGCCGGCGAGCACAAAGCCCAGCACAGGCGAGATCAACAGCGCTTCCAAGACTTTAAGTACCTGGCTCCAGTCCAGCCCCGAGGCACTGCCGTGTGCGTTCATCAACTGGCTGGCGAGACCGACGCCGATGATGGAGCCGACCATGGTGTGCGAGCTGGAGGCAGGCAAGCCCAGCCACCAGGTTCCGAGATTCCAGAGAATGGCGGCGAGCAGCAGGGCGAAGACCATGGCGAAGCCTGCGCCGGAGCTGACCTTGAGGATGAGCTCGACGGGCAACAGCGTGATGACGGCGAAGGCCACCGTGCCGGAGGAGACCAGCACGCCGGCCAGATTACACAATCCCGATAAAACGACGGCGATATTGGGCGGCAGTGAGTTGGTGTAGATGACGGTGGCGACGGCATTGGCCGTGTCGTGGAAGCCGTTGACGAACTCGAAGCTGAGAGCGATTAAAAGCGCCAGCCCAAGCAGCAGCAGGGGCCAGATGCTGGGAATCGCAGCATGGCCGAGATCTTCAGTGACGTGCACGCCGATGTAGCCGAGGCCGATGGCCACCACTACCCCGAAGATCCACATTCCCAGCGGGCTGGAATGGCTTCCGGTTCTGCGTTTGGCGGCGCTGGCCGTGGGCGCAGGAAGAGTTTGGACTGCCGTAGCTAGATCGGCCATTAGAAATCTCCGCGGCGGCGGAATGTGCTCCGCGTACGCCCGGACCTCCGGTGGCAAAAATCTGCGACAGCATTACTTTTGAAAGGGAATAGAGATCGATTGTGGCGGGAGAGAAACGATCCGGAGAATAAAACGGCCATAAAACCTCAACAATCGTAAAAATTTCACGATTGTTTACCCGGCGTTGAGGAAACTGTGACCGGGTTACAGTAAAGTTTAAACCCGCCTTCAGGATTTGATGTGGAAGAAGGCGGTTGCTGGCTTTTGCTTGAGGCCGCCAAACAAACCTTATCGATTGCGCATCGTAAAGATAAAAAACGGCTTATATCTTTTGTAAAAGCGGCTTCTTGCGCCTTGTAACAGTGTGCGCGACCCTCTTGACACCCGAATGAAGAAACTGCGTGGCCGGGGCTGAAGCCCGCGTTAATTTTGCTGGCTTTACGCGGGGGACAAATCCCCCGCCTCCCTCCGTTGCGAGTTTTTCGCTCGTCGCGGCGAGTAAAGCCGCAGCCTTACTCGGCTTCGTGTAACCTTTTTGCCGAAGGCCGCGTAAAAGGTCAATAGACGGGGAAGGGCAGAAAGGGAAAGGCGATGCCGGAGCCGGAAGAGAATCTGATCGAGCGTTTCCGGCAGGGCGATCTGGAGGCCTTCGAGGGGCTTTTTCGCCAGCATCAACGGAGCGTTTTCGGCTGGATTTTTCGCATTGTGCGCAACGCCTCGGCGGCCGAAGATCTGACGGTCGAAAGTTTTTGGAGGATTTATCAGGCGCGCGTTCGCTTCGATCCGGTTCGGCCCTTTGAGCCATGGGCGCGCCGCGTTGCTACCCGCGCGGCGATTGACTGGCTCCGCAGGCAGCGGCCGGAGGTCGAGCTTTCCGCGCAACTGGTTGCCGTTTTGCCCGCAGCGCCGACGGGCGACCCCGGAGTGGCCGCCGAGATTCGCGCCAAAACCGCGCAGGCCTTTGCCCGACTGCCGCCACGGCTGCGCGTCGCCGCGCTGCTATCTGTTGTTGAAGGGCAGCCGCACAAAGAGGTGGCGGCGGCTTTAGGCATTACCGTGATGGCCGCCAAACTGCGCGTTTTTCGCGCCTTACGCCTATTGAGAAAGGACCTGGAAGCTCAGGGAATGAAACCATGAATCGCCACGAACAAGAACGCATTGCGGAAGTTTTGCGGCAAGCGCTGCCGCCGGTTGACGTTAACGCCGCGCCGGATCGCGACCTGTGGCCCGAGATGCTGCGCCGGCTTGACGAACCCGCACCGCTCGCTTTCGGGTTGCTCAACCGGCCGTGGTTCGACTGGGCGCTGCTGGCCGCGCTGGCCGGATTCGCCGCCGCATTTCCGTCTTCGATTCCGACCTTTCTCTACTATTTGTGAACGAGAGATTTTTCATGATGGGAGTATCGGAGTATTGATCGACTTCACCCCACCCTAGCCGCAAAAAACAAGAGCGCGGCTAGAATGGGGTACCCAAATTTTTACGACTCCGGCAACAAGCTGAGGGCTGACAACTGCCTTTCAAAAAGGAGGCCAACAATGAACTCGCACTCTTACTTGCGCGCATTTCTCGCGGGAGTATTTCTGCCTACGCTGATTCTGCCGGTTCTTCTCACGGCTTATATCGTGGGTCGCGTGGTGCTGAAGATGCCTATTCCCATTGAGCAGGCGCTGATTTTTCCCATGGCCATTGTGCCTTCGGCCTTCGGGCTTTGGAATATGCTCTGGCTGGGCTCGCATCGACGCACGCGTTTGCCGATCGGAGTGCACGGCGCGATACTGCCGTTTTTGATTCTGCCGAGTGGCGCGGCGGCGGCAACCGGCTTCGGCGTACTTGCCTTCGGCGCGCAGGGCGTTGTATGGTTTCACATCGTCCACGTGCCCTATGCGCTGATTGCGCCAGGATTTCTGGCGGTTGTTATTGGTTACTATCTGATTTGGAAGTACATTGTCGGCGGGCTGAACGGGGCGCTCGGCATTGCATAGACAATGCCGACTAGCCGATTGCTGACAACCGACAACTGATTACTGACAACTAATGCTTGAAGTAGTCGCCGAGGCCGGCGCGTTGGGCGTGGGCGGCCATGGTGGTCTCGATCGTGAGCGCCAGTTCGAGCGCCGCGCGGCCCTGCTGCGCCGTTACGCGCGGGGGGCGGCGCGTGCGCACCGCATCGTAGAAAGAAAGCATTTCAAGTTTGAGTGGTTCGCCGGGAGCGACCGTGGGCCTTTCGAACTTCAAGCCCGGCGCGGGTCCGCCCGAGGCCAACTGCTTGACGGTTTCCGGATCGAGCTTGCCGGCGGCCAGCGCCGCGGCCAATTGCGGCGAAAGGCTTGAATCCATGCGGATGGCCAGCACGTCGCGCCGCGCGTAGTCGATTGAAACGTATTCGCCCGGCTCGAAGAAGCGCAGCTTGCGCACTTTTTCAGTAGAGACGCGCGAGGCGGTGAAGTTGGCCACGCAGCCGGAGTCGAACTCGACGCGCACGTTGGCGATGTCGGTTTTGGGCGAAAGAATCGGCAGGCCCACGGCGCGCACCTCGCGCACGGTGGATTTGGCGAAGGCGAGCACGATGTCGAGATCGTGAATCATCAGGTCAAGAACCACGTCCACGTCGAGCGCGCGGGGGGTGAAGATGCTGAGCCGGTGGGCTTCGAAAAACATCGGGCGCTTGAGGCGCGGCTCGACGGCCAACACCGCCGGATTGAAGCGCTCGAGATGGCCCGGCTGCAGGATGCGGCGGTTTTTTTCGGCGATTTGAATGAGGTCGTCGGCTTCGGCGACGCTCGCGGCCAGAGGCTTTTCCACCAGCAGATCGAGGCCGCCCGCAAGCAGCTCCGAAGCGACTTGGTGGTGATAAACGGTGGGCACGGCGACTTCGGCCGCGTCGAGTTTCAAGTCGGCGCGCAAAAGCTCGTCGGCGCTGGCAAAGACCGGAATGCCGTACTGGCGCGCCGTTTGCTCGGCCCGAACCGGATTGGGCTCGATGGCCGCCGTTAACGCGACACCTTCGCCGGCTGTTTCCAGCTCGCGCATTACGCGCAGATGATTGCTGCCGAAAGAACCCGCGCCGGCCACAGCCACGCGCAATTGTTTTTGGCCGGCTATTGCGCGGCCTCTTTTCCGCCTTCGACGACCTTCAGGCAGCGGCCGTAAAGATCGAGCAAATTGCTGACGTGTTCTTCGGGCTTGGTGACGGGCTGGCCGCTGAAGCCGGTGGTTGGCGCGGCCGATTTGCCCACGCCCGTGGTTGCGGCAACGAATTTAAGCAGATCGAGCGCGATGTCTTCATTGCGTCGCGCGCCGAGTGAGGCATTTGCTAAAGGGTCCATGAATATTTGCTCCGAAAACCGATGCTAGCAGATGGGGGGCCGGGTTTTGGCGGTGGCGGCGGCGTCGCGGCGCACGATGGTTTCTACTTCGACTTGAGTACCTGCGCCGGCCCAGATTGGGCCGCAGAGGTCGAGTACAAGTGGCAGCCGTCGGTGGTTTCTTTAAAGCGGAAATAGGGATGGAAGAAGAGCGCCGCGCGCGCGTCGCCCGAACCTTCGGCCAGATCGTTGAGCCAGATGCCGTCGGGCTGGAGCTGGTTGTGGGCGTGAATCCAAAACCCTTTGTGTATGTTGGCCAGCAGACCGCCGGCGAGCTTCAGGTCCGCGACCGAGTGGACGTCGACGTCGATCATCTCGCCGCTTTTTTCGTCGATCGAGACTTTGCCGAGCAGCGCCTGCGCCATTCTCTGGTAGATGCTTTTAGCCTGGAATTTGGGGTTGGGCACGATGTCGTAAAAGAGCACGCTACGGCCGTTGACGCGCTCGCGATGACCGTTGGCGAGCATCATCGCTTCCATGAAACTGACCATCTGCTGGGCCTGTTTGTCGTCTTCTTTTTTGGCCGTCTTCTGATTGCTGTATTTGAGCGTTTCTTTCATCACGCGCGCGTCCTGCTTTTTGACCTCGCCGGGGGAAAGGTCTTTGCCGTTCTTTTTAAGCAGGCGCTCGATGGGGATGCCGTTGACGTAGAACTGGTCTTTGACCTCGGTGAGGGTTTTCTTCACCCGCCCCTTGTTGTCGGTCATAACATTTTCGTCGGTGATGCGGCACTCGTAGCGCTCCTGCTCGGCGGCGAGCTTGCGCTCGCTGGCCAGAGAGCGTTGCAGCAACTCGACGGCGTTGGGCAAAGGCGGCGCGGGCGCGGGCTGGGGATGCTGCGCGACGGCGGTGCCGAGAAAGAAACTGGCGGCGAAAAGGGCGATGGCGCGATGGTATGGCATCGAAAAGAAACTCCCTGAAGCGAGAAGTGCGAGCCTGGTGTTTCGGACTCAAGGTCTATGACCGGATAAAGAAGTTCCATTGAATTCGTGCTTTCCCAGGTCTCAAAGTCGAGAGCTGGGGCACCCAGAGGTGGTACAAAATTATGCTGTCAAAGACCTAAGTACGTATGAAGAGCAGCCGCAGATCTTTCGACTACGTTTACCGCAAAAACGCGGCAAACTCCGCTCAGGAGGACAACTCTGTTTTGATGCGAACTTCAGAGTTAGAACGCTGGTTTCTGGGAGCGGCGCGCGCGTTCTACGTTCCCGCCGGGACGGAGGGCAGCGCGCCCTGCGTTTTGGCTTCGACGATTACCGCGTCCAACTGATTGAGGGCTTCATCGATGCTGACGGCGTAGAGTTCGCGCTGGGAGTCGTAGCCCTGCTCGACGAGCTGCTTTAAATAGCGGCCGGCGATCTGCGTCGCCAGATAGTCGGTGATTGCTTTGCCCGAGCGCCGCTTCTGCTCGGTCCAGGCCGCGGTCGGCAGCGCGATCCACATGGGGCGGCCGTTTACGTCGAAGCGCACATCGACCGCATCGGCGTGGCGGGTGGCGATGGCCACCATATTCGCCTTCCAGCGGCAATGCAGATCTTCGCCGCTCCAACGATCCGTGACGTGAAACTCCTCATACATGGTTCTAAGCGTATCGTGATGGCCGGCCGTCGGCAAGGGCCCCGTTTGCCCCTGGTGAAACCACACTGATAAACTAATCGGGTTCGAGTGGCGTCACTCTCCTCCGTTAGGACCCGCCCGCAAGTTAAGCCGCAAAGGATAGGAAAACCCGTGGATACGCAAACCCGTCACACCCTGAAAAACGATAAATTCGCTTTGGCCGCCGCCAACAGCGCCAACTGGTTTGGCGAGCACCGCGCAGATATTCTGCGCTGGGCGATCGGCGCGATCGTCGTTCTCGTAGTGGTGATTGGCGGGCTGGCTTGGCTGGGCATGCGTTCGGCCTCGGCCAACACCGCTTTGGGCGCCGCGATGGATGTGTACGGCACGCCGCTGGCCGTACCCGGCGAGCCCGTCGAAGCGGGCGTCTACACGAGCGGCGTCGATCGCGCCAAAGAAGCCAACCGCGAGTTTGTCGCCGTGGCGCACAACTTTCGCGGCACGCCGATCGCGACCAAGGCCCGCTACTTTGCTGGCGTTACCTACGCCGAGCTGGGCCAGGCCGGCAACGCCGAGACCGAGCTGACGGCCGCTTCCCACGCCTGGAATCGCGATTTGGCGAATTTGGCCAAGCTGGCGCTGGCCGGCGTTTACCGCCAGAACTCGCGCGACGGCGAGGCGATCGAGCTCTATAACCAGATTGCCGCCAAGCCGTCATCCACGGTAACGGCCGCCGTGGCGCAGTTGAACCTCGCCGACGTTTATGCCGCCGAAGGCAAGACCGATCAGGCGCGCACTCTCTGGGCCAAAATTAAGGATGCCGACAAGGACGGCGCGGCCGGCTCGATTGCCGACCAGAAGCTCTCTCCCAAGCAGTAGCCTGCACCGGTTCCCCGCCAGTGTTTACAACCTGAGCGTTTCCCTTGCCGCCTGCGTCTGGTTAGCTATGTGCGCCAGCCAGGCTATAGTCGCAGGTTGGATGGAAATTCCTACAAGCGCGGTCGATGAATCCTCTCGCCGGCGCGCCGAAGACGGCGCGTTCGCGGGGCTGGTCGAGCAGTACTCGGCCACGCTTTATCGCGTCGCCTATTCGGTTCTGCGCAATGCCGCCGATGCCGAGGACGCGGTGCAGGAAGCCTTTTTGCGCGTGCTGCGCCATCGCCAAACGCTGAGCGAAATTCGCGACCACCGCGTCTGGCTGGTGCGCATCGTATGGAATGTGGTGCTCGACCGCAAGCGCCGCCAAAAGACGCGGCCCGAGACCGACGACGTGGACGAACTGGCGCGCGTGCTGCCGGCCGCCGGGCTTACCGCCGAACAACGTGCCGCCGCCGCGCAATATCATGCGCACGTGCTGGCCTGCGTTGAGCAACTGCCGGCCAAAGAGCGGCAGGTTCTTCAGCTTTCCGCCTTCGAAGAGCTGACCAGCGTTGAGATTGCCGAGGTGCTCGGCATCAGCGAGTCCAGTGTCCGCTCGCGGCTTTTCCGTGCTCGTAACCTGATGGCCGGCCTGCTCGGCCATACGAGGAGTTTGCGATGAACCCTCAAAATTTGCACTCCAGCACTTCCGTTCCCCGTTCGTATGCCGGTGAGGAGACGCTGCGCTTTCTCGCACGTCTGCCCGCCCCCGACGGTCTTGCCGACCGTCTGCACGCCGCCCTGCGCGAAGGCGAACTTAGCGCCGGCGAAGAGCCGGGGCGCTTCGGCCGCTTTGTCGCCCGACTCAATTTTCAAATCGAGTCTCGGATCGGGGCGCTGCGCCTTAAATTCGATCCTGAAAAGCCCTGGGTGCGCCCATTGGCGGCCGCGGCCATTGTGCTTGTGGTTGTGGGCGGAGGCTGGGGAGTTTATGCCGCCGGACGGATGGGACAGCGGCCCGCTGCCGCCGCTATGCCGGCGCACATGCCCGCCGCTTCCGGAGGGTTTTCATCCGCGGGAGCCGTGCGCACGCCGGTTACGCTTTCCAGTCCGGCCGCCGCACAGCCCGAGTCGGCGCAACCCAATCCGGTAAAGAAACCGGCCGCGAATGGCAAACCGTCTGCGCCTGCCGTGCCGGCTAAGCCTTCGTTGAGCCTCGTTCCAGTACAGTAAAGCGGATCGTCTGATGGAATCAGGGGAGAAAAACATCCCGCAGGGCCTAAAGGCCACGTTGCTTTCGCGGCAGTTACGGCACGACTAAAGTCGTGCCCTGACACTTCTTGCTGCTCCGGCGGCGTTTTTTCGCTCGCCGCGGCGAGCGAAGCAGCCACTTTTGAAGCCTTTTATACCTATAGGGGATTTGTTCTATGAAGCGCATTCTTCTTTCCTGGAGTAGCGGCAAAGACAGTGCCTGGGCGCTGCATCGGCTGCGCCAAGACCCAAACATTGAAATTTGCGGACTGCTCACCACGCTCAACGCGGCGTTCGACCGCGTGGCGATGCACGGCGTGCGCCGCGCGATTCTGGAGGCGCAGGCCGCGGCGGCGGGGCTGCCCTTGTGGGCCGTGCCGCTGCCGTGGCCCTGTCCGAACAAAGTTTACGAGCTGCGCATGGCCGAGGCTTGCCAGCGCGCCGTGGACGAGGGGATTGAAGCGATCGCCTTCGGCGATTTGTTCCTCGAAGAGATCCGCGCTTATCGCGAACGGCAGCTTGCGCCAACGGGACTGGAGGCGATCTTTCCGCTGTGGCGGATTTCGACCGACAAGCTGGCGCGGGAGATGATCGCCGGCGGATTGCGTGCGCGACTGACCTGCGTGGACACCAAACAACTGCCCGCGGCATTTGCGGGCCGCGAGTTCGACGAGGCGCTCTTGCGCGATCTTCCGGCCGAAGCCGACCCATGCGGAGAGCGCGGCGAGTTTCACAGTTGCGTTTACGCCGGGCCGATGTTCAAGGCTCCACTGCCGGTCGAGAGCGGGGCGGTCGTCGACCGCGAGGGCTTTGTCTTCGCCGATCTGTTGATGGCGAATTCATAGGGACGGACACCCTTGCACGGAAAACTCCCGCTCTCAGTTCGAAAGGTCCAGCGAATTTTTTTCCCGCCTTATTCCAGTCCGCGCAGGGCAGGATAGAGCTTGCGCCAGCGCGCGTAGCCGGCCTTGTAGGCCGCTAGATCGGCCGGGTCGGGCACGATGCGCTCGGCGACCTCGATCGCCTGTCCGCAAGCCTCGTCGAGATTTTTCCAGTGCTTTGCGCCTACGCCGGCCAGCAGCGCGCAACCAAAGGCGCCGCCTTCTTCGGCGGTGAGAACTTCAACCGGCAAGCCGTAAACACCAGCCTGAATCCGCCGCCAGAGCGCGCCGCGCGCGCCGCCGCCACCCAGGCGAATCGCGCTGACGGGAATTTTGAGCTCGCGGAAGAGCGAGAAAGTATCTTCAAGCGAATAGGCGACGCCTTCTTGTACGGCGCGGACAAAATGCCCGGCTGTGTGTTGCACGCCGATGCCGGCAAAGGCCGCGCGGACTTCAGGATCAAGATGCGGCGTGCGTTCGCCGAGCAGATACGGAGCCCAGAGCAGGCCCTCGCTGCCGGCGGGAACCTTGGTCGCGGCTTCGTCGAGCGTGCGATAGCTGGTGTCCGCAAAGAAGGTTCCGCGCAGCCAGTTCAGGCTCAAGCCCGCGCCTTGCGTAACGCCCATTACGTGCCAAAGTCCCGGTACGGCGTGGCAGAAGGTATGTAGACGGCCCTTGGGGTCTTTGGTGGGTTTGGCGGTGGCGGCAAAAACCACCCCCGAGGTGCCGATTGTGGCCGAGACGCTGCCTGGCTGCAAGATGCCCATGCCGACCGCGCCCGCGCCCTGATCGCCCGCGCCGGCGGCAACGGGGGTTCCAGCCTTCAGGCCAGTCAGCCCGGCGGCTTCGTCGCTGATGCGCGCGCAAATCTCCGGCGACTCGTAAACCTTGGGCAGCCAGCTCATCGGAATTCCGGCGGCTTCGGCCACCTCGCGCGACCAGCAGCGGTGCGCCACGTCAAGCAGCAGCGTGCCGCTGGCTTCTTGCACGTCAATGGCGAATTCGCCGGTGAGCCGGTAACGGACGTAATCTTTGGGACACATGATGTGGCGGATTTTGGCGAAGATTTCCGGCTCATGCTCTTTGACCCAAAGCAGTTTGGTGAGGGTGAAGTTGGGCAGCGCGGGGTTTGCGACCAGCTCGATCAGCCGCTCGTAGCCGATGGTTTCCGTCAGCCAATCGCATTGGGGCTGGGTGCGCGTGTCGCACCAGATCAGCGCCGGGCGCAGCACCGCGCCTGCTTCGTCGAGCATGACGGCGCCGTGCATCTGGCCGGTGAGAGCAAGGGCCGCGACCGGCTGTCGCGGGTCGGGAGCCGAGGCCAGAGCGCCGCGAATCGCCGCCTGGGCCGCGCGCCACCAGTCTTCTGGGTCCTGCTCGGCCCAGCCTGGGTGCTCGGCGCGGAAGGGCTTATGCTCGCTCGATGCCGCGCCTACCAGCTTGCCAACTTCGTTAACGACGACCGCCCGCGTTCCGCCTGTTCCCACATCCATGCCTAAGAACCACATTGCCGCAATCCCCCTTGCCTAAATCGGTTTTCTATGCAAACGCAGCATAGCAGCTTGGCCGCGCGTGGGGGAAGAGGTTTTTGGGCGGCAGAGCTCGCCGTACAATCACACTGAATGTGTGAGGTAGCTGCGGCTGGTGACCCTGGAACTTCAATCTATGCCCTTCGATCCGGCGGCGCCCAAGGCCGCGCTGGCCGCTCTGCCGGCGGCGTCGGCGATCTTTGCGCTCTACGGGGCCAGCGAGCGCGACGAACCCTACATCGGCCGCACCCCAAATCTGCGCGGCCGGCTGGGCCGATTGCTTCAGCCTTCGGCCAACCATCCGCGGCGGCTCTACTTGGCCGGACAGGTGCGGCGCATCGGCTGGCGGCTCACCGGTTCGGAGTTCGAGTCGCTGCTGCTGCAATTCGCGCTACTTGATGAGGTCTACGGCGAGAAGGCGCTGGAGCGAATGCACCTGCGCGCGCCGGCTTTTGTGCGGCTTTATGGGGGCAACGCCTATCCGCGGCTGGCGGTGAGCAACCGGCCCAGTCAGCGCGAGGCCGCGTGGGCTTACGGGCCTTTCCCTTCGCGCGCCTCGGCCGAGCGCTACGCCGAAGAGACGCTCAAGCTCTTTTTGCTGCGCCGCTGCACCGACGATCTCGCGCCCTCGCCCGACCATCCGGGCTGCGTTTATTCGGAGATGAAAAAGTGTCTTGCGCCCTGCTACCGGGGGTGCAGCGACGAGCGCTACGCCGAGGAGGCCGCGGCGGTTCAGGAATTTCTCTCGACACGGGGCCAAAGCCGTCTGGTTGCGCTTTGCGCCGAGCGCGAACGGGCCTCGGCCGCGCTGGAGTTTGAAGCCGCCGCTGCCGTCCATGCTCAGGTGCAGCGCGTGGAGGCTGTGCAGTCGCTGGCCGCCGAAATCGTGCGGCCGCTCGATCAGTTGCGCGCGGTGATTCTGCAGGCTTCGGCCATCCCCGGCGAGGTCGCGGTTTTTCTTTATGAAAACGGCTGGCTGCGCGGACCGGTGGGCTTTTCGACGCTGGGGATGAGAATCCAGAACGAGCAGTCGGGTTCGACTTCGCTGTTTCTGCAGCCGGTGGCGATTGAGCCGGTGGCGGAGACAGTTGTCAGCGAGCAGTTATCAGTTGTCAGTGAGCAGTGCGCAGAGAAGAGTGGACAAGCCGTCAGCTCTCAGCTTTCAGCTTTCAGCTTGACTGCGGGGCACGAGGGCGTCGAAGAGCAGGGAAGAGGGAATAGGGAAGAGGGAAAAGAAAACGCGACGGCGAAAGTGCCGCGCGGGCTGCTGGAAGCGCGTTTTGAAGCCGTGCTGGCCGCGCTCTCTGCCCCCTCCGGTTCGCCTACGGCCACTGAGCGGCAGGCGCATCTGGCGCTGGTGAAGCGCTGGTACTACCGGCCCGAGGCGCGGCGGGAGGGGGAAATCTTCTTTCCCGCAGCCGAGGGCGGCTGGCCCGTCAAATCCATTCTGCGCGGCATCGGACGGGTGGCGGCGAAAGGGATTAAATCGTCGGTAACTCATTCACCGGATTTAGCGCAAGAGTAGGTTCCCGCTGATAAACTGACCGGGCAAGAAGATCTGAGCTAAAGCCATGGTTGAATTATTGCCTTCAATTCTTTCCGCGGACTTTGCCCACCTGGCCGAAGAGGTTGCCGCTGCCAGCCGCGGCGGCGGAACGGTCATCCATGTGGATGTGATGGATGGCCACTTTGTGCCCAACATCACGCTGGGTCCGCCGGTGGTGAAAAGCCTGCGCAAGGTGACGAAGCTGCCGCTCGATTGCCACCTGATGATCGACAATCCCAACGATTTTATAGAGGCTTTTGCCGATGCCGGGGCTAGCTGGGTGAGCGTGCATTGCGAGGCCTGTCCGCACCTGCACCGGTCACTGGAGCTGATTGCCCATCACGGGATGAAGCCCGGCGTGGTGCTGAATCCTGCCACGCGGGTGGAGCTGATTACCGAGATATTGCCGATGGTGCACCACGTGCTCATCATGAGCGTGAACCCCGGCTTCGGCGGGCAGCAGTTTATTCCCTTCTCGCTGGGCAAGGTTCGGCGGCTGGTTGAGCTGCGGGCGGAGATGGAGCTCGATTTCCGGATCGAGATCGATGGCGGCGTGGCTCACGATACAGTCGAGGCGATCGTCCAAGCAGGAGCGGAGCTGTTGGTGGCCGGCAACGCCGTTTTTGGCGCCGGTCATCCGGAGCATGACGCGCGTGCTTTGCTGGAGTTGGCGCGGCTGGCCGAAAAGGGCTAGCAGCCGCCAGCAGAGCGGCGGTCGGAGAGAGTAAAATCCAGAGAAAAGCGCCTGTGCCGAGCCGAGGCTCCCTCCACGGAGTCCGCACCAGGAACGAGGTAGTATGAACCGGTTTTCATTGAAGATGGTCGCCGCCGCTCTAGCGGTTTTGATGATGGGCGGAGCTACGGCCGATGCCCGGAGCCACAAGCCGAAGAAGCAGAAAAAAGACTACGATTTGAGCGTTAACCCGCTGGCCGGCGTGCAGTCAAAGCAGCCCGATAAGGAGCTTTATGACAAGGCCATGGTGGCCTTGCGCAAGGGCCGCTACGACGTGGCCCGGCTCGACCTGCAAACGCTGCTCAATACCTATCCTGAGTCGGAATACCGGATGCGGGCCAAGTTGTCGGTGGGCGACACGTGGTTTAAGGAAGGCGGCACGGCGGCGCTGACCCAGGCCGAGGCCGAGTACGAGGATTTCATCACCTTCTTTCCCAACGCGCCCGAGGCGGCCGAAGCCAAGATGAAGGTGGCCGACATCTACTACGAGCAGATGGAAAAGCCGGACCGGGATTTTTCCAATGTGCAGCAGGCCGAAAAACAGTACCGGGAGATGATCAACATGTTCCCGGAATCGAGCCTGGTTCCGCGCGCAAAACAGCGGCTGCGCGATGTGCAAGAGGTTCTGGCCGAGCGCGAGTTCCAAATTGGCAGCTACTACGGCGGCCACGAGGACTATAACGCCTCCATTGCGCGGTTGCAGACGGTGGCCGATACTTATCCGCTGTATTCCAAGAGCGACCAGGTGCTGATCGGCATCGGCGACGCCTATGCCGGCGAAGCGCGCCGCATACAGCTAGCGGAAAAAATGCCCGGAGCGATTCGGGAGCGGCTGCGCGCGGTCTACCAGGATAGGGCCGCAGCGGCCTACAGCAAGGTAATTACCCGCTATCCGATGGCGCTGCACGTTGAGGACGCGCGCGACCGGCTGGTGGCGATGAACCGGCCGATTCCCGAGCCGACGCAGGCGGCGATCGCCGAAAGCGACGCCGAGGAGCGTAGCCGTCAGCCACTGCACTTTACCGACCGCACGCTGGACCTGATTAAGCACAGCCCCATGGTGGTGGAGGCGGTGCACGTGGGCGAGCCGACCCTCGACGATCCCAAGCGGACTTTGGCTCCCGACGTCAACAAAGAGAACCAGAAGATTTTTGTCGAGGCCATCAACCAGGGCAAGCCTGAGGCTCCGGCCGCGGCCGTAACGCCGACCGGGCCGAACGAGCCGCCGCGCAGCGATCAGCCTTCTACCGCGCCGCTACAGATGCAAGCGCCGGGCAGCGGCACGGGCGTGGGTGCCGAGATCGTCAGTGCGCCATCGGCAGCACCTGCCGCCGCCGATCCGAATGCGCTGATCAAGCCGATTGCCGCGACCAACGCTGCCTTGCCCGCGATCGACAAGCCGGCCGAAGCGCCGACGCAGATCAACGACATCAAGTCCGGTTCGACCCCGGCCGCGCAGACTACCGCTACCGTGGGCAAACAGAAGAAGCCCAAGACCGACCTGAGCGACGAATCGTCGAGCAAGAAGAAAAAGAAGAAGGGGCTGTCGAAGATCAATCCCTTCTAAGCTGAAGAAACAATCAGTTGCATTCGCTGTGGGCCGCTCGCCAAAACCGGGCGGCCCGCTGCGTTTACGGGCGGAAACTCGAATCGGTATTACAATAGAAAAAGAGGTATTACTTTCATGGCCTCCCCGGCAACCACGATGACCAGCAAGGGGCAAGTCACCATTCCCAAGCGCATCCGCGATTCCATGAATCTTGGCCCAGGCAGCAGGATCGTCTTCGACGTGAACGATCAGGGCGAGATTGTGCTGCGCCGCGAGGAAGTACGCAAATCGCAGCGGTCCGACCGTTTCGACCGGGCGCTCGGGGCAGCCGAGGTTCCGCTTGGTTGTTCCGTGGACGAATATATGGCCATGGTACGCGGTTACGACGAATGATCTTCGTCGATTCCAACATCATTCTGGATGTGTGGACGCGCTCGGAGTGGAGCGACTGGTCGTTGGGAAAATTGCGGAATCTATCGTCGATAGACCGGCTGATCATTGACCCGATCGTTTACGCAGAGGTTTCCGTCAGCTTTACGTTGCCAGCCAAACTGGATATGGAATTGGACCTGCTTGAAGTTGAGGTTCAGGCTCTTCCGCGTTATGCGGCATTTCTGGCGGCAAAGGCCTTTCTTCTATATCGGCGCGGAGGAGGAACAAAGTCCTCCGTCCTGCCAGATTTTTTCATCGGTGCCCATGCCGCGGTGCTTGCGTGTCCTCTTCTTACCCGTGACACGCGCCGTTATGTGACGTATTTCCCCTCCGTATCGCTGATTGCGCCCTAAATTCGCCTCAACGCAATCTGTTAACCTGAGTGGTAGCCCTCGCGCGTCCAAAAGCCCTATTTTGCACGGGTTTTTGCTCAAATTTTCCGGGGACTCGCCAAAGAAAAAATGCCTCACGACCTGCCAAAAGCCTACGACCCGACCGCCATTGAAGATCATTGGGCGGAATACTGGGTGAGCGAAAAACTTTTCGCCCAGCCCACGCCTACTGCCGCCGACAAAACCGACCCCTTCACCATCCTGCTGCCGCCGCCCAACGTAACCGGGCGTTTGCACATGGGCCACATGCTCAACCAGACGGAGATGGACATCCTGACCCGTTGGCGGCGCATGAGCGGCCGCAAGGCGCTCTGGGTGCCCGGCACCGACCACGCCGGCATCGCCACGCAGATGATGGTCGAGCGGCGGCTTGCCTCGGAAGGAAAATCGCGCCAGCAGTTGGGCCGCGAGGCCTTCATCGAGCGCGTTTGGGAGTGGCGCAGAGAGTTTGGCGGCGCGATCTTAGGCCAGATGAAGCGGCTGGGCGCGTCGGTCGATTGGAGCCGCGAATACTTCACCATGGACGAGCGGCTCTCGGTCGCCGTCCGCGAGGCCTTCGCGCGGCTCTACCATCAGGGACTCGTCTATCGCGGGGCCTACATCGTGAACTGGTGCCCGCGCTGCCAAACGGCGATCAGCGATCTAGAAGTCGTCCACCAGGAGCAGAAGGGCCACCTCTGGGAGATTCGCTACCCGGTCGTCGGCGAGGACGGCAAAGATACAGGCGAATTTTTGACCATCGCCACCACGCGGCCTGAAACGCTGCTGGGCGATACGGCCGTGGCCGTGCATCCCGAGGACGAGCGCTACCTGCACCTGCACGGCAAAAAACTGCGCCTGCCGCTGGTGGGCCGCGAGATTCCCGTGATCTGCGATGAGTGGGTCAGCCGCGACTTCGGCACCGGCGCGGTGAAAGTCACTCCGGCGCACGATCCGAATGACTTCGCGATTGGCGAGCGGCACCATCTGGCCTCGATCAACATCATGGACGACCGCGGCCACATCAACGAGAACGGCGGGGCGTATGCAGGTCTGGAGCGCTATGTCGCCCGCAAGAAGATGGTCGCCGATCTTGACGAGCAGGGCTTGCTGGTGGCCGTGAAGGATTACACCAATTCCGTGGGCCATTGCGATCGCTGCAAAACAGTCGTCGAGCCGAGACTTTCGACGCAGTGGTTCGTCGCGGTGAACAAGAAGCCGAAAGATGGCGGCCCGTCGATGGCCGAGCTGGCGATTGCCGCGGTTAAACCCGACGCACAGGGCAACAAGGCGATTCACTTTACGCCGGAAAATTACGAAAAAATTTACCTCGAGTGGATGACGAACATTCACGACTGGTGCATCTCGCGGCAACTCTGGTGGGGCCACCGTTTGCCGGCCTGGCACTGCGCGGCCTGTCACGAAATCACCGTGCCCGAGCCCGGCGCAACGGCCGATCCTACGGTTTGCGCGCATTGCGGATCGAAAGAAATTACGCAGGAAACTGACGTTCTCGACACGTGGTTCTCTTCCGGCCTGCTGCCGGTTTCAATCTTCGGCTGGCCCAATCTTGACGAGGGAATGCGCGCCGATTTCGACGCCTTCTATCCAACTTCGCTGCTCGTCACCGGCTTCGACATTCTCTTTTTCTGGGTGGCGCGCATGATTATGACGGGCTGCTGGTTCGCCAGCGAAGTTCCCATGCCCGACGGGTCGAAGCGCAAGCTGAAAGATTCGGTGCCGTTCAGAAATGTTTATATTCACGCGCTGGTGCGCGACGCCAATCGCGAAAAAATGTCCAAGACCAAGGGCAACGTTATCGACCCGATCGAGATCGTGAAGCAATACGGAACGGATGCGGTCCGGTTTACGCTGGCCTCGATGGCTTCGCCCGGCACCGACATCGCCTTCAACGTCGGCCGCACCGAGGGCTATCGCGCCTTCGCCAACAAGATCTGGAACGCGGCGCGATTCATCTTTATGAACGTGGACCGCGCGGCCGAAGTCGGAATTTCCGTCGACACAAAAACTTTGGGCGCGATGCCGGTTGTCGGCGCAGGTGCGCCGCTCGAAGCGCGCTGGATTGTGGCGGAGCTGAACGAGACCGCGGCCAAGGTTGCCGAGTCGCTCGAAAACTACCGCTTCGACGAAGCGGCCAGCATTGTTTATCAGTTCTTCTGGGGTAGCTTCTGCGATTGGTATTTGGAAATCGTCAAGCTGCGGCTGGACTTTTCAGAGGGTGCGGACAAGGCCAAAACCACAGCCGCGCTGACGACGCTGGTGCAGGTTTTTGAAGCCGCGCTGCGGCTGCTTTCGCCCTTCATGCCGTTTATTACCGAAGAAATTTGGCATGCGATTTACGACGGCAATCCGCCGGCCAAGTCGATTGCGCTTACGCTGTATCCGCAAACGGCCGGCTCCGCGCAGAACGCGGCGGCCGTCGATGCAATGGCGCTGCTGCAAAGTTTCATCGTCGAAGTGCGCGCGCTGCGCAAAGAAAATGGCGTCGAAGAACGCGCCGCCGTTCCGGTAGAAGTGCGCACGGAGGCGGCTTCAAAAAAGATCATCGAAGAAAATCGCGAAATCGTCGAGCGGTTGGCGCGGGCGAGCGAGTTGCGCTTTGTCGCGCAGATTACCGACGGACTTTCCAAGCACTCCACGCCGATCTTCGACGCGGCCGTCGTCTACGAAAAGAAGATCGATGTTCCCGCCGAGCGCGAGCGGTTGACAAGAGAGATCGCCAAGTTCGAAAAAGGCCTGGCGGCGGCTTCGCGGCAGTTGGGCAACGAGGCGTTTTTAAAGAAGGCTCCCGCGCCGGTGGTTGAGGGATTGAAGAAGCAAGCCGCCGAAACGCAGTTGCTGCTCGACAAGGCGCAAGCCGCGCTGGCTGCGCTGCCGAAGCAGTAGCTTCTACCCCACCCTAACCGCAAAGAGCGCGGTTAGAATGGGGCACCCGCACCCAAATTTTCACTGCACCATCGGAGAAAATGTTTTAGCGGGGCGTTCCTTCGCCCCTCCGGGGCTGAATTTATTTTCTGTACGTTTTCCCAGGAGTGCGTCCGCTCTGGCGGAGTTCTCCGGGGCTATTTTCAATCGCTCCCTACGGGAGCAAAGCCGGAGATGCAACTCGATGTACGATCTGGCGGCGTTAGAGGCGGAGCTTGCGGGCACAATTTTTGCCGGCAAGCTGCACTACGCCTGCGCGACGGGATCGACCAACGCCGACGCTGTGGCCGCCGCGCGCGCCGGCGAGCCGCACGGTTCGGTTTTTCTGGCCGACGAGCAGAGGGCCGGCCGCGGACGCAGCGATCATGGCTGGTTTTCGAAGGCCGGCGATGGACTCTACGTTAGCATTTTGCTGCGGCCGCGGATTCCTATCGCGCGGTTGACGTTTTTGCCGCTGATCGCCGGGCTTGCTTGCGTCGAGGCGATCCGCTCAGCCGCCGACCTCAATGCCGATCTGCGCTGGCCCAACGATGTGCTGATCGGTCCGCGCAAGGCGGTGGGGATTCTGGTCGAATCGCAGGGCGTCGGCGAAAAAGGCTTTGCCGTAGTGGGCATCGGCATCAACGTGCATCAGCGCGAATTCCCGGCTGAGTTGGCTACGATGGCGACCTCGCTCGACATAGAAACGGGCCGCGCCGTTTCTCGCCAAAGGCTGCTCGTCTCCCTGCTACAATCTCTGGTGCGCGAAGCGCTTGCGCTGGAGGATGAGCGTAAAGCTAAAGAAATTTCCCAACGTGTAGAGAAAATTTCAACGTGGATGCGCGGGCGCGCGGTGGAGGTACACGGACCGCAGACCTGCGTGGGGATTACGGCCGGTCTCGACGCGAATGGATTTTTGCGCGTGGAAACGGCTCAGGGAGTGGTGACGGCGCGGACCGGCGGAATACGGGAAAGCAGCCGCTAGCTTTTAGCTGCTAGCTTTTTTTGCGTAGCCGCCAACGATTGCGCGATTTGTTCGCTCAAGAAGCTGCGCGCGGAATGACGCGTAATTTTTTTGCCAGGAAAGTTTGAAGTGGCTCCGAAAAAGCTAGGAGCTAGAAGCTGAAAGCTAGGAGCTGTATTTATGCTGCTCGCACTTGATGTAGGAAACACGAATACGACGCTGGGGCTTTACAAACTGGATGGCGAAAAGCCGGAGCTGGTGGCGAACTGGCGGGTAACCACGCACCGCACGCAAACGGTGGACGAGTACGGCGTCTACTTCGTGAACCTGATCCAGATGCACGGCATGTCGCCCAGCCAAGTCACCGACATCATCATCGCTTCGGTGGTGCCGCCGGTCGAGTCCACGCTGCGTCAGGTCTGCGAGCACTACTTCCATCTGGAGCCGACGTTTGTCGAGCCGGGAATCAAGACCGGGATGAAGCTGCTGGTCGACAATCCGACGGAACTGGGCGCGGACCGCATCTGCGATTGCGTGGCGGCTTACGAGCGCTACGGCGGACCTTGCATTGTGGTGGACTTCGGCACGGCGACCAAGTTCGAAGTGATTTCGGCGCGGGGCGAGTACCTGGGCGGCGCCATTGCGCCGGGATTGGGATTGAGCGCCGAGGCGCTCTTTATGCGCGCGGCGCGGTTGAGTCGCGTGGACATTCGGCGGCCGGCCAAGGTGATCGGCACCAACACGATTGCGCACCTGCAGAGCGGGCTTTACTTCGGCTACATCGGGCTGGTGGACGGGATTATCGAGCGGATGATCGCCGAGATGGGCGCGACGCCGGAAAACCCGCCGCGCATTGTGGCCAGCGGCGGGTTGGCGCGGATGATCGCCTCCGACTCGCGCTTTATCCAGGAGATCAACGACCTGCTGACCCTCGACGGGCTGCGCATTCTCTTCGAGCGAAATCGCGCGGTGCGGCCGCGCGGTCCGGCGCGATAGGCGGGAGCGCTGCGACGGCGGCTTATTTCTTCGGCTTCTGGCCTTGTTTCTGGTCCTGCTTCTGGTCTGGCTTCTGTACCTCTTCGCCTTCGTAGAAGATTTTGCTGCTCGAGCCGAAGCGTTTGTAGTCGGTGTACTTGACGGTGTCGCGGATGTGCACCTCTTGCGCCATGTAGCCGTAGCCGCTGGAAAAGTGCAGAATGCCCTCGCCCTTGGTGTAGACCGGGAACCAGTAGTGGCCATCGACCTGCTGCCGCCAGGTCATGAAGGGCGGATGCAGATCCTCTTTGCCCTTGCGCGTGTCGTCGGGCACCATGCGGCCGTTGGTGACGACGATCTGCAGGTCGGTGGCGTCGACCCAGATGCGGCCCTCTAAATACCGCTTGTTTTTCTCGATTTTTTTTGGCCGCACGTCGAAGGCGTAGCAGTCGATTTCGTCGACCTTTTGCCGGCCCACGTAGGCAATGTCGTACTCGGGCACGTCGGCGGAGGTGAGCACGAAGGGGTAGCCGCGCTGAATGTCTTGCAGGTCGGAGGGCGACATCATTACGCGCGTTAGCGTATTGGGGGGCGCGGCGACTACGTGCTCGGTCCGTTTGCCGTCGGAATCGAAGACCACGTCGTCAACCTCGTACCACTCGCCGTCCACCTTGTCGTCGTCGTCGAGCGTCTGCACGCGGGCCACGCGCCGGTAGGTGTAGTGGCTCAACGCCTCCTGAAACTCGGTTTCTTTGGCCGAAAATTCCTTGATGATCTGCTCGGGCGGAATCGCCGGCGCACTCAGATCCATGCGCCCGAAGCCGGCGTCGAGCGGCATCGGCGAAAAGCTGTCGCGGTCTTTGTCCTTGTCTTTATTTTTGCCTTGCGCCGTGATGGCGCCGGCCGCCAAAATAGCGGCTGTGATCCAGACTCCGATTCGCACCCTGGTTCTCCTTTTATTTCGATTTTCGCCTATCACAATCCGCCGCTCAAATCGACGACTACCTCTGCAACTTTAGACGCATGTACACTGCCGCTGGAAGGTTAGAATCTGAATGCTGTGCTTCTCCTTGCAGAGCAGTAACCGGAGAGCAGATTGTCCGGTATTTCTTTTCCGGCGCGTGCCAAGAATCGAGCCAGCATGTCCTCTCGCATGGGCTGATCATACCTGCGTTGGAAAGGTGAAGAATCGCGATTCGCGCGCGGCAAGCGAGTTGCGACCCCTGCAAGAGGAGATATAAGGCCCAGATGCCCGATATATATTCTGTCCCAGCACTGATTTTGACGGCGCTGTTGCTGCCGGCCTTCTGGCTTCTTTATCGCCGCTATCGAAGCACGCGCACCTTGTTGTGGCTTCTCGGATTTATCTCCGCGCTATTTTTTATGCTTTTGGCCTATCCGCTTGGTCCACGGGGGCCAATTTTTGGCGCGCGTACTTGGCTGGTGGCGACGGGCCAAGGTCTTTTGCAGATCAGCTCCGCCCTCTTTTTGGGCTCCATGTCGCTGTTGCGCTTTCGCGTGGGTCGCTTTCGCATTCTCTACGCGATTCCCTATGCCACGCTTCTGGTTGTTTCCTCGCTCCTGGTTTATGGCGTTTGCGGTGGAGCGGCTCCTGCCAGCGGACCGCTCGCTATTGCTTTTCCTGTTCTTGGGGCCGCCATTTGGGGCGTCGCGCTGGCCTGGAACAGCGTCAAGAACATGATTCCCGTCTGGCTGAGCTCCGCTGTCTGCGTCGCACTGGGCGGTCTGGCTTATTGGATTAATTTTATTTATGGGCCGGCGGCGGCGCTATCGGTCGCCAACTCCGCCAATTTCCTCATGGCCGCCCTGCTGTTGGCCTTTGTCTACCGGCGTTTTTCTCCGGGAGTTATGCTCGGCGTTCTTGGGTTTGCCTCCTGGTCGCTTGCGGCGCTGCTGATTTTTCCCGGAGTCAGCCGCCATGCCGCATTGGTTTTAATTTTGACCAGGGCGATTGTGCTGGCGAAGGTGGTTGCAGCCGTCGGCATGATCCTGCTTGTACTTGAAGATGAGCTGGCCCGGAATGAAGCGGCGCAGGAGCGCGAACACCGCGCGCGGCGGCAGCTTGAGGCGTACGCCAATCTGATTCTTACCTGGCGCCGGGTCGAGGACTTCGACCGCCAAAGCACGGCGATTTGCGAAACCGTCGCGGAACAGAGTCGCTTCAGCCAGGTGGCTTTACTGCTGGAAAGCAGCGGTTGCTACCGTCTGGCTGGCTCGGCGGGATTCGATACGGCTGCCGTCAAGGCGCTTGCCGATCTGGCAGGACGGATTCGGGCGATGGATTTTCTGGTCTCCAGCGCGTCGCCTTTGGCCGTTGAGCGTTGCCAAAGCTTACGGCTCGATCTGAAGCCGTGGCTGAGCTCCGATGGCGAATTGGGCTTTACCGAAGCGCTGGCGTCGCCGATGCGCAGCCCGACAGGGGTCGAAGGCGCGTTTTTGCTGGCCGGAATGCGCGCGATGGGTCGGCTGAACACCGACGTCGATGCGCTGACAGCCGACGATCTGCTGCCCATCGAACTGCTGGCGGCGCATCTGCAGGCCGCGCGCAGCCGGACGCTGCTTTTTGAAAAGCTGATCGACGCGGAAAAATTCAGCGGCATGGGCCAACTGGCCGATGGCGTAACTCAAAAGCTGAATGATCCGCTTACCGTGCTGCTGGGTTACGCCTCGATGTTGGAGGAATCTTCGACACTGAATGCGCAGGACCGCGCGGCGGCCTCGTCGATTCTGGCGGCGGCGCGGCGCATTCGCTCCATGCTGGAGAGCCTGTCGCGTTTGTCGAATGAGCGCGACGGTTTGCAGACCGCGGTTTCAGTTACGGAGCTGCTGACCGATGTGGAGCGGCTTTATCGTTCCGGGTTGATGCACCGCGCGATCGCATTTCAGATTCATGCGGCGCAGGAGTTGCCCAAGGTGCAATGCGATGCGCAGCAATTGCGGCAGGCGATTTTGCAATGCCTGCAGTACGCCATCTGCGCGGTGGAACGGCAGACGCCGGAGACGCCGAAGTTTGTTCGCCTCGATGCGGCATACGAAGCCGGTCTGATGCGGATTACGGTCGGCCACTCCGGCCCCTGGTTTCCGCATCCGGAGACGGCGCTCGATCCCTCCGCCTCCGAGCCGATCAACGAGGATCCGGCGCAGTTGGAGCTGAGTCTTTGCGCGGTGATTTTACGCAAACTCAACGGCCGCGCCTTGGCGGTGAACCTTCAGCCGTGTGGCGCCGCCATCGTGTTGGAATTGAAGACAGCCTGATTCCGCCGCGCCGCGATTAGAGCATTTTCATGAATGGTATAGGGAAACGAAACTTCCCTCAGGGGCTAAAGCCAGCGATTTTATCGGCTATTTCGGCACGACTCAAGTCGTGCCCTGACACTTATTGCTGCTCCGGCGGCATTTTTTCCGCCGCGCCGCGGCTAGAGCATTTTTACCAATGAGGTAGAGTGCCGAATCGTGTTGAAGGTTGCCGCTCACTGATGTTCGCGTCAACTCGGCGATCCTCAAGTTCTACACACGATTGGTAAAAATGCTCTATCGGATTACAAACCGCCTAGCGACAGCCGCCAACGCGCTTTTCCTGCTTCATCAAAACTTAACGTGAGCCCGAAGGCGCCGATGGGAGTGGGAAAAAAGAGCGCGCTGGAGGTGCTTTGATGCGTTTGCCAGCCTTGCGATCCCAGATCGAATCGCCCCGCTTCATACCATGTAGCGAGAGCCGGATACATGGAGAGCCTGCTCATCGCCAGAAGATGAAACTCGGTGCCCCCGCCCGCGGTCAGCAAAGTGTTCGCGTGGAATTGCTGGTAGCGGTAGGCGCTGAGCAGGGCTTCGCCGCCGGAGGTGAATTGCTCGAAAGAGTCGAGCTTTCTGCCGAAACTCGATTCTTGCTGACTAACTCCAAAGAGCGAAAATCTTTTATTGACCGGGCGGAAGGTGGAGAGGTGCTGCTGAAAGAAGGGATAATCGACATCGCGAAAGCTGTATCCGGCCGAGCCTTCGGCCAGCGTTCCGCGGGTGGGCAGTCCGCCGGAATCCTGGGAGTTGAAAAGCCAGCGCGCTTCGGGAGTGACAAAAGCTCCGCTAGCAGCGGGAACGCCATCGACAGCTTGGGAAGGGCTGTAGGAGTCGTATCCCACCTGAAGGCCCAAGCGCAGTTGCGCGAATCTCCAGGTGCCGATTCCGCCATAAAGCGAGCCGCCAATCCGGTCGCGAGTTTCGCTGGTGCGCTCGGCCCCCTGGTAGTGATAGAAGTGCATGCGCTCGACAAAAAAATTCGGAGCGATGAAGTACGGACTTCCTCCGAAGGGGCGGTAGAACTCCACTTGCGCGCTGGGGTCGCTGCCAATATTTACGGTGCCGAGAACGCGGGCTTTGTAGATGTTGCCAAGCGCCGTCGCTGTCGAGATGCGCAGGTTTCCCCGACCGGGTTCGCCCGGCGACATTTGATATTGAAACGAAGGACGGAGCAGCAACTGGTCGCTGGGGCGCTGTAAAAAAGTTACGTTGTATCCCTCCGTCTTGTCCGGCAGTCTTTTCCACTCATAGGTAACCACCGGCACCGCCGTGGAGGCGGCCATTCCGGTCAGCACATCTTCCAGCGCCTGCGGAGAAACCATGCGCGTCCCCAGCTTGCGGCGGATTTCATGTTGTGCATTTTGTTGAAAAGAGGCGACCGGAGCGCTGACGCTCACGATCTGGCCTTGCGTGATGGCGGGCCGCATGCGGCTCTGGCGGGCTTGCAGATACAGCGTCCACTCTTCCGGAGAAAGTTCGAATGGCTTGAGCGCTTCGGCGTTGGCCTGAGCGGCGTCATAACCGGCCTGAATAATCTCTTTCCAGCGGCTGTAATCGGTCGACGAAAACTTATCGGTGTTGATCGAAACCACCAGATCGGCCAGCGCCAGGGAGCGGCGTTCATTTTGCACAACGGCCACGAAGACTGTTTGGCGCGCGACGTCGGGCAGCGACTTGATCTGCGCGGGCGTGACAGGCGTAGTTCCAAAGGCGACGGCGATGACCTTGCGCGCGCCCATATCGCGGAGGGTTTCTACGGGCACATTTTGAATGAGGCCGCCATCGACCAGGACCATGCCGTCGAGTCTGACGGGCGTGAAGACACCGGGAATCGACATGGTGGCGCGCATCGCCTCGGCCAGAGAGCCGCGCTTGAATACGGTGGCCTTGCCTGAAATCAGGTCGGTGGCTACGCAGCGAAAGGGCGTGGGAAGATCGTCGAAGCTGGAAATGTCGGAATAGGGCAGCGTGGTGCGGCTGAAAAGCAGCGAAAGCGCTTCTCCGTAATTCAAGCCGGCCGGCAGCGAGAAACCTTTGCCTAATAGCAGCGCGAAGCTTCCATAGGTCCGGTTCCAGCTTTGTTTGTCGACGATCGGCTGGTCGACAAATCGAGGACTGGGATTGAGCAGAAGATCCCAGTCCATATGCGCGGCAAGCTCGGTTAGTTGTTTGGAGTCCATGCCGGTGGCGTAGAGTCCGCCGATCAGGCCGCCCATGCTGGTTCCCGCGAGCGCGTCGATGGGAATGCGATGTTCTTCAAAGTAGCGCAGTACTCCGATGTGCGCCAAGCCCAGCGCGCCGCCGCCGCTGAGGGCAACGCCTACGCGCGGCGCGGGTTGGGAACGAAGCTGCGCATCGGCCGGTAGGGCAACGAGACACAAGAGAAGCCATTGGGCGACATGCAGCCGGAAACGGAACATGATCTCCACCTATCTGCTTGCGAAATGTATGCTATTTCGGCAAAACCGCCTACAGGGATAGTCTGATACATCTTCCTACAATTGTCATTGAAGCGCCACCGACGCGCACGATGACTCGCATCGTTCGTACAATAAATAAAGAATGGCCTTCACCGAAGAATACGATGTGGTGGTTGTGGGCGCCGGGCACGCCGGTTGCGAGGCCGCCATGGCCGCCGCGCGCATGGGACTGCGCACCGCGCTGGTCACCATGAATCTCGACCTGATTGCGCAGATGAGCTGTAACCCGGCCGTCGGCGGCGTCGCCAAGGGCCACCTGGTTCGCGAAATCGACGCGCTGGGCGGCATCATGGGCGAGGTCACAGACGCGGTTGGCATTCAGTTCCGGTTGCTCAACGCCTCGCGCGGCCCCGCCGTTTGGAGCCCGCGCGCGCAGTGCGACAAACAGCTTTACCGCGTGCACATGCGCCAGATGCTCGAATCGCAGCCCGGCCTCCACATACGGCAGGCCGAAGTGGTCGGGCTCGTCGTGGAAAAGCAGGGAACAGGGAAGAGGGAAGAGGGAACAGAGGCTAGGGACGCGGCGCGGCGCGTGCTGGGGATTGTGCTGCGCGACGGCCGCCAGCTTTTGGCCGGCGCGACGATCGTCACTACCGGAACTTTTTTGAATGGCCTGATCCACTGCGGCGAGCAGCAATACCCTGCCGGCCGTTCGGGCGAGGCGGCTAGCGTGCTGCTGGGCGAAGCGATTCGCGCGCTGGGGCTGCGCATCGTCCGGCTCAAGACGGGAACGCCGCCGCGCCTCGACGGCCGCACGATTCGCTGGGAGTGCTTCGCCGCCCAGCCCGGCGACGCCGAGCCGACGCCCTTCAGCTTTCGCACGAAAAAAATTCTGCAGCCGCAGATCGCCTGCCACATCGCCTTCACCACGCCGGAAACGCTGCGCATTGTTCGCGAGAACGTGCATCGCTCGGCGATGTACTCAGGAAGAATCAAAGGCATCGGCCCGCGCTACTGTCCGTCGATCGAAGACAAGATCGTCAAGTTTCCCGACAAGACGCAGCACCAGTTTTTTCTCGAACCCGAAGGCCTGCACACGCACGAGGTTTACTTGAACGGCATGAGCACCTCGCTGCCGATGGAGGTGCAGTGGCAAATGGTCCACTCGATTCCCGGCCTCGACAAGGCGGAGATGCTGCGCCCCGGCTACGCTATCGAGTACGATTCGGTTGACCCGACGGAACTGAATCGCTCGCTGCGCGTGAAATCCATTGCAGGGCTTTATCTCGCGGGCCAGATCAACGGCACCAGCGGCTACGAGGAGGCGGCCTGCCAGGGCATCATGGCCGGCATCAACGCCGCGCTCTGGCTCAAGGGCCAGCCGCCTTTTACGCTTGACCGCAGCGAGGCCTATACCGGCATTCTTATCGACGATCTGATTTCGAAAGGCACCAACGAACCCTATCGCATGTTTACTTCGCGCGCCGAGTTCCGATTGAACCTGCGCATTGACAACGCCGACCGCAGGCTTACACCGCACGGCCGGCGGCTGGGCCTGATCGACGACGCAAGCTGGGCCGCTTACGAACAAAAGCAGGCACGCATGGCCGCGCTGGCCGCGCTGCTTTCTTCCGGCAAAGTCGATGCGGAAAAGCTGGCCCGCGCCGGCCTCGGCGACGAGCCCTCCATCGCCGGACTCACCTGGGCGCAACTGCTCAAGCGTCCCGAGGTCAAAATCGAGTCGCTGCTTGGCGTTCTTCGCGACGATTTCGTTCGCGATCCGCTGCTGGCCGAGTTTGTTGAGCAAAAAACGGAAGCCGATGCCGACCCCGCGATTCTGCGCTCCGCGCGACGCAGCGAGGCTCGCGCCGTTGAAACCGAATTCAAATTTGCCGGCTATCTGGAGCAGCAGAAAAAATCGATTGCGCGGCTCAAGGCCTCCGAGGCGGTGGCGATTCCCGATTGGCTCGAGTACGGCGCGATCAGCGGCCTTTCACGCGAGATGCGCGAAAAACTCGAACGCGTCCGGCCGCAAACGCTCGGCCAAGCCAGCCGCATTCCCGGCGTAACGCCGGCCGCGCTTGGCCTGGTTCACATTTCGATCAAGTTGCAGGGCGAGCGCCGCCGCGCACCGGCTAGCTAGGGCTTTTCACAGTCGCTGTAAAGAGTGAAGTCTTTTCCAACCCCACCTTAGCCGTCCGCCGCGGCGGACGGTGAAGGTGGGGCACCCGTATTTTCACTGCACCGTCCAGTGAAAATGCTCTAGCTGAACAGGTCCTTCATCTTTTCAAGCAGGCCAGGTGAGGCCGGCTTGTTGTCCACTTCCATGGTCTCGGCCAGCTTGGTTACCAGCTCGCGCTGGGCGCGGCTCAGCTTGCGCGGAATCTGCACCAGCACCTTCACGATCAGGTCGCCGCTGCCTTTTTCGTTCAGGAAAGGGACGCCGCGTCCGCGCACGCGCAGCTCGCGGCCGCTTTGCGTGCCCTCGGGAATCTTGATGTTTACCGTGCCGTCGATGCCCTCGATTTCAAACTCCGCGCCTAGCGTGGCCTGCGGAAAGCTGATGGGAATCACGCAGTACAAGTCTTGCCCGTGGCGCTCGAAAAAGTCGTGCGGCCGGATGAAGAGAATAATGTAAAGGTCGCCCTTGGGGCCGCTCGTGCGGCCGGCGTCGCCTTCGCCGGAGTAGCGGATGCGCGTGCCCTCTTCGACGCCCGGCGGCACCTTGACCTTCAGCTTGACCTCGGCCGTGGCGCGGCCCTCGCCGCGGCAGGTCGTGCACGGGTCGCCGATGATTGAGCCGGTTCCTCCGCAGGCCGCGCAGGCGCGCGCCACGGCAAAAAAACCCTGCTGATAGCGAATCTGTCCGCTGCCATGGCAATGGCCGCAGATGGTCGGCCCGCGCCCCGAGGCGCTGCCGCTGCCGTGGCAGGTGGCGCAGGTTTCCAGACGGCGAATCTTCACTTCGGTTTCCGAGCCGAAGATCGCGTCTTCGAAGTTGATCGTCAGATCGAAGCGCAGATCGTCGCCGCGCTGCTGGCGCGAGTTGCGCGCGCCGCCGTGCCCGGTGCCGCCCATCGAAAACATATCGCCGAAGAGATCGCCGAAGATGTCGCCCAGATCGATGCCGCCACCGCTAAACGGGCTGCCGCCAGCGCCTTGCCCGTTCAGGCCGGCGTGGCCGTAGCGGTCGTAGACGGCGCGCTTATCGGCATCGCATAAAACCTGATAGGCCTCGCTGGCCTCTTTGAATTTTTCTTCGGCCTCATGATTGCCGGGGTTGCGATCAGGATGGTACTTGAGCGCTTTTTTGCGATATGCGCTTTTCAACTCCTGCTCGCTGGCGTCGTGCGAGACGCCCAACACTTCGTAATAATCCGCTTTGCTCACGCTAGCTTTTAACTCCTAGCTATTTTTTTAGCCGCGATCGCTTCCTATCCATAAGAAAGCGCCAAGGCGATTTTGTCCACGCAGCTTATCTGGCTTTTATCGCGCGAACTTGCAGCGCGCAAAAGGCCCGATGCTACTTGCCCGCCGGTTTGGGATTGTGCGCCACGCGCACCAGCGCCGGCCGCAGCAGCCGCTCGCGAATCTTATAGCCGCGGCGAACCTCTTCGGCCACGTGCTGATCGGGAATGTCGTTGCGCTCCACCGTCCCCATCGCTTCGTGAATGCGAGGATCGAAGGCGGCGCCGACGGCGGGAATCGCCTTGACCTGCATCTTGCCCAGCAGCTCTTCCATCTGTTTCACGATCAGGCTTACGCCGGAACGCAACTGCTGCGCGGTGCCGTTGGCCTTGAGCGCCAGCTCAAAGTTGTCGATCACGGGCAAAAACTGCTCGACCACGCTGCCGGTAACGTAGTCGCGGAACTCGGTCCGCTCGCGCTCGGCGCGCTTGCGCGCATTTTCAAACTCGGCCTGCATACGGGCCAGCCGGTCCACCAGTTGATCGCGCTCGGCCTTCAGTTGGTCCAGCTCCGAGGGCTCGGCTGCTTCGGCCGGCGCGGCGGCTTCGCCTTCTGAAAGATTTTCGCCGGCGGGCGGCTGCGACAACTCGACGACTACGCCGCTTTGCTCGACCGCTTCGGCAGCATTCGTTTCCACTTCGTTTTTCAACGTCATTCCGTCTATTCTCCGAAAAATCAATCTCTCTTCAGAATGTAGCTGCGCGAGGATGTAACAACGCGCGAACGGCTGCCGGTTCCTTCTCGCGATGCGTTGAGGCGGAATGCGGCCCAGCGCCGGCTACACGATGGGAGCGTCGAGAATGCGCTCCGACAGATGCGCGATGTAGCTCACCGCCTGGATCATCTCCTGATACTGAATCCGCGTGGAGGCAATTACGGCCACGGTTCCCACGTTGGTTTCGCCCAGCCGCGCCGGCGCGCCGATCAGCACCAGATCCTGCATGGCCGGCGAAGCCTCGTCGAGGCCCACCACCACGCGCACCTCCTGCCGGTGGCCGTCCACGTAGGCGTTCAGCAGTTCCACCAGCCGCTCTTTGGCCTCCAGGGCCAACATCATCTGGCGCAACCGCTCCTGGTCCCGTTCGGCGCCGATCAGATTCGCAATGCCTTCCACAAAAATCGCCGGCCCCGTTTCGTCGCCGGCCAGCGCGCCTTTGCTGCAAAGTTCCTCGACCGATTCCAGCAGTTGCCGGTAGGCCTCGCGCTCCTGCTCCATGCGCCGCGCCACCTCGGCGCGAATCCGCTCGACCGGCCAGCCGTAAAAATTTTCGTTCAGATAGCTGCCCGCCGTTTCCAGCTCTACCGTCGCCATCTGGCGGTCGAGCATCAGCACGCGATCCAGCACCGCGCCGGTTTTGGTCACCAGCACCGCCAGCACGCGGCCATTCGAGAGCCGTGAAAAATGAATGTGTTCGAGCACCTGGTTGGCGGTGGCTCCGGCCAGCGCCACGCCCAGCCCGCACGAAAGCTGCGCCAGCACATGCGAGGTGCGCTCCAGATATTCGTGCGTGCTGGCGACGCCGGAATAACTCTCTTCAATCTCGTCGCGCCGGGCCACGCTCAGCGCCGAATTGCCGGCGGCCGGTCCCGCGGCCAAATTTTCCGCGACGATTCGCCCTTGCATGATCTGCGCCACATAGGAGCGGAATGCCTGCGCCGTGGGAACCCGTCCGGCCGAGGTGTGCGGCTGCTCGAGCAGCCCGGCTTCGCCCAGCGCCGCCATCACGTTGCGCAGCGTGGCCGAACTCATGCCCTCCCGATGGGCAAAATGCCGCGCCAGCGCCTGCGAGGCCACCGGCTCGCCGGTTGCGATGTACAGTTCGATGATGGCGTTCAGCACCAGCCGCTCTCGCGGACTGAGGCGCGCATCGGGCATGGTCTCAGCTTCTCCTGCGAGGCCGAATCGGTTTCTCCGGCGGCATCTGGCGCGCGTGGCCGGTCGGCCTTCTAAATTCTTCTTTAGCAAGAACTTATGTCGAACAATTTCGACAAAAATCCATCTTCAGTTTAGTGAGATTCCTTCGGCGGTGTCAAGGCGTAGCAGCCGCGCATGGCTTTCCCGATTGCGATCCGCCGTGCAATGGCGTGTCCCATTTCCTTTGCTGTCTTCATCTTCTCCGGTTTCGCGCCTCGATTTGATGCTATTGTTGACCCGTCTTCCCGTTTTCGCCGCGGCATTTTGTCGCATTTGGCCGCGGCCATGCAGCTTTGGTTCAGGAAAGGGGCCTAACGCAATGTCCTTCTACTTTTTTTGCCGTTGCTCTCTCGTCGTCGCGCTTTTAACAGCCATGCTCACCGCCGCGCCTTCGGCCGCGGCCAAATCATCGGCCGCCAAAACTCAGGCCGCCGCGGAAAAATCGCAGGCGCGGCTTGAAAGGCAAGCCCACAAAGCCGCAATACAGCTTGCCAAATTCAAGACCGGCAGCTACCTCGAGTATGATTTCCGCAATGCTCCGCCGGTCTATGGCTCGCTGGGCCAGCTCTCCGAGGCCACTTTCCAGTACACCGACTCTGACAACAACAAAGTGCAAACGCGCGCCTACGCTGATCTGGCGGGGGTGAAAAGAGCCAAGGCGTACATCGGCGACGGCTTGTCGCGTCACCGCCACGTGCGTTTGTGGGTTCCGGTGACAGTTGGCGCGCTGGTTGCCGGCGGCGCGGTTGCCGCATACGAAGAAACGCGCTGAACGTTCCAGGGTACCTTTCCGCTGGTAGATTCATAGTAGAGCCGTTTTTATTCATCAAGCGGCCGCGCCGTGACGCGCCATGACTCCGTTTTTGCCGCCCGGTGCCAGGATGATGCCCATGTTTCACCCGACTGAAGATCTTCGCCTGCAGTGGACCAAGGTGGTTCTTCCTCCGATTTTTCTCGAGGAAGAGATGCCCGTCACCGATGCCGCCTCGACCACCATCTTCGATGCGCGCAACGAAATTTCCGCGATTTTGAATGGCCGCGACGACCGGCTGCTGGTACTCGTCGGTCCCTGCTCGATCCACGACACGAAGGCCGCCCGCGAGTACGCCGCGCTGCTCAAAGAGGCGATCGACGAGCTCCGCTCCGACCTCTGCCTGGTGATGCGCGTCTACTTCGAAAAGCCGCGCACCACCATCGGCTGGAAGGGATTGATCAACGATCCCTACCTTGACAAGAGCTTCAAAATTAACGACGGCCTGCGGCTGGCGCGCCGGCTGTTGCTCGATCTGGCCGAGATGGGCGTGCCCACCGGCACCGAGCTGCTCGACATGATTTCGGCGCAGTACATCGCCGGCCTGGTCAGTTGGGGAGCCATCGGGGCGCGCACCACCGAAAGCCAGGTGCATCGCCAACTGGTCTCCGGCGTTTCCTGCCCGGTGGGCTTTAAAAACGCGACTTCGGGTGACGTGCAGGTGGCCATCGACGCCGTGCTCTCGGCCGCTTATTCGCACACTTTTTTAGGCCACACCAAGCACGGCCAGTCGGCGATTTTCGTCACCACCGGCAATCCCGATTGCCACATTATTTTGCGCGGCGGTCGCAAAAGCACCAACTACTCGGCCGAGTGCGTGGCCGCGGCCGCGGCGCTGATGGAGCGCGCCGGCATTGAGCCGCGCATCATGATCGACCTTAGCCACTCCAACAGCGCCAAGGACTATCGCCGCCAGCCCGTCGTTGGCCACGATGTCGCCGCGCAGGTTGCCCAAGGCAATCGCAAAATCATGGGCGCGATGATCGAGAGCAATCTGGTTGCCGGCGCGCAAAAACACATCCTGGGCCAGCCGCTGGTCTACGGCCAAAGCATCACCGACGGCTGCATCGACTGGCCGCAAACCCGCGCGCTGCTCGACGAGCTGGCCGGGGCCGTGCGCGCAAGGCGGAGTGCGGCAAGATAGCTGCGCCATGCGCGGCATTTTCTCAGAGGCATAACCAGAGTTGTATATGACGCGCTCGATGCTCATGATAGATAAATCGTGCTCGTATCTGTATATAAGCGAACAGACAAAGATCAACGATGCTTATAGAAAATAAGTAAGGTGGTATTTGGCAACGCAGAACGAGGCAAGCTCACAGTAGATTGCAAACGGACTGACCTTGATTTGTGCAAGCCAAATTTCATAGACGTATAAGTTCCAAATCAAGAGCTACAGTTGATTCGACAAAAAACGTCACCATTCTGAATTTTTTCACTGCCACTTTTTTACATTCAAGGCGAATCACTTTGTTTGCATATGTCCTACCTGGTGCTTGAAGCAGGCTGCACGTATCTCACAATCGTTTCTGAGAACGATAGGGCGAATATGGAGTGGAAATGAAGAAATCAGAAGTAGTTCATGCATGGTCCAGGATTCTCGCTGGTCGCTCGCCGTCGCTCTCGATCGAAATCACCAAAGAATGCCCCTTGCGGTGCCCCGGCTGCTATGCCTTCGATGCGGCGCACCTTGGCGGCATGATTCCGCTGCGTGGACTTGACGACTACAAAGGCGAGGAACTGGTTCGCAAGGTGCTTGCGCTGCTCGACGAGCGAAAGCCGCTCCATGTATCCCTTGTGGGTGGCGATCCCTTTGTTCGGTATCACGAACTCGAATTACTGTTGCCGCAAATTGAGAGTCGCGGCATCCATACGCAGGTTGTTACTAGCGCATTTCATGAGATCCCAAGTGCATGGAATCAATTCAAGAAGCTGAACGTCGTCGTCTCTGTCGATGGTTTACAGCCAGAGCACGATGCACGGCGCAAGCCGGCAACGTATGAACGCATTCTGAAGAACATCCATGACGCTCGCGTCACAATCCATTGCACGATCACATCGCAAATTGCGGATATTCCAGGTTATCTGGATGCGTTCCTTAGCTTTTGGACCAGCCAGAGGGAAGTCACCAAGGTCTGGTTCAGCCTATTCAGCCCCCAGCGGGGCGGCGCCGATCGAGAGATCATAACGGCTGCACAAAGAACCCGCATCATTACAGAACTTCAGCAACTCCGGCAGAAGTATCCCACGCTCGACATGCCAGAGGCGCTTCTTCGCGAGATGGCGACTCCGCCTCGAAATCCAAGCCAGTGTATTTTCGCTAGGACGACAGAGACCGTTTCAGCAGACCTGAAAACGTGGGTCACGCCATGCCAATTTGGCGGAGACCCGGATTGTGGGCAATGTGGTTGCTATGCGGCGATGGGCATGGCAGCCGTGGGGCACTATCGCGTGCTGGGAGCACTCACGGCAGGACGGATCTATATGGCTTCAGATAAATTTGGAAAAACGTGGAGAGCAATATGCAACGCTTTAATGCGCAAAGTCGTGTTTCAGAAAACGCCTTTGCCACTAAAGGTTATTCACCCGTAGTACAAGACAAGAGATTGTCAGTTCCATTCCGATAGCGCAGGTCCGTCTGGTGGCGCATCAACTTTGGTGCGTACGTGTTATCAAATTTGGCGTTTCATTGATCCCATTTTCAATGGGCAAAGCAAGCGCCGCCGCTGCACCCACCGCGCACAGCCTGCGGGTTCATAATGGTTTCGACCAATTAAAAGGCAGGAAACCATGAATCTGCGCACGGCGCGACTCTCTTTCTATCTTTTTTCGGTGGCCTTCATCGCGGGGATTTCAGCCAACTCCGCCTCGGCGCAGCAATCCGCGGCGGCGCAGCAAAAGGTCTTCGGCTACGCCGATTTCAGCGCCGAAGCCAAAATCGAAAAGAAGTTTCTTGCCGTGCCCGACGCCAAACAGGCTGGCGCGGAGTTGAAAGCGCTCACCGCCGAGCCGCACTTGGCCGCCACGCCCGGCGACCGCCGCACTGCCGACTATGTCGCGCGCAAATTCCGCGAGGCCGGGCTTCAAACCGAAATCGTTTCTTATCGCGTTTTGCTCAACCAACCCAAGGTTGTGCGCGTTGAAGCCTTCGATGCGGCCGGCCGCCTGCTGATGCATGGTCCCGAGCGCGAACACGTTGCGGGCGACCCGCAGCAGAACGATCCGCGCATCGTCATGCCTTTTCTCGGCTCCTCGGGCTCGGGCGATGTGAGCGGCGAGGCCGTTTACGCCAACTACTGCCGGCTTGAAGACTTCAGCGAGCTTGCCGCCCGCCACATCAATTTGCTCGGCAAGGTCGTCATCTGCCGCTATGGTGTAAATTTTCGCGGAGTCAAAGTCTACCTGGCTGAGCAGCACGGCGCTATCGGCGCAATCATCTATTCCGATCCGGCCGACGACGGCTACGCCAAGGGCGATCCTTATCCCATCGGTCCCTGGCGGCCGGAATCGGGCGTGCAGCGCGGCTCGGTGCAGTATATGTTCAGGTACCCCGGCGATCCGGAGACCCCCGGCGTCGCTTCCACGCTGAAGCTGCCCGACTCGGCGCGCGTAAAAGACTATCTGGGAGCGGAGGGCGCGCAGCCGCGCATTGTCGCGATTCCCCTGAGCTATCACGACGCCGCGCCCATCTTGCAGGCGCTTAAAGGCCCCGGCGTGCCGCAGGGCTGGCAGGGCGCACTGCCTTTCGCTTATCACCTGGGCCCCGGCGGAGTGCGCGTTCACCTGGTCTCCGAGCAGGATTACCAGCGCCGGATCATCTGGGATGTGATCGGAAAAATTCCCGGAACCCGCGAGCCGAATTCCTGGGTGATCGCCGGCAATCATCGCGACGCCTGGGTCTACGGCGCGGTCGATCCGTCGAGCGGTACCGCGGCGATGCTCGAAGCGGTGCGCGGCGTGGGCGCGCTGCTCAAGCAGGGCTGGCGGCCCAAGCGCACGATTCTGTTTTGCAATTGGGACGCCGAGGAGCAGGGGCTGATCGGCTCGACCGAATGGGTGGAGCAGCAGGGCAAGGCGCTCGACCGTGCCGTCGCCTACTTCAATATGGATGTGGGCGTGTCGGGGCCGGATTTTTCCGCCTCGGCCGTTCCTTCGCTTCGTGAATTCATTCGCGATGTTGCCCGCGCCGTGCCCAGCCCCGTGGCCGGAACAGTCTATCAACAGTGGCGGCTCAAGACTGACGATAGCAACAACTCGAGTGAGGGCAGGGAAGCGCGTGTGGGCGATCTCGGCTCCGGTTCCGACTTCACGCCTTTTTTGCAACATGCCGGAGTGCCGTCCACCGACATCAGTTCCGAGGGGCCTTACGGCGTTTATCACTCGGCCTTCGACGATTACGCATGGTTTGTGCAGAATGCCGATCCGCACTTTTACTATCTGCGACAAATGGCGCGCCTCTTCGGGCTGGAGGCGCTGCGCATGGCCGATGCCGAGGTGCTGCCCTACGACTACGTTGCCTACGCGCGCGCGATCGAGGGCTATCTTGAGGCCGCCAAACGCAAGGCCGCCGAGGCTCGCATCGGCGCGCTGAACTTTGCGCCGGCCGAGGCTGCTGCTGCGCGCATGGTGGCCGCCGCCCGGCGCGTTCGCACTCTGCAAGCCGCGCCCTCCGGCCAGCCGGCGCAATTGAATCGCGCGCTACGTCAGGTTGAGACCGAGCTGCTCGCGCCGCAAGGGCTGCCGGATCGCCCCTGGTACCGGCACACGATCTACGCGCCCGGTGAGGTGACCGGCTATGCGGCCGTGGTGATTCCAGGCGTCAATGAGGCCATCGACGCCAGGGACGCGCGTCTGGCCGCCCAGCAGTTGACCGTGCTTGCGCAGGCTCTGGAGCGCGCCGCCGATGCGCTGAATGGGGCGCGCTGAAGGCGTGAGCGTGAGCATTACTTAAGTACTTAAAAACCAGACCCGTAACTGACTGAATTAATCCGTATAACGCTTTTGTAGTATACGGATTAGCACGATTTAGCCAATTGGGCCGCTCGTTTACTGTCCAATTTTGTTGCATTCTTTCTCGTTTTTCGCTAATCCCTTGGTAACTTGATAGTCGTTACTCAGGTGACCTTTATGTTGGTTACTACAATTGCTCTCGTATTTGTCGCTTTTGTTGCTTCGCCAGCGATTGCCGCCGCGATCCCGTTCAGGAGCGCCGAAAGCAAAACTTCAAATCGGGCTGGAAGCGTGAGTTTTCCGCTTCGCTCCGTTCCCGTCAGTCGCTAAGCAGGCGACGCTGGTCGGCCTTCACGCCGGCCGAGTATATTTTTCTGCCTCCAATATGTCAGCTTGCTCCCACCGAGGAGTGATTTCCTACTCTTTCGTGTTTGCGCTATTGTGCTTGTTTATAGGCGGCGCAAACAGCGCGCAAATGGGGCTACGATGAACGAAATTCTCTTGGGGTTGTTCACGGTCGTTTTGCTAGCACTATCCATTTTTGCCAACTCGCGGCAACCGGAGCGCGCGCTTGCGCCCTGCCGCCGTCAGCCTCGCCGCCGAGGCCGCTAAGGCGCGCTCCACCGCGTTATATCTTCTGGTTGACCCCCGCAATGGCCGCACGTATTGTAAGAGCGAGGATCGACATGAAGGTTTCCCCGAGCATGCTTCGCATTGGAGTTGCGGTGGCCGTGATTCTCGGCGTCATCGCCTGGCTGGCCTATACCGGCTACAACTCCGGCAAAAGCTACTACGTGACCATCGCTGAATTGGGTGGAATGGGCGAAAAGGCCTATCACAGCCACTTGCGCGTGGAGGGCTTCGTTGTGCCGGGGTCGATTGCGCAGAAAGGGGCGCAGGTGGATTTTGTGCTCAACGAGTTCGAGAGCCACTCGCCCAAGGCCGCCGGGGGACGCTTGCTCAGGGTCAGCTACAAGGGCGCGGAGCCGCCGCCAGACACCTTCAAAGACGACGCGCAGGCGCTGGCCGATGGAAGCTACAGCCGCGACGGCCTCTTCCACGCCACAACATTGCAGGCCAAGTGCGCCAGCAAATACGCGCCCTCGCAGACGGGCAGCCGACCGGCCACGGCCTTGAATGCGGCACCCGGCGCCGCCAGCGGAAGGCCATGAACGCAACGGCAAGCGAAAACGGCAGTGTGGCGCGGCTCGCGGGGGTCTCGAAAGTTTTTGGCAATTTTGCCGCGCTCAAGCGGGTTTCAGCCGAGTTCGCGCCGGGGCGCTGCTATGTGCTGTTGGGCGAAAATGGAGCGGGCAAGTCCACTTTGCTGCGCATTCTGGCCGGCCTGCTGCGCCCCAGTCAGGGCGAAGTTCGCCTCTTTGGCGATTGCGAACCGCATCAGGCGCGCGCGCGCATCGGCTACATGAGCCACGCGCCCATGCTCTACGACGAGCTGACGGCGCGAGAAAATCTCGACTACTTTCGCAATCTCTACACGGGGCGCGCCTGCCTGACGTCGGCCGAGGCGCTCTGCCGGGTCGGGCTCGAGCCTGAATTGAAGCGGCCGATCGGCCAGTACTCGCAAGGCATGCGTCAGCGCGCCTCGCTGGCCCGCGTGCTGATGCCCGCCCCCGAATTGCTCTTGCTCGACGAACCTTTTTCTAACATGGATGTGGAGAGCGTACGGCAGATGGTCGAGTTGCTTGCCGAGCTGCGGCAGAGCGGCTGCACCATTATTTTGGCCACGCACCAGCGCGAGCTGGCCGCGCCGATTGCCGACGGCGCGCTGACGCTCAAGGCCGGCCGCGTGGCTTCATCGGAAATGAGGGTGCCTGAGCAATGAAAAAAACCAACGGCGCACGCTTTCTTGAATCGCTGGGCATTCCCTTCGAGCTTCACGAGTACGAGGTCGATCCTGAAGATCTGTCGGCCGTTACGGCGGCGAAAAAAATTGGCATGCCCGCCGAGCAGGTTTTTAAAACGCTGCTGACCACCGGCGGCACGGGCGAATTTGCTTTCGCGGTGATTCCCGGCGATGCCGAGATCGATTTGAAAAAGCTGGCGCGCGCCGCCGGCTGGCGCAAGGCCGAGATGACTCCGCTGAAAGAGGTGCAACCGCTGACCGGCTACATTCGCGGCGGCGTGACTGTTTTCGGCGCTAAAAAAGCCTACCCGATCTTCGTCGAGGAGGTCGCGATTCTCTTTGACAAAATCAGCGTCTCGGCGGGCAAGCGCGGTGAGCAGTTGATTCTTGCGCCCGACGACTATCTGCGCGCGGCCAAGGCGATCGGCGAGCCGGTCAAGACCGCGGATCTGATCAAGGAAGCGGTAGAACCAAAGCCGGTGGGAGGCTACGCGAGATGATGCGCCTGCTGTGGACCCATCTGGCGAAAGAACTGCGCATCGAATGGCGCTCGCTCGACGCCATGGTCTCGATGCTGTTTTTCTCCGGGCTGGTGGTGGTGCTGTTTTCCGTCGCCTTCGATCCGCGCGGCGAATTCGCACGCCAGATTGCCGGCGGCGTGCTCTCGGTGGCCACCATGTTCGCTTCGGTGAGCGTGCTCAATCAGGCCTGGACGCGCGAAATTCGCCACCGCGTGATGGACGCGCAACGGATGACGCCGGCCTCGGGTGCGGCGCTTTATTTAGCCAAAGCCATCGCCAATTTTTTCTTCGTCTCGATTGTGCAGTTGGTTCTGGCGCCGATTTTTTTCGTTTTTTATAACCTGCAAATCGCCGGCCAGGGCTGGTTGTTGATGCTGGTGCTGCCGCTGGGCACCTGGGCGCTGGTTTCAAACGGCGTGTTTTTCGCCGCTCTGGCCATGGGTAGCCGCAACCGCGAGTTGCTGCTCTCGCTGATCCTGTTTCCGATCTTCATTCCCGCGCTGCTGGCCATGGTGCAGGCTACCGCGGCAATCTTCACCGGCGAGGGCGATCCCACGCTGTGGATCAAGATGCTGGCGGGCTACGACGTGATCTTCACCACGGCAAGTTTGCTGCTCTTCGATACGGTTTTTAGCGCCGAGTAGGCGCTCAACTGGCTTCCAACGCCAGATAGCATTCCTCGCGTGGCGGTTCTTTTTCCGCTTCCGCCTCCATTAAGGGCAGAAGCGCGCGCATGGCCTCGAACTCCGGGTTGCCGTGCAGCGGCTTCAGGCGCGGGTCGGCAAGCATCTGGAAGAACCACGGACAGCGATTTTCATTGGCCGTGCGCAGTTCGGCAAGCGCCGCCGCGGTGTCGCCCAAAGCGACGTAGGCGGCGACGCTGAAGGTATTGAGTACGAAGCGTTCGCGGCTGAACCACTGCAGCCGCTCTAAAACGGCGCGCGCTTCTTCGGTTTGTTTCGCGCAAGCCAGAACGTAGGCATACGTCGCCGCGGCTAAATCGTATTGCGGCATGCGCGCCGCGATGGTTTGCGTAATTTCGAGCACGCTGGCCGCTTCACCGTTATAACTGAGGATGATTGCGCTATAAAGTTTGAGGCCGTCGCGTTCGGGAAACTGCTCGATCGTCTTGCGCGCTTGCTCCACGCTGGCTTCGGCCTCTCCGGCCAGATGCAGCGCCCAGGCGAGTTTGATATACAGCCAGGCCGTGTAGGGATCGATATGAATGGCTTTTTGCAGCAGATCGATGGCTTCATCAAAGCGGTGACGACTTAGCGCGAACATCGCGCGCATCGGCGTCAGCCACAGATCGTGGGGCAGGCGGGTTGTCAGACTGAATTGCCTCAGCGCCTCCGGCAGATTGCGATCGACGTAGAAGCTCACCCAGCCGAGCGCCGGAGCCATGGCGACGGCGTGACTGGCGAAATCCGGCATGGGGTGCGTGGTCCGGCGTATCATGGCGGCCGCCAGCCGCGGCGACAGGCTGCCATAAACCGCTTGCGTGACGCATAGATGCGTCAGGTCGATGCGTGCTCCGATCAGATTGGGATCGAGTTCCATGGCGCGCAGCAGATGGCCCATGCCGTCCTGCATCCGGTGCCGTTCGTAGGTCTTCCACTCGTAACGGGCGCGCAGATACAGTTCATACGCCTCACGCTGGCGAGGAGCGGATTCGCTTTCTACTTCCGGCTTGACCGCGGCTTTTATTTTGGCGCTATTGCCCTGCAGGCGGAGGATCAGGCGGTTGACAAAGATCGACATCAACTCCACGGTCTGGCCGCTCTCGACGAGCACATCTTCGGTCCAAAGCGGTGCGCCGGTTTCTCCGCGCCGTAACTCGGCCCGTAGCCGGATGTGCGTGGGCGTCGCGTGAAGCATGCCGCTCAAAACCAGATCAGCCTCCAGCTTTTTACCGATCTCCAGCGCGGAAAGCCCTCGACGCATCAAGGCCAACACCGAGTCCTGCGGCGCCATCGACACGTCTGCCGCGCAGGCGTCGCTTAACTGCTCCATGGCATGTTCGAGAATCGCGGAAGTAAAGTATTCGGGAACGCCATACCCGGAGGTAAAAGGCAAAATGACAAGCCGCTGCAAAACCGGTGTGTCCGGCATATTTTCGGCGTTGACCGGGACCGAGATGCGATATCCGCGGTTGTAAATGTTCTCAATGCATTCGACCGGCTGAAGCAGCACGCGGAGCGAGGCGAGGCATTGCGTTACGCCATCGGGAGGAATGCCGGCATCGTCCCACAAGGCGCACTTCAATTCAGCCATGGAAACGGCTTCACCGGCGCGCGCCAGCAGCATGCGCAAGAGTCTTAACTCTTGCGCGGTAATCGCCAGTCGCATGTCTCCGCGTAGCAGCGTTCCGTCAGGCTTTAAGCGAAATTCGGCAAACCTGTACTCAATTGCTTGCGGTGCTTGTGAACAGGTCGGCTCAGGAAGAATTCTGTTCATAGGAATCAACGCAAATCCAATCAATTGTGCCCAGTAGCTGGAGTGCGTTTTTTGCGCGAGGTACGATCTCCGGCTCTGGGAGTCAGGATTTCAGTGCTGGACTCAACAAAAACATCACAATTCCAGCGGTGGCTCGCTGGCTATCGACAGGCACAGCCCTATAGTTGAATGGCTCTGTCATTCCAGAGCGCCAATCAACTACTGCAGCCAGCGCCTCGTATGGGGGGGAGAAAACTAAATCCAGGCTTCCGCTTTTGTATTCCCGGTTGCGTTGCGGTGCAACATATCGTCATGAGCCAGAGCAAAAATCAATTACGGCTGCCTTCTCCAACAGCAAAATGACGATAGCATAAATCCACAACTTGTCTAACTGAGAGGAAACCTTTGCTACGAGTGACGTTTAGATTATGTTGTACCCGGCGGGTATAGGAAAGGGGCATTCCTATACAGTTCGCCCCGGAGGTAACCGGCATTAGTTACTTAGGAGTAAATCGGTCACTGCATTTTAATCCAGGCGCAAATACTATCTTTTTCAGCGCTTTAGATACTAGTAATACCGCATTGTGATGCAGGCGGCCGGCTCTTTCCGCGCGACGGCAAAGTACGGTAACCATCGATGCAAGGAGCTTTTATCGCCTGCCGAGCGCCTGGGCCAGCGTCTCGCCGATTTCGGCCGGCGAAACCACGACATGGATGCCGGCCGACGCCATTGTTTCCATTTTGCCGGCCGCCGTACCCTGGCCGCCGGAAATGATCGCTCCGGCATGGCCCATGCGGCGTCCTGCGGGCGCTGTCTGGCCGGCGATGAAGCCGACCACAGGCTTTTTTACGTAATGCTTGATGAACTCCGCGGCCTCCTCTTCGGCCGTGCCGCCAATTTCGCCGATCATGACGATCGCCTCGGTCTCCGGATCGTCGTTGAGCAACCGCAGCGCATCGATGTGCGTGGTGCCGACGATTGGATCGCCGCCGATGCCGATGGCCGTCGATTGCCCGATGCCGCGCTGCGTTAACTGGTAGACCGCTTCGTAGGTCAGCGTCCCGGAGCGCGAGACGATTCCCACTGGCCCTGGCTTGTGAATCCGGCCCGGCATAATGCCCACCTTCGCCTTGCCCGGCGAAATCACGCCTGGGCAATTTGGCCCGATCAACCGCGACTTCGAGCCTTTCAGCTTGGCCCACACCTGCACCATGTCCAGCGTCGGAATCCCCTCGGTGATGCAGACGATCAGCGGAATCGCCGCGGCTTCGGCCACGGTGTTGAAGACCGGCCAGCCCTCGTGCGTTGTGCCGCCCTTGCCCGGCGTTACGCCGCCCACCACGTTGGTGCCGTACTCGGCGCAGCCATGCGCATGAAAGCTGCCTTCTTTGCCGGTAATGCCTTGCACCAGCAGCCGCGTGTTTTTGTCGACTAAAACGGACATGAAAAACAGCTCCTAGCTTTTAAGCTTTCAGCCATCAGCTCTCAGCTTTCAGCTTAAGACCGAGTGTTCCTTCGAACTGAGTGTTTGAATAAACGACGTAAGCATCTTTGAGACTTCTTCACTCAATGCCGTCGCCTCGTCTATCGTTGCCTGTTGTCCTATTCCCAGGCGTTTGGCAATGATGAGCTGTATCTTAACCTCAAAAATAGAACCGAGCGCGACCCCGAGAAACTGCCTGAATTCCGCAACATTCAGCGATGTTACTGGCGGCCGAAACACTTGCGCGCTGTAACTGCGAGATTAGTCCATAGGTCTCTTCTTTCGGAAACGCTCGAGTCAGACGGTAAATGCAGACAGTTAAATCGATGGCTCGTTGCCAAACCGTCAGATCTTCCATATTCTGCGGCATATCGTATTCTCTTCGGCTGAATGATTTTGCGCTTGCCATCCGGGGTTAGCTGAAAGCTGATAGCTGACAGCTAAAAGCTCCTAGCCCGCTGCTCTCACCGCCATCTCGGCTGCATCCTTCATCGTTGCGCCGACCAAGAAATTTACTCCCGAATCGTGCAGAATCTTGCGACCTTCTTCGACATTCGTCCCTTCCAGCCGCAGCACGATGGGCAGCTTTACGTCGAGCTTGCGCGCTGCCGCCGTTACGCCTGCCGCCAATCGGTCCACGCGCAGAATGCCGCCGAAAATGTTGATGAAGATCGCTCGCACATTTGCGTCGGCCAGCAGAATCTCGAAGGCGTGTTCGATCTGCTCGGCGGTGGCGCCGCCGCCTACATCCAAAAAATTCGCCGGTCGTCCGCCGGCGTGCTGGATGATGTCCATCGTCGCCATTGCCAGCCCCGCGCCGTTGACCATGCAGGCGATTGAGCCGTCGAGCTTGATGTAGTTGAGCGCGTACTTGGCGGCTTCCACTTCCAACGGATCTTCGTCGGAAAAATCGCGCAGCGCCTTGATCTCCGGATGACGGAAGAGCGCGTTGTCGTCGATGTTCATTTTGGCGTCGAGCGCCAGCAGCCGGCCGTCGGCGGTGGTGACGAAAGGATTGATCTCCACCAGCGAGGCGTCGGTTTCGACGTAGGCTTTGTATAGCCCGCGAAAAAATCCGATAGCCTGATTGATTTGCGCGGGCTGCAACTCGAGCTTGAGCGCCAGCCGCCGCGCCTGCCAGGGCCACAGATCCATCGTCGGATCGATCGTTTCTTTGTGGATTGCCTCGGGCCGCTTGGCCGCGAGCTCTTCGATCTCCATGCCGCCGGCCTGCGAGGCCATGAAGACCAGCCTGCCCACGGAGCGATCCAGCAGAATGCTCAAGTACATTTCGCGTTCGATCGCGGCCGTTTCTTCGATCAGCAGCCGCAGAACTTTTTGCCCCTGCGGCCCGGTCTGCGGCGTCACCAGCGTCATGCCCAGAATCTGCTTGGCGAAGTGCTCGGCCTCTTCGAGCGTGCGGGCAACTTTTACGCCGCCGCCTTTGCCGCGGCCTCCGGCGTGAATCTGCGCTTTGACGACCACGCCCTTGGCTCCGGCGGCGAACAATCTGCGCGCCACTTCGTTGGCCTCTTCGAGCGTATTGGCTACTTCGCCCCTGGGCACGGCGACGCCGTAACGGGAGAGAATTTGTTTTGCTTGATACTCGTGTATCTTCATCTTCGATTGCAGCCCTCGGGCTCGCGTCGGCGGCGTCGGACAAGAGGAAACGCAAGCCTCCGATTGTTGGCCGCGAGTCAGCTAATCATACTAGCCTGGCGCGGCAAAACGCGTTTGCGCGCGCCTAACTGGACGGAGATTTGCCGAACGAATAGAGGACGACCGAGGCCAGCGCCAGCACGATGGCGGCCAGGCGGTAGCTGTTGATTGGCTCCCGCATCCAGAGAATACCCACGAACACGGTTGTTGTCAGGATCGACAGCACGGCATAAACAACGTAGGGCGAAACGCCGAAGCGTGAGTACATCAGGTTGAAACCAAGATAGGTCAGAAATAATCCCGCACCGGCCAGCAGAATGTTTCGCCCATTGGCGCGCAGCATTGGTGACAGACCGATTGGGCCCAGCAGCGGTGAGGCGCACCAAGCGAGAAAGGCCGCAACAACGGCCGACGCGCCTACAAACGCAAGACCGTTCTGCACGCCGATTGAGCGCTTCTGCCCGTAGGCGAACATGGCGTTTCCAACCGCTGCAATAAAGGCAAAAAATAGCAGCAAAATCGATTGCATTATCGGTTTTTCCCTCCTAGCGCCGGAGAAAGCAAGCCACCGTCATCATGTTCATACTATCTTCTAGACCGAAAAGCTCGGTAAATTACCGCCTACTTCGCCCGCGCGATTACCATGGAAGTAATTATGAGCCGATTGAAGGAATTGTTGCGGCCGCTGGCCGAAGACGGCGCGGCGCTAACTCGCGAACAGGCCGCCGAGGTTCTGGAAGAGATTCTTGCCGGCGGCGTGCCCGAGGTGGAAACCGCCGCGCTGCTGACCGTGATGGTTACGCGCGGCGAACAGGCGCCGGAGCTGGCCGGCTTTGTGGATGTGATGCGCCGGCACGCCGCCACGCTGCCCTTTACCGATGCGGAACGCGAGCAACTTGTGGATTGCGTCGGCACCGGCGGCGGCGGACCGCAGACTTTTAATATTTCTTGCGGCGCGGCGCTGGTGGCAGCGGCCGCGGGCGCCAAGGTGGCCAAGCATGGCAACCGCGCCGTCACTTCGCGCTGCGGCGCCGCCGACGTGCTTGAAGCTCTCGGCGTGCCTATCGATTTGACTGGCGAACAGGCCGTCGAGTGCCTGCGCCAAACCGGATTTGTTTTCCTCTTTGCGCCGCTCTATCACCCGGCGATGAAGGCCATCGGCCCGCTGCGCCGCGCTCTCGGCTTTCGCACCATCTTCAACCTCGTCGGCCCGCTCACTAATCCGGCCCGCGCCGGCGCGCAGGTGATCGGCGTGCTTGCGCCCAGCCGCGTGTTGCTGGTGGGCCGCGCGCTGGTTTCGCTCGGCGTCAAGCGCGCCTTCGTCGTCCACGGCACCGACGGCATTGACGAGCTGACCACCACCGGCGAATCGGTCGTTGCGCGCGTCGAAGATTCCGGCTCCGGCAAGCTGGAGATGAAGGCCGCGCGCATTACGCCGGAGATGGCCGGGCTGAAGCGCGCCTCGATCGAGCAGTTCATCGGCGGCGATATCGAGACCAACAAATCGCTGCTCTATGACGTGATTACCGGCATCGCCGGCCCTCGCCGCGATGTGGTGCTGCTGAACGCCGCCGCCGTGCTGGTGGCCGCGGGGCTGGCTAACGATCTGAAGCAGGGCGTCGCTTTGAGCGCCGAGGCCATCGACAACGGCCAGGCCGCCGCCACGCTTGAAAAGCTGCGTCAGTTCGCCAAGAAGCGCGGCGCGTAAACCAGCGGCGGCGCTTGGTATGGTATATACCACGGTATATACTTAATGCGAGGCCGCCACTATGATCCAAACCGCCAAACTCTTCATGAACGGACGCAGCCAGGCCGTGCGCCTGCCCAAGGAGTTTCGTTTCGAGGGCCAGGAGGTCGCCATCCGTCGCGATCCTGTGACTGGCGACGTGGTTCTTGCGCCCCGGCGCAGGCGCGCCCGGCCTGGCCTGGCCGCTGCCTCCGCGCAAAAATCCGCTGCGCAAGTTTCGATGGAGGCTCCGGCCGATTCGCGGCGCAAGCTCTCGTTGCGGGAGATGTTCGCGATCTTCGATCAGGCCGATTTTTCCGAGGAGTTCTTTCGCCGCGAAACGCAGATGCCGCGAAAACTGGATCTCTTCTAAATGCCCCTCAAGTATCTTCTTGACACCAACACGGTCAGCTACCTTTTGAGTGGCCGCGAGCCGCGAGTGCGGTTGCGCATGGAGCGAGCGGGCTTTGCCGCGACCTCTATTTCCGCGGTGACCGAGGCCGAACTGCGCTATGGCCTGGCGAAAAAGCAGCCGTCGATCCGGTTACGCATCGCTGTTGAAACCTTTCTTGCGCAGGCTGCAATTTTGCCGTGGGATTCGGCTGCGGCCGCGGCCTACGGGCTGTTGCGCGCCGGGCAGGAACGTAAGGGGCGGCCGCTCAGCGCCGAGGATCTGATGATCGCCGCGCAGGCCTTCTCCAGAGGGCTGATTCTGGTTACTCGCGACCACGCATTTTCGTTTGTCGACGGCTTGCGCATGGAAGATTGGACGGCGGCGTAACGCAAAGCCGCCGGTTCCGCTGCGCGCAATCGCCGCGCCGAATGTAGTGAAAACTCCGCGCGCTCTCCGCGCCTCCGCTTGCCGTCGCACAGCCCTGCTACTCTTTTCTTGGAGCCAATCTCCAGGAGAATTCCCCGTGCAATGCATCTGTGTGGACATGGATGAGGTGATGGCCGATACCCTCGCCGAGCACATCCGCCGCTACAACCAAACCTTCGATGAAGAGGTGACGCCCGAAGATCTGGTCGGCAAAGGCCTGTGGGAGATTGCGCCCATCGACCGTCAGGCGCAACTGCGCGCTTTTCTTGACGCCGAGGATTTTTTCGAGGTGCTCGACGTGATGCCCGATGCGCAGCCGGTGTTGAAAGAACTGACTCAGCGCTTCGATGTTTATATCGCCACGCAGGCCATGGCGGTACCTAACTCGCTTGGCCCCAAATACCGCTGGCTGCAGTGCTACTTTCCCTTCATTCCGCCGACGAATTACGTCTTTTGCGGCAACAAGAGCATTCTGCGCGCCGACTATCTGATCGACGACCTGCCGAAGAACCTGATGCGCTTCAAAGGCCAGGGGCTGCTCTACACCGCGCCGCATAATCTGACGGCGACCGGCTTTGTGCGCGTGAACAACTGGCGCGAGGTGGCCGCGTACTTCGCGACGGTGCCAACCGAAGACGCGCACCCTGCATAGGCTAGCTCCGGGCCGACTTCCGTTACCATAAAAAGAGAATGACCGGCTTCACGCCCAAACTGCCGATGACTCGCCGCCGATTATTGATGGCTGGCGGCTGCGCGGCCGGTGGTTTGGCTCTCTACTCGGGCGAAGTCGAGCGGCACTGGATCGAGATTACGCACCACGAGATTTTTCTCGAGGGGCTGGCCAAAGAATTCGATGGCTTCCGCGTGGCGCAACTCAGCGACATCCACATGGACGCCTATACCGAACCTTTTCTGCTGCGCCGCGCCGTGCGCCACATCAACGAGTTGCATCCCGACGCGGTTTTTTTAACCGGCGATTATGTTTCCTGGCTGGGCGCCATGCGGCGGCTTTCAGTGCGCGCGGCCTGGCAGTGCGCCGCTCTGCTCGACGGGTTGGAGTGCCGGCAGCGCTACGCCGTTTTGGGCAATCACGACATTATGGTCAACGGCGCGCGCGTGACCGAGGCGCTTGAGGCGCACGGCATCACGGTTTTGAATAACGCCAACCTGCCCATTGAGCGCGGCGGCCGGCGCTTCTGGCTGGCCGGGGTGCGCGATCCATCGTCGGGTGTTTCGCAGGCCGAGGTTGCCATCTCCGAGACGATCCGCAACCAGCCGAAGGAACCGGTTATTCTGCTTTGTCATGCGCCCGACTATGCCGATCAACTGCTGGTGGGGCCGGTGGGCGGCGCGGTTTCTCTGATGATCTGCGGCCACACACATGGCGGACAGGTGCGGCTGCCTTTTGTCGGTCCCGTGATCCTTCCTTCAATGGGCAAAAAGTACGTTCAGGGCTGGTTCCGGCTCGGGCAGATGCAGCTCTACGTCAATCGCGGTCTCGGCACCGTGGGCGTGCCCTTCCGGCTGAATTGCCCGCCGGAGATTTCGCTGTTCACGCTGCGCATGGCCTGATCCGCGGCGGGTTTTCAAAGCGCCAGCATCTTCTCGATCTGCTTGTCGATAAAAAAATACATGACCGCTTTGCGCACCGGCCACGACAGGTCCAATTCCTGCAAGAGCGTGTTGGCGGCATCGCTCATCTGCTGGCAGACCTGCTCGCGTTTGGCGCGGTCCACCTTCGACATATCGAAGTTGTCGAGGTTGGGGTCGATGGGATCGATGGGCTTCGGCGTCCAATGGAGATTGGTGAAGAGACTGTTCGGCCGGGCGCGGTAGCTGGCCAATCGCGTCTGGCCAACGCTGCGTCCGTAATCGTAATCGTGTTTGCGGAAGCGCTGGTCGAAGAAGCTCTCGAAGGCGCTGAGTCCGTTGCTGGCCAAATGCTTTGTGTCGGCGACAAAGTCGTAGATCAGCATCTCCTCCTTCTCATGCAGATTGGCGGCCAGCTCCAGCACCAGAACGGCGTCAAGCCAGGCGTCGGCGGCGGCGCGGTTGTCGCCGAAGGCGTCGTACTTCGGTTGGTATTGAGTCCGTAACTGATTCCGCGCCCGGTCGAGCGACTGCGTCAGCGCGTCATCGCCCTCGAAGAAGGGGCGCAACAGCACGGCGGCCACGGAATCGGTTTGCGCGGGCGTCAGCGCGCCGCCCAAAAAGAGCGCTTGCAGTTCTCCGGCGCGTTGGTCGAGCAAGCGCAGATGTTCGTTGATGCGCTCGGCCTCGATCCAATCCTGAAACTCCGATTGGCCGAGCACCGCGCCGGCCAGCCGCTCGGCAACGGCTTTGTAGTTGGCGTTGGCGCTGCCAAAAGCCTTTGCCGGATCGGCCGCGGCGTCGTTGGTGTAAGCGATTGCCGACGATGTTTTCGGCTGCGGCGCGATGAAAAGATAGCCGCGGTTTTCGGCATCCAAGCGGCTTCCGGGTAGCCGCTCGACAAGATTTTTAGCCATGCCGATGGGCTGGTTCTGGAAGAGTCCGCCGTCGGTGTAGGTAAAGTATCTGCTGGGCGAGTTGTCCCAAAGTTTGCGTACAAGGTACGGGCTGGAGTATTCGCAGATATTTCTGACCAGATCTTGCACGCGGAAGGCGACGGGAAAGGCGCCGCAGGCCACGGCCGCCGCGCGAATCGTCTCCCAAAGCTCGGCGCGGTCGCCGGATTGCCGGTCGATGGCTCGCAGCAGGTGGTCTTCGTGCGCGGTGTAGGTGAACTGGCCGCCGCTGCTGGTGGGCCGGGAGTAGTCAACGCCATTCAAATTTGAAAGCGCCAGGCCGAGCTGGAGCTGCCCGTTGACCGGCAAAGCCGGATGCGGTTGCGCAGGCGGCAGGGGCAGCGAAGCATATCTTGCCGTCAGGTATCGCCGCGAGATGGTAACCACCAAGTCGGATGAAAAGACCGAGTGGCTCATGTCTTCGTCCGACTGGCGCTTGAGCAGGCCGACGATGTCCACATCCTGAACCCAGGCGTTGTAGAGGGGATTGTTATAGGGCTGGCCCATGGCCGGACCGTCGAAGAGCAGCCGCTGCGCGAGCATGGCCACGGTCATGCCGCCGGCCGAAGCGCCGGTCAGCACGTCGATCTCGATGCGCTCGTCGGGCAGATGGTTGGTCTCGGCCCATTGGTTGTGCTGCGCGATCGCATCGAAGATTTCGAATGCGACCCCCGACTCATAGCTGCCCAGCGAAACCGCTCCGGCAATGGTGACGGCAAGTTTTTTAGCCACGGCGCTTCCCCCCGATTTTGCAATCCGTAATTCCCGAGGAATGAAAAAAAACGGTATGGATGGGGGCCGTGAAGAAAACCGCAAATTAAAATGCGCGCAAAGATGGCGCGCGAATCTCTCGTCGATCATAAAGCGATTCGCGATGATGCGGAATGATTTTTTATTGATGGCTGGGAGCGGCTCAGGCGCCGGCGACGGTCATGCCGTCGATGCGCAGCGTGGGCGCGGCCACCGAGCCGCGGAAGACCAGATCGCTACCGATAGCCGAAAGGTTGCGCAGCATCTCGGCCAGGTTGCCGGCGATGGTGACTTCTTCAACGGCGTAGGTGAGTTGGCCGTTTTCGATCCAGAGGCCGGTGACGCCGCGCGAGTAGTCGCCGGTGACCATGTTGACGCCGAAGCCCATCAACCCGGTGACGTAAAGCCCCGAAGGCACGCCGGCGAGAATCTCCTGCTGGGTGAGCGAGCCGGGCGCGATGAAGAGATTGCCGCAGCCGACGCCGGTCGTGCTGGCCAGCGAGCGGGCGGCGTTGTGCGTGGACTTCATCCCGAGCTTGCGCGCGGTGTAGGTGTTGAGCAGATAGTTGCTCAGCACGCCGTTTTCAATGACCACGGTGCGACGCGAGGGCAGGCCTTCGTCGTCGAAGGGCGAGGTGCCGAAGCCGCCGGTGCCGTTGGGCAAAATCAGCGCGTTGTCGTCGACGATGGTGAGATTGGAAACGGCGACGTTTTCGCCGAGCTTGCCGGCCAAAAAAGATGCGCCGCGCCAGACCGAGTCGCCCGAGACGGCCTCGAAGAGCGAGCCGACAAGGGTGCGCGCCGTCTCCGGTGCAAAGACGATGGGCACTTGTTGCGTCGACACGCGCCGCGCTCCCAACCGAAGCAGGGTGCGGCGCGCGGCCTCGGCGCCCACGGCTTCAGGCGATTCGAGAAGAGCGAGGCTGCGCGCGCTCGACCACCAGCCGTCGCGCTGCATTTTTCCGTCGGCCTCGACGGCCAGCGGCGCGGCCGAGATGGCGGCGAAGCTCGAGCGGAAGCCGCCGACAAAGCCGCGGGAGTTGGCCAAAGCCTTGCGGCCGGTGGAGACGTCAAAGCTGCCGCCCTCGGAGTTTTTGAGCCGCGGATCGACGGCCAGCGCCGCCGCTTCTGTCCGACGCGCCCACGCGATGCGCTCGGCGGCAGAGAGCGAATAAACGTCGTCGTAATAGAGCCGGAAATCGCCTTCGAGCGAGCCGAACTCGCTGGCATCCGGCAGGCCGTTAAAGGGATCTTCTTCGGTGATGCGCGCCAGCTCGATGGCGTTTTCGACCAGCCGGTCGATTCCCTCTGCGCTCAGGTCGCTGGTCGAAGTGGAAGCGGCGCGCTTGCCCAGCAGAACGCGCAACCCCAGGCCGCACGAGCCGGATTCCTTGAGGGTTTCTACCTCGCCCATGCGAACGTTGACGCTGAACTCGTCGCCTTCGCGAGCGACAGCTTCGGCGTCGCTGGCGCCGGCTCTCATAGCCTGGGCAACGACGTCGGTGGCAATGGATTCCAGATCGAGAGCGGCTTCGGGGGATGGAGTAGTGGATTCGCGCATCTTCGATGATTATCGCATCGCTTTGCGCAGACGGCGGAAATGAGCGGGCGAAATCGCGGAGATTCTCCACCTCAAAAAAAAACAGGGCATACCTGCTGCGGTATGCCCTTGTTTGTCTTTCTCTACCGGCCCTGTCCCTGAACTGGGCAAACTTTATCCTGGAGGCCACGCCAGCGAGCGGCCACCCAGCAGATGCAAGTGCAGATGCTCGACGCTTTGCCCGCCGTCATCGCCGGTGTTCACGACGATCCGGTAGCCGTTGGTGAGCCCTTTTTGGCGGGCGATTTCTGCCGCCGCCCACAGCAAATGGCCGAGCAGCGCCTGCTTTTCCGTTCCGGCGTCGTTCAGCGAACTGATATGTTCGCGCGGCACGATCAGTACGTGTACGGGCGCCTGCGGGTTGACGTCGGCAAAGGCGTATCCCAACTCGTCCTGAAAGACGGCCGTCGATGGAATCTTTCCTTCAATGATCTTGCAAAACAAACAACTCATCGCGTGACCAGTGTACATTCATCCAGCGCCGCTGCAACCCGCGGCCGGTGAAAAAACTATTCACTTTCCAGTTTCCGTACGCGATTCGCGGCGCTGTACCGGAATGAATTTCGGCTGTTACATGAATCGATCCGGCCACTAAAGTGCACTTTTTCGGGGAGGGATCTATCTAGCTTTTGCTTGCCCGCTCGCGCTGCAACTCGCGATAGATTTCGCTCTTCGAACGGCCCAGTTGCCGCGCCAGCCGCTTCATCGCCTCTTTTTCGTCGACGCCGCTTTCAGCCGCGATCCGCGCCAGGCTGGCCGCGATTGTTTCCGTGGCTACGGCGCGGGCTTCGCTCTTAGCCGGCGCTTCGACGACGAGCGTGAATTCGCCGCGAATCCTATCTCGCGCGACCAAATCCTTGCGCACTTCAGCCACCGTGCCGCGCACAAATTCCTCGTGTATCTTGGTCAGTTCGCGGGCCGCGGCCACGCGCAACTCCGGCCCCCAAACGGCTTCCAAATCGGCCAGCGTTTCGGCGATCCGGTGCGGCGCTTCGTAAAAGATCAATGTCTGCGCGGCTTCGCGCGGTTCGGCGGCAAGTTTTTCCAGTCGCGTGCGCCGCGCTCCGGCCTTCTCCGGCAAAAAACCGATGAAGCGAAACTCGGCGGCCGGCAGGCCCGAGGCGATCAGCGCGCCGATCGCGGCATTGGCGCCGGGAATCGGAATCACGCGCAGGCCGGCGGCGATTGCCGCGCGCACCAGTTGCTCGCCGGGGTCGCTGACGGCCGGCGTTCCGGCGTCCGAGACCAGCGCGATGCGCGCGCCCTGCTCCAGCTCACGCACCAGTTCCTGGGCCCGTTCGCGCTCGTTGTGCTCGTGGCAGCTTACGGTGGGCGTGGTGATTCCGTAATGGTTGAGCAGTTTTTGCGTCTGGCGTGTGTCTTCGCAGGCAATGCGATCGGCGCCGCGCAGCACTTCTAGCGCGCGCAGCGTAATGTCGCTCAGATTGCCGATAGGAGTCGCAACCAGATAGAGTCCCGGCGCCAGTTGCGAAAGGCGCGCCTCTTCATTTTCCTGCGCCATCGCCGCCTTCAGTCCCGCGCTTCCTGGCGTTCAAGGCGGCGCTGTTCGGCCAGCAGAGACATTGAACTCATCAGGTTCTGCACGCTCACAATACCCACGATGCGCCCGCTTTCGGCTACGGGAACCATGCCCATGCCGTGGCCGGCGGTCAGCCTGCGGATGATCGCGCCCAGCGTATCGTCGGGCCGCGCCACCTGGAAGGCGCGCGACATTACCGACTGAATGTAGCCGTTGCCGTCGTTGCGCAGCGCGTCCAAAATGCGTTGCCGCGAGACGATGCCCACCAGCTGCGGCCCGCGCACCACGGGAAACTCCTCTTGCAACGAGTGCACGCAGCGGTAAAGCGCGTCGGCCAGCGTGTCGGAGGGCGATAGCGCGGTAAAGTCCGTCAGCATTACCTCGCGCATGTGCACCGTATCTACAACCGATTGGAAGAAGACGCCCTGATCTTCAATTTGCGCGGCGATCATGATGAAGAAGCCGACCAGAATAATCCAGACGTTGTGCGACAACATGCCGCCAATCAGGGCGGCCAGCGCCAGCCCCTGGCCCAGTCCGGTGGCGATTCGCGCCGCGGTGCTAAAGCCGCGCCGGCGCGCAAGACTGTTGCGGATCAGCCGTCCGCAATCGAGCGGATAGGCCGGCAGCAGATGCAGCGCGCCCAGAGAAGCCTGCATCCAAACCAGGCTGCGCAGCAGATGCGCAGGATCGATGAAGGGTTGGGCGAAAAGCTGAACATCGCCGCTGACGCCCAAAATTGCACCGGCGGCGGCCAGCGCCGCGCCCAGGTTGGCCAGCGGACCGGCCAGCGCCATGGCGAATTGCCCCGCGCCCTGATTGACCTTTTCCTGGCTTTCAGGATTGGCGTAGGCGTACATGCCGCCGATGGGCAGCAGCAGAACCGCGCGCAGCCGCAACCCCAGCCATGCCGCTACCAGCAGTCGCGCCGTTTCGCGCACCGCTACGGCCGCTACCAGCAATAGAAATAACCCTAAGCCTTGCGGCCATCCGCCCTGGCCACCGATGGCGAACAGCACCAGCAGCAGCAGCGGGAAAAAGATGTGGACGCGCATCTCCACGCCCATCCAGCGGCCCAACGGGATTGACCAGCCACGCATAGCTCGATTGTAGAGGGTCGGCGTGGCTGTCAGGAACCTTGGCGCCGTCGATTATTCTCATAATCGATGCGCATCATTGCCGGAACCTATCGCTCGCGTCCGCTGCAAGCGCCGCCGGGGCTCGCCACGCGACCCACCACCGACCGGCTGCGCGAGACGCTTTTTAACGTTCTCGCTCCCCGCATTCAGGGCGCGGCCTTTCTCGATCTCTACGCCGGCTCGGGCGCTGTGGGGCTGGAGGCACTCAGCCGCGGCGCGGCGCGAGTGGTTTTTGTGGAGCGCGCTCCGGCCGCGCTCAAAATTTTGCGCGCCAATCTGGAACGGCTGGCGATTACCGATGGCTTTCGCATTCACGCGGGCAGCGCAGCGGCTTTTTTTCGTACTGCCGCTACTGCTAGTCCAAAACCAGAACGCTACGAAGTAGTCTTTCTCGATCCGCCTTACGAGGCGGCGCAGGAGTATGCCGCAACACTTGGTCTGCTGGGCGGCGCGGCGGCTGAAATTCTTTCTCCGGGGGCGATTGTCATCGCCGAACACCGCCGCAAAGAGCCTCTCGACGAGCGCTACGGCGGCCTTGAGCGCAGCCGTTTGCTCGAACAGGGCGATGCCGCGCTGAGCTTTTTTACCTTTCCCTCCTGATTGCGCCGCCTCGCCGGCAAAACGGTTCGCGCACGAAACCATTGACAGTTGCCGCAAGGTGGAGAAAAATGGCGGGGCGAAAGTAGTCGTGCCGTTTTACGCGGCCTACGGAGGAAATGTGAAAAGCGGATTGAAACTGCAAGCGTTAGGAGCCATGGTCCTTTTCTGCGCCGGCGGTTGGCTGGCTGGCTGCAAATCTGCGCCCGAGTTGACGAAGGCTCAGGCTTTGACATTGATTCAGGCCAAATACGATCAGAGCCCCGCTGCACCGATTGATATTATTGTCGACGACCGGGGAATGCAGCAGGGCGTCAACGCCAAATACTGGCTGGGCGCAAAGCGCTATCCCAACGGCTATTGGGGCGACTTTGCCATTACGCCCGAAGGCAAAAAGCTCATCAAGCTGGCCAACGGCGGCGACGTGATTCAGTGGCGGCCCGATAGCCCGGTCGACAAAAGATTCACCGTAGCCATTACCACTTTGTCCACCGGACATCTAAAGGCGCGCGACGCCGGCGATGTGCAGTCCTCGAGTGGCAGCCGGACGGTTTCATTTACCGAGGATGTAAATCTGGATGGTCTGCCGGGGCCGCTGCAAGCTATTGCGCATAATCCCGGCAACAAGCTGAGCACCAGGCGTCTGGCCACGTTTACCCTCAACGGCGGGGCCTGGACGGTGCAGTCGGTCGAATAAATTTCACTTCGAATAGGCCTTCATTCTGGCCGGATCTCTCCGGCCAGAATGAAGTAACTCCCCTACTGTTGCGGCTGCTCGCGACGCGGAAGATTCGGCGGCGGTCCACCCATCATGCCGCCCATCGTTCCGCCTACATTCACGCTGGCCGCGACAAAAACGCCTTCTTTCACGACCCCCTCCACGCGTACCGTATCGCCCACCTGAATATCGGCCAAGGTTACCGGATCGCGCCGCTTGCGGAAGCTGGTGTTTTCGTCGGCCACAAAGCTGTGCGCCGCGTTGTCCGCCGTTCCCTGTAGCGTGATCCTGGTTCCGTCGACGGCCGTCACCTTGCCCATCAGCCAGGTCTTGCCGTAGTTGGCCTGCATCTCGCGCATTGCTTTCGCGCGCTGCGGGGCCACGACGATGATCGCCCTGGCCTGCGCGGTTTTGGCCGTCGCATCGCTGTCGCCCATGATCTCGATCATGTCGCCGGCTTTAATCTCGAAGGCCTTGATCTGTTGCGGCCGGCCGCCCATCGACGGACCGCCGCCTTCATTGGAGTCACCGCCGGGGCCGCGCATCGCGCCCTGCTTCATGAATCGCGTATCGGCGTCGAAGTGGACGGTATAAACCTCGCCCGCGTCGGTCTTGATCGCGAAGTGATCGGCCGCGGCCTCGGTTACGGCACCCATCAAGCCCCCTCCCATCATGCCCATGCCGCCGCGCTCTCCAGGGGGAGGGCCTCCGGGGCCATCGGGTGGCGGCGCCGAACCCATATCCTGCGCTCCGGCCGCGACCGTCAATGCGGCAGCGGCGGTAAGAGTCAACAACCAGCGAATTTTCATGCACCCTCCTCGGCGGCGCTTGTGGCCACCTATCGAATAGACGGAGAAAACAACCCGGCAGACGACTGGCAACGCCTCTATTTGCGTTGCCCGGCAAGCAGTTGCTGAAAGTCGGTGTTATCGCGCAGGCTGGCGAAGTCGCCTTCCGCTGCGACCATTTTGCTGGTGGCGAAGCCCTCGTTCAATGACTTGCGCAGGTAGTCCAGCGCGCACTCCGCGTATCCGGCCCGCGCGCAGCTTAGCGACATGTAGTAGTTCATGGCGCCGCGCTCCTTCACCGATCCTGGGTTTTCTACCGTCTGACTTGCGTGCACGGTAAAAACATGCGGATCGATAGCCAGCGCCTGCCTGTAGACCGCATCGCCTTTTTCGAATTTGCGCTCCGCCATCAAATTGGTGCCTAGATTTTTCAGGATCAGCGCCGAATGCGGATCGTATTTGAGCGCCTTGCGATAGATTTTTTCCGCCTGTCCGTACTGCTTCAGCGAGGCGTAAACCGTGCCCAGGTTATTCCAGACCAGTGCGTTGCGCGGTTCCAGCTTGAGCGATTGGCGGTAGCAGCGCATCCCGTCCCGGGCGTCGAACATCATCTGGTAGGCGATGCCCATCTTGTTCCAGATCTCGGCCGTCATCCGCTGCGTTTTGGCGTAGGCGGCGATTGCGGCCTGGTAGCGCTGCCGCAGGGCGAGCGCGTCGCCGATCTCCTCGTCGCTGGGCGGGGGCGAGGTGAGCGCGGCGGTTGAAGTAGTTTGCTCCGGAATGGGGCTGAGCGCGGACTGCGCGCTTGCTATAGCGGCGGCCAGCAGAAGCCACGGCAAAATCCAGCTCGCTTTACTCCATCCGCGCATCGTGCCTCCCGCGGCGAAGTCCCGTCTTCAGGCTCGTCCGCAGGCATTACAGCACGATTTTGAGAGAAATACCAGCCGTGGCCGCGAGGTTTTACGAAACCATGGAGGAAGGAGCCGGAGCTATGCTGCACGTTCGCTTTTTACAAGGTGTGGCTTGGAGCGTTCGCCGTGGTTGAAGCCGCGCCTCCGGCCAGCAACACCCAGCCGAGCAGAACGCCCAGCCAAGCAGGAGGTAGATCGTTTGCGTGATGCGAAGTGACCTCATTTGTTCGCTATCGGCATCAAGGGGAGCTAACATGAGCGCCATCGCTGCCTGCCTGCGGCCAAGTGAAACCGATATAGAAAGTTTTTTGTCCCCTTGGCGTTGGAAGAGAAGAACGGCTGTAAATGCAACGAACCGGCTCAACCATTGGATATTGAGCCGGTTCGCTGCTTGCCGAAGTTTTTTTGCGCCTTCTATCTCGTTTTGCTTGTTTTGGCGATCCGTACCAGCAGAATGTCGTGGCTGGCGATCTCGAGCGGCATGTCGTTGGTAAGCGTGATCGTTTTGCCCGTCCACAGGTCTTTGCCCGTCTGCGTGCCGTGCAGGCCGAGCTTGGTCAGGTTCAAGTGGAAGGGATGGCTGGAGTAACGATCGCTGCCGGCATTCACTACGGCGATGGCCATGGCGCCGTTCGCCAGCGGTCGCGCCCAGACGTCCACTTCGCCCTCGGAGTAGACGCGCGTGGCCTGATGGCCGAGCCGGTCCTGATCGATGGCGATGACCTCGCGATTGGTTAAAATGTCGTGGATCTCCGGCTTCATGTTCGGCAGATCGTTGCCGGCCAAAAGCGGCGCGGCCAGCATCGCCCACATGGAAAAATGCGTGCGGTTTTCAGCCAGCGACAGCCGGCCGTTGCCGACTTCCAGCATGTCGGGATCGTTCCAGTGCCCCGGTCCTGCGTACTGCGCTAGCCCCGCCTGCTCGCTCAAAATCGAATAAATACTCTGCCAACGCGGTTCAATATCGCCGGTCGTGCGCCAGAGATTTCCACCCACCTGCGGCGCCCACTCCCAGACCGAGTCCCAGCCGTACTGGCAGAGCGAGTAGACGATCGGACGGCCCGCCGCCTTCAGCGCCTTATCCATCTTGCCGTAGGCCGAGATCATCGTCCGCATCTGCTCCGCGCGATCTTTCGGCGCCTGCTTTTGCATCTCGGGAATGTAGCTGCACAGGTCGTACTTCAGGTAATCGACGCCCCAGGAGGCGTACATTTGCGCGTCCTGCGCCTCATGGCCCAGCGAACCTTCGAAGCCGGCGCAGGTCTTCGAGCCCGGCGAAGAATAAATGCCCAGCTTCAGCCCTTTGGAGTGCACGTAATCGGCCAGCGCCTTCATGTCAGGAAACTTCTTGTTCGTCTGCAGCACGCCGTCGGCGTTCCGCTCGCCTTCCCACGTATCATCAATGTTTACATAAACATATCCTGCATCGCGCATTCCCGTGGCCACCAGTTCGTCGGCGGCGTGGCGAATATCGGCGTCCGTGACCCGATCGGCAAAGTAGTTCCAGCTATTCCAACCCATCGGCGGGGTTTGCGCTGTTTGCGCCGGAGCGTTTTCAGCTGCGGGCTTTTGCGCCGCCGCGCAAAAAGGGTTAAAGGCAACCATGGCGACAATAGCAAAATAAAGAGGAATGAAGCGACGCATGAGTATCCTTTCATTGAAAACATTTTCAGCCGAATCCTACTCCATTTTTTGCGCGCAGGCAACGGCCTCGCCGGTCGCATCCTTATAGGCATTTCTGGGGCAATCCGGTACTATAAGTTCACTCATCGCCGCGTTGCGAGGCGTTATGGCCGACCCGCTCAACCCGATCGGTTTGAATCACGATGGAGCCTTTGCCCGCCTGTTGGAGTGGCTTGACTCGGCGCACGACATCATCTTTTCCCGCCGCAGTAAAGCCCAACTCAAAAGGCTTGCAATCCAGTTGAGTATTGCCGGCTTCGTTTTCCATCTGCTGCTGATTTTTCTGGCGCGGACGCTGGCCCATCCGCCGCTGTTCGTCGCCCAGGCCGGCACCAACTATCTGATCGCCATCTCCACGCCCTTCAACTTCATCCTCTTTTACGAAGTATTCACGCTGATCGCCGCGCTGCCGGCCTCTACCACCCGTTCGATCGCCAGCCAGTTCGAGGTGGTTTCGCTGATCTTTATCCGCGACGTTTTTCGCGACATTGCCCGCGCCGGCGATCTGGTTACCGGACACAAGCTCACCCAAGACACACTGCCCATGTTTCTCGACATGTGGTCCGGTTTTCTGATGTACCTGCTGGTCGCCGTTTTTCAGCACATCGCGCGCCGCCGCGCCGAAACCTCGATCACGGCCATGCCCACGCGCGATACGATGCACTTCATCACGCAAAAAAGAATCATTGCCGTCGGTCTCGCCGTTCTGCTGCTGGTGATGGCGATCTGGAACCTGAGCCTTTTCTTCTACGACGTCGTCCGGATGCTGTGGACCGGCCAGGGGTCGATCCAAGGCGGAGCGACCTTCTACAACGACGTTTTCACCGTCATGATCTTTACCGACGTAACGGTGCTGATTCTTTCGCTGGTCGTTTCCGGCCGTTACGCCATGGTCTTCCGCAATGCCGCCTTCGTCGTTTCCACCATCCTCATCCGCTTTTCGCTTACCGAAGGCTATCCGTACGGCGCGCCGCTGGCGATCATCGCCATGCTCTTTGGCACGCTCGCCCTGCTGGTCTTCAACTATCACGAGCGAGTCGGCCTGAGCCTGGCCGATTAGGTCTTTGACCGGATGATTTTGTCCCATTTGGCGAGCAAAGGTCCGGGCCTGAAGGCCTAATCGATGCCTATCCTTTCCGGGGGATGAAGCCCCCGGCTCCCTCCGCAAACGGTGCTTTCCAATAGGGTTCGTCAGATATTTGGGATTTGTTCTGGCAGGAGATTTGCGCTAGCTTTCCGACTCGTTTTCGCTGCCTTCGATATTCCGCGCCAGCACCTTTTCGACGACGCGCTCAACATCGGCGAGGAAGAAGCCGTCGGCGGGCTGCTGCACGGCGACCTGGGTTCCGGTGTGACCCAAGGCCGAGGCGATCTCGTTCCAGCGATAGATGGCGGAGCCGGCCGGAATGAGCACGGGAGTGCGTTCCGGCTGCGGCAGGAAGCAGTAGACGAGCCAGAAAGCCTGCGTTGCCAGAATCAGCGCTTCATAGACGAATTGCAGCGGATCGGTGAGCGAAGCAACATGCGAGATGCAAGAAGAGACGACGAAATCCGACGTTGACATGAGGCCAAAGCCCAGCGCGACGCCGAAGGTCATATCGCGCGGCGACAGGCGCAACGCGTTCATGCTGAGGCAGAGAAAGACGAGCAGACAGAGCTCGAGGACGCTGATTGAGCGCATCAGGCCGAAGGAAACATCGGCGATCAGGCTCATGCCTTTATGTGCGTAGGAGATCGAGGTCAGGCTGACAATCGCGGAGACCAGCGCGGCCCAGCGCAAGATCGGCGCGCCCAGCTTTATGATGCCGGGAAACGGGGAGAGCGCGGCGCGGAAGACCTCCATGCAGACCAGAAACAATAATGCGGCGCTGACGGTATAGACGATGAAGTAACCGTAGAAATACACCTGGTCGAGATGGTGAAGCACTCCCCAGGAGCTAGATTCGGTATGCAGCACCAGCAGCAAAAAAGCAGTGGCCACGGCGCGCAAGGCCATGAAGGCGCTGGTTGCGCCGAAGCGGCGGTAAAGTTTCTTTCTCCAGAACAGGCAGGCAAGTGCTGCCCAGAGAAAAATCTCTACCACGCTCATTGCCGACATTGCGAGGTCCAACGGCATAAAGGAAACTATTTACAGAAAGCGACCTTAGCATAGCTCGATCATGCCTGAAGGCTCAAACACAAAAGGGTAATAAGCGTCTTGCACTTTTGTGCTAGTACCGCGACCGGATCATTTCGATCCTTCGCGTTGAAGCTCCCGCGTAGAGGCTCCCAGCTCCCAAAATCGAGAGCTGGGGTACCCCTGATGGTACAAATTGAAGCGGCCACGGAGCTAGAGGATATGTTGCCGTTGGAGCTGTGCGGAAAGAATGTTTATTTCGGAGCCGGTAACTGCGGCTTCGGCTTCGGCTTCGGGCAACTTCCGTCGGCCTGGCAGGGAACCGGCACCGGCAGCAATAAAGGGCCGTGGCTACTTGTCGTCAGGGAAAGATGCACTCGCGGCATTTGCGCGGGAGCGGAGGAGAACGAAGCCGAGGCCAGACCGATGACGGCCACGAGCAGGGTGAAAGTACGAATTGCGAGCTTCATCTTTAGTAACTCCTTGATTGGGATTAAAAGAAAGGGAAACCTTTCCTTTATCGGCGGATAGTATAGGACAAATCAATGATTTTCAATACGATACTCGATTGAAAATCTTTTGAATGACGGCGGTCAGGTTTTATGCGGCCGAGAAGGGGTTTGGTAGCGCATTTGCCACCGCGCCACCGCCGGCGAGCGGCTCTTCTCGCGTGATAAAATACACATAGACGATCACGCTTGATCGCCTCTTTTTTCAAGCGGTTAGTCCCTCTCCAGCGGCCGGAATCCAACCGGCGGCCCGCAATCTGGAAGACCCGAGTGAACGGAATATTATGGCGACTGAGGAATTGAACGGCAACTCCACGAGCAGCGACGGCAGCTACACAGGCGACAGCATTAAGGTTTTAGAAGGTTTGGAGGCAGTACGGCTGCGTCCGGCCATGTATATCGGCTCGACTGGCGAGATGGGTTTGCACCACCTGGTTTACGAAGTGGTGGACAACTCGGTGGACGAAGCGCTGGCCGGCTACTGCAAAAAGATCGACGTCACCATTCACGTCGACAACTCGATCACCGTGGTCGATGACGGCCGCGGCATTCCCGTTGACATGATGGAGCTGTCGAACGGCAAAAAGATGCCCGCCGTACAGGTGGTGCTGACCAAGCTCCACGCCGGCGGCAAGTTCGATACTTCAACCTACAAAGTTTCCGGCGGCCTGCACGGCGTGGGCGTCAGTTGCGTCAACGCGCTCAGTGAAGAGTTTAGCGTCGAAATCTGGCGCGACGGCCACACTTGGGAAATGGACTACAGTTGCGGCATTCCCACCAGTGAGCTGCGCCAGGCCGGCACCGCCAAGCGCCGCGGCACCAAAATCCATTTTTTGCCCGACAAAAGCATCTTTCCGGCCACCGAGTACAACTACGACACGCTGGCTCAGCGGTTGCGCGAAATGGCATTCCTGAACAAGGGACTGGCGATTACGCTCACCGACGAGCGCACGGCCGACCCCAAGACCGGCGAATCCCGCCACACCGACTTCCATTACGCGGGCGGCATCTCGGAGTTCGTCAAGCTGCTTAATCGCGGCAAGTCGGTGCTGCATGACAAGCCGATCGTGATGGAAGCGGCGCGCGACAACGTCGAGATCGACATTGCGCTGCAATATAACGACAGCTATTCGGAAACCATTTTCACCTTCGCCAACAACATCAACACCGTGGACGGCGGCACGCATCTTTCCGGCTTTCGCACGGCGCTGACCCGCACCATTAACGCCGTCGGCCAGCAGATGGGGCTCTTCAAGGACGTGAAGGAAAACCTGAGCGGCGACGATGTGCGCGAGGGCCTGGTGGCCGTCATCAGCGTCAAGCTGCCACAGCCGCAGTTCGAGGGCCAGACCAAGGGCAAGCTCAATTCCGACATTTCAGGAACGGTTCAGGCCTTTGTCAACGAGCGTCTGGCGATGTATCTCGAACAGAATCCGCCGGTCGCCAAGCGCATCATCAACAAGGCGATTGAAGCGTCGCGCGCGCGAGAGGCGGCGCGCAAGGCTCGCGATCTGACGCGCCGTAAGGGCGCGATTGACAGCGGCGGGCTGCCGGGCAAGCTGGCCGATTGCAGCGAGCGCAATCCCGAACATTGCGAAATCTATCTGGTCGAGGGCGAGTCGGCCGGCGGCACCGCCAAGCAGGGGCGCAACCGGCGCTTCCAGGCGATTTTGCCGTTGCGCGGCAAAATTCTCAACGTGGAAAAAGCGCGCTACGACAAGATGCTCAGCCACGAAGAAATCCGCGCCATGATTACCGCCTTCGGCTGCGGCATCGGCAAGGAAGATTTCGACATCTCGAAGCTGCGCTACGGCAAGATCATTCTGATGACCGATGCCGATGTGGACGGTTCGCATATCCGTACGCTGCTGCTGACTTTCTTCTTCCGCCACATGCCGGAGCTGATTAAGCGCGGCAACATCTGCATCGCGCAGCCGCCGCTGTTCAAGATCAAGAAGGGGCGCTTCGAGCAGTACATCAAGAACGAGCGCGAGTTCGTCAAGGTGATGGTTCACCGCGCCTGCGAGGGCATGATCGTCAGCCACGGCGAGAACGCCAGCCGCATTGACGGCGACGATCTGATGCGCTTTATGGGAACGCTGAACGAGTATCTCGGTTTCGCCGAGAAGGTCGATAAGCGCATCCGCAACGAGAAGCTCACCGAGATGCTGGCCCGCACGGAGCTGACCCATCGCACCGATTTTGTCTCGACCGAAGGCGGCGGAATTCCGGAAAAGCTGGTGGCGATTCATGCCTATTTGGTCGAGAAGGCGGAAGAATTCCAGATTCAGGTCTCCGATCCGGTTGAGGACGAAGAGCACCACACCTGGTCGATCAAATTCATCGACGTGCAGGGCGCCCCGCGCTCGGTCAATTGGACGCTGGCTTCCAGCCCCGAGTTCCGTCAGATGATGGCCAAATACTCGCTCATCAAGGAGTATTTAGAACCGCCCTTTATCGTCGAATACGTGAACAAGGCGGCTATAAAGGCCGGGAAAGAAAAAATCGCGGAGCAAGCGGCCGAAGTTGCCGAAGGGGCCGAGGTAGCCGAGGGGCCGGAAGAAGAGCCAGCAGTCAAAACGCCGGTTCGCGCTTCCGCCTTGCGGGAGCCGGTCGAAAAGCAGACCGCGCGCGAGCTCTTCTCCTACATCGTCGAGCAAGGTAAAAAAGAGTACCAGGTGCAGCGCTACAAAGGGCTGGGCGAAATGGCCGCCGAGCAGTTATGGGAAACCACCATGGACCCCGAGCGCCGCACGCTGCTCGTCGTACGGCTCGAGGACTATGCGGAAACCGACGCCATCTTTACCACGCTGATGGGTGAAGACGTCGAGCAGCGCCGCAAATTTATCGAAGACAACGCGCTCGACGTGAAGAACCTGGACATCTAGCGCTTCTACCCCACCCTAGCCGCAAAGAGCAAGAACGCGGCTAGAATGGGGCACCTATATTTCCACTGCACTATCGGTGAAAAGGCTCTAAATTTTACGAACGCACTGGAATGCAAATGGGGGAGACGGCAATCGCCGGCTCCCCCGTTTGCGTTTCAATAAAAATGCGCTCTATTGCACGGTTTTGGCTTTCTCGATCTGATCCAGCATTTCTTTCTCGAATTCGGCGTAGGTCTTTGCTTCGTCGTAACCGTTCTTGACCCAGCGCCAGTTTCCCTTCGCATCGATGATCCAGGCGCGCGGAACGAAGTGTTTGATCTCTTCGCTATAAGAGAAGGCGGCCAGCACGGGGAAGGTATATTTCTGCTGCTGCATGAAAGGGAGCACCTCGCCGGGGTTTTCGTCGACGTTGAAGCTGAGAATGACAAGATCCTTGCGGTCTTTTACTTTCTCGTAGAACTTTTGCAATTGCAGGTCTTGCATGCGGCAGGGACCGCACCATGTGGCCCAGGAGACGATCAGCACGACCTTGCCCTGAAGATCTTTTTGCCGCCAGGTTTTACCGGCAAAATCCGAAAGTTCGAAAGACGGCATCTTCGTTTCCACCGGCTTCCAATCGCTTTCCGGCTGCTTGGCGGCGGCTTTTTTAGCGTCAGCCGCGGAGCCAGCCGTCGGGGCGGCGTTCGTTCCCTTCTCCGGTGCAGGCTTTGCCGCTTCCGCGCTTGCGGGAGGATTCCAGGCAGCCCAGGCGGCTTCCGTGCCGCCCTGCGCGGTCCAAAGCGCGTGGAAGTCGGTCGTCAGGTCGTCGCGCAGAATGCCCTGATGATACTCGGGCGCCTCGCGGCGGTTATCGAGCGCGAGCCGATAGTAAACCAGCGCATCGAGAGGACGTTTGTCGAGGGCCGCGAAATGGGCGCGGTTGGTCCAATACTGTTCGAGCGCGCCTTCATCCTCCGGCGGAGCCTCTTCAACGGCGGCACGGAATTTGAGCGCCTCGTCGGGCTTGCCCGCCAGCGCAGCGGCCTTCAGAATCATTCCGATGATTTCGCGATCTTCTCTGGCTTGAAATTTTTTGAAGCGCTTCAGGTCTTTTTCTGAGATGTCACTTTGCCAATCCACTTTGGTGTGGCCGCCGTCTTTATAGGTCGAAGTACCCTTCAGTATTTCGAGGGCGCGTTCGGGCTCCCAGCCATGATCGAGCAGGAAACCGGAAAGATAGCTGGGCCCAAACGACAGTATGCCTAATCCGCCGTATTCGTCATTCGCCTTAATATAGCGGTCCAAGGCCGCCAGACCATCTTCCTTGGAGATATATTCGTCTTCCCTCGCTATCGTGAAAAATTCGCTTCGTTGCGCGAATACATCGTCGGGAAAATCACGAATGATTTTTTTTATGACCTCGACGTTGGCGCTTTCATAGGCCTTCCAGGCGGCGGCATCCTTTTGCCCGTCGGGGCGCGGATGCTCCTTATTGAACTGTTTCCATAATTTGCTTTCGGCTACCCCAGAATGCGGAAAATCGCGCGCGACAGCATCTTGCATGAGATCCAACTCTTCATTGGAAGCGCCGCTTAGCTTGTAACCCGCGATCAAAAAGCTCCGCCACTCAACGTCGCCGTTGGGCACAAGCGTTTCAAGCCGCTTCAAATCCTGTTTGATTTGCGCGCGCAGTGCTGCGTGCTCGCTGGGCGGGCGGGTAAGAAATTCGCGCTGCCAGAGGATCTGGTAATCTTCAAGCCGCTTAGGATCGGTTTCTATTTCAAGCGCCGCGCGCAAGGCAACGGCGGTTTTGGCCACGAGAGGAAGATCCTTCTGCAACCTGAAATTTTCGACTTGAATTTCATAGGAATTGGAAACCGTCCATGTCGGGCAAAGGGAGTAGAAGCTTTCGAGATTCTCTTTCATCTTTGCTTCGTCGGCGAATTTTCCTCGCCAATAGATGGTCGTGAGCTCGTGCGCGGGCCAGGGAAAGTTTGGCGCCTTGGCCTTGGCGGCTTCCATGAGGCGGATTACTTCAGGCATGTCTTTGCCGTCGAGAATTTTGCCGGCCAGCAGCAGGGCCAGCGCATCGTCGGGATGCTCATGGGCGTTTTTTACCCAGCGGTCGCGCAGCGCGTCAAAGGCGGCTTTGGCGTCTGGCTGAGAAGAATACTGAACTAAGTTCATCTGCTGCACATAGAGCGAATACTCGCGCGGATATTTCGCCAACAGATCGCCGATCACTTGCCGCTGCAGCGCGTCGCGCTCCTTGAGCTTGAGTTTGACGAGCGAGTCCTGCGAGAGCGTACCGTTGTAAGCCGCGCGCACTTCGGGCGGAGCTTCACAACCGGAGTAGGTAAGAGCGGTTTGTGCATGGGAGTCGATCGATACGCCGGCCAGAATGGCCAAAAGAAACACTCCGGAAATACGCATGGTTATGAATCCTCACTTCCAGAAAACGATGAATGGGTGAATGCAAATATCGAGAGCCAATATACTCCGCAGGCTTTTCAGCTGTTGCCGAGCCAGCTTATTGGCTTATTTGTCAACAAGAGTACGCAATATGGACTACGGCTGTTCCCGAGAAATCAAGAGTTGAATCGGGAAGAGCGGCCACCACGGCGCCGATGCGTAAACGAGCTGCACGAAGAGCGGGAGACCGGCGCGAAATGAGCCTGCGAGCGGAACCATGTGCGTACTATAACACGTAGTACACTGAATGCAAGCAAAAAACTTCGCGATTTTCAGGCCCGAAAAAAGAAAATTCCGGCGCGGGTTTTACTGGCTGCAACGTGCGGAAAAAAGTCAAATGTTTTAGCGAATCCGCAATAAAAGCTTCCGGGGCTGAACAGGCTGCGGAAAAACTCTGGATTTTGGGCCCGCGGGAGAAATACGTCCCTCGGGGCCTAAAGGACGCATTGATTTGATTGAGCTTACGGTACGGCTGAAGCCATGCCCCTTCAAGGCTTTTCCGGAATAAGAATTTTTCCGCAGCCTGTGAAGCCCGCGTAGATCTTGCAGATTTTACGCGGGCATTAATCCCCCGCCTTCCTCCGCTATTCCCACTGCAGCATGGGTAAAAATGTCAGTCACCGAGCTTTTCGGCTAGCTCGGCCCAGCGGTCAAAGAGGGCGTCATGATCGGCTTTGGCCTGCTTGAGGGCGTCGAGCGAGGCCAAGAGCGCTTCGGGATCGGTGGCGACTTCGGGCGATTCAATGCGCTGCTCGGCTTGGCGAAGGCGGGTGTCGGCCGCTTCGATGCGCGCTTCAATGCCGTCGTACTCGCGCTGCTCAAGATAAGAAAGTTTTTTGCGCGATGGCGGCGCGGAGGGTGAAGCTACTTCTGGCGGTTTTTCTTCTTCGGCGGGCTGTGATGCGGCGTGGAGTTGATGGTCGCGCCAGGACTCCCACTGGAGATAGTCGGCGAAGAGGGCGGCGTTGCCGAGGCCGTCGAGGCCGAGAACGGCGTTGGTGACGCGGTCGAGCAGGTAACGGTCGTGGGTGACGAGAACCAACGCGCCAGAAAATTCGAGCAGCGATTCCTCGAGAATTTCAAGCGTGGGAATGTCGAGGTCGTTGGTGGGCTCGTCGAGGACGAGCAGGTCGGCGGGCTGCAGCATGAGGCGAGCGATGAGGACGCGGGCGCGCTCGCCGCCGCTGAGGCGCTCGACCGGCTGATTGAGCTGCTCGCTGGTGAAGAGGAAACGCGCGGCGTAGCTGGCGACGTGGACGAGGCGATCCTGATAGATGACGGAGTCGGAATCTGGCGCGAGAGTGCGGCGGAGGGTGAGCGAAGTATCGAGCTCGCGCATCTGCGAAAAGTAGACGATGCGCAGGCCGTGAGCGCGGCGAATTTCTCCTGCGCTGAGCGAAAGTTCGCCGGTGATGGCGCGCAGCAGAGTGGTTTTGCCCGAGCCGTTGGGGCCGGCGAGGCCGAGCTTGAGTCCGTTGGTGAGGATGAGATTGACGCCGCGCAAAATTTCGCGGCCGCCGAGAGTGACGGCGGCGTTTTCGACTTCGACGAGGTGCTTGGTTTGACGGCCGGTGGCATCGAAGCTGATGCCGGCCGAGGTCGTGTGACTGCGCGACTCGGATTCACGCAGCTCGGAGATGAGCGAGTTGGCATTGTCGATGCGGGCTTTGGCCTTGGTGGAGCGAGCCTTGGGGCCGCGGCGCAGCCATTCCATTTCCACACGGACGCGGTTGCGAAGGCTTTCTTGGGCGCGCTGCTGCCAATCGACGTAGGCCTCGCGATCTTCAAGAAATTTTGCGTAGCCGCCTTTAACGCGCAGCAGGCCCTCGGAGTAGATGCGGTTCAGCTCGACGACTTCGGCGGCGGCGTTTTCAAGAAAGTAGCGGTCGTGCGTGACGACGACGTAGGCGAAGCGCGCGGTGCGGAGCAGATCCTCGATCCACTCGATGCCTTCCAGATCGAGGTGGTTGGTGGGCTCGTCGAGGAGTAGCACGTCAGGCTCGGTGACGAGAGCTTCAACGATGGCGAGGCGTTTGCGCCATCCGCCGCTGAGGCTGGCGGCTTCGCGATTCATGCCGGGATGGGCGGGCGCGTCATCTTCGGCAAAGCTGGCGCGGCCCAGCGTTTCGCGCAGGCGCTGTTCGCGGTCGGTAGCGGGGACGGAGGCGCGCTCGAGGGCCGCCTCGACGACCTGGCGGATGGTGAGGCCGGCGGCGTAATCGGAGATCTGGTGGACGTAGCCGACGCGCGTGCCTTTGCGAAAGGAGACTTCGCCGGAATCGGGTTCCTGCTCGGCGCCGAGGATGGAGAGCAAAGTTGATTTGCCAGTGCCATTGGGGCCGATGAGTCCGATGCGGTCGCCGTCGTGGACGGCGAAAGTGAGGTTCTCAAAAAGCGGCGTGACGCCGAAGCGTTTAGAAATATTCTGTGCAATCAGAATCGGCGGCATATCTTCAGTTTACGGGGAGAGGGCGAATCGAGCGGCGCGCGCGTTTTTTGCCGGCGACGGAGTGCTCTTTGTCGGCGTGCTGATGTAGACTGCCCAACGAGGTGTTAGCGTCATGAGCTTCCGTCATTTTTATACCCCCGTAGTCTTTCTTGGGCTCGCATCGATGCTTGCGTTTAACGGATGTAAATCCAAAACGCAGCCGGCCAGCAGCAATCAACCGGCAAATGCTCCGGCCGCGCAATCGCAACAAAATCCGCCGCAGGCCGGCGGCGCAACGCAAGCGGGCGCAGCGTCGGGTGCAGTGACAAGCGCTGCTTCGGCCGCGCCGCAGACGCCTCCACCGCCGCCCCCACCGCCAGTCGCCGTCAATCTGCCCGTTGGCACGAGCCTGCGCGTGCGCCTCGATGAGGATCTCGGGTCGAGAATCAACCATCCCGGCGACGCATTCAGGGCGACGATGGCCGACAGCGTGGTGATTAACGGCCGAACCGTGATTGCCAGGGGGGCGCGCGCCGAAGGGAGTGTTGTGGACGCCAAAGCGCTGGGGCACATTAAGGGCGAGGCGAGGCTTGAGCTGCGCCTGGAGCGGGTGCACACCAAATGGGGCAGCTATCCGGTGGCCACCAGCTCGATCGAGCGCGCGGAAAAAGGCAAGGGTAAACGGACGGCGGAGTTTGCCGGCGGCGGCGGCGCATTTGGCGCGATCGTGGGCGCATTGGCCGGCGGTAAAAAGGGCGCACTCATCGGCGGGTTGGCTGGCGCCGGAGCGGGCACGGCTGGCAGCGCGATGACGGGCAACCAGGAGATTGTTCTGCCCGCCGAAACGCTTTTGACCTTCCGCCTGGAACATTCGGTTCACATCGTCGAGCAGAAATAAGACGATTTCATTCAGGGCCTGAAGGTCGCGTCGATTTTGCGACAGTTGCGGCACGACTCAAGTCGTGCCCTGACACTTCTTGCAATGCCCAAGAAGTGTTTCCGCTCGCCGCGATGAGCCTTCAGGCGACGCTTTCCACCGCAGCCGGCGCAGATGCTTTTTCGACGAGCATGCGCGTGTTATCGGCCATCAGGCGCTGAAGAACCTCGGCCGGCATGGGGCGACCGAAGAGCCAGCCCTGGGCCAGAACCGATTGCTTGGCGTCGGCAAAATACTTCGCCTGCTCGTCGGTTTCAATGCCTTCGGCGACCACGTTCAGGTTGAGCGCTTTGGCGATGGCCAGAATCTGCGGCAGGATTGTAATCGTAACCGCGCCGGTGCCGATCGATTGGGTGAAGGAGCGGTCGATCTTGATGGCGTCGACGGCCAGATCCTGCAAATAGGAGAGGCTGGAGTAGCCGGTGCCGAAGTCGTCGATGTGTACTTTGTGGCCGTGTTCGCGCAGCGCGTGGATGGTGTGAATGGCGGCTTCGTGGCGCACCGCCGAGCTTTCGGTGATCTCGATGGTGAGGCTTTGCGGCCTGACGCGAGCGTAGGCCAGGGCGCCCTCGAGCGTGAGCAGAAAGGCGGGGCTGTTCAGATCATCGGCGGTGACGTTGATGCTGACCCGGAAGTCGGGATTTTCGCGGAGGGTGGTGGCGAAATCGGCCAGCACGCGCCGTAAGACCCACTGTGTCAGCTCACAGACAAAACCGTTTTCCTCGGCGACGTGCACGAAGACGTCGGGGCTGACGGGAATGCCGTCCTCGTTGGCCCAGCGGGCGAGGGCCTCGGCGCCGGCGATGCGGCCGCTTTCCAGATCGACGATGGGCTGATAGAGCATCCACAAATCGCCCTTGCGGATGGCGCGCCGCAACTGTTTGGAGATGGCCTTGTTGCGCCGGTAGAGCAGGGAAAGCAGCAGGCCGACCAGCGCGCCGAAGAGTCCGCAGGAGACCATGCAGCCGACGAATCGGGTGCGGGCGGAAGCGACAATTTCCGGCAGCGAGGTGAAGGCGGTGACGCAACTGAAGAAGCGGATGGAGCAGCGGGTGGCGTAGAGCTTGTCCCCGAGCCAATCTTTGCCCTCGGTCGAGAGAATTTCGGGGCCGGCCAGCAGCGATTCGCCGAGCAACAGGCCGTGCCGCTGCGTCGGGGCGTCGGTGACGGTTTCGGTGAAGTGCAGCGGAGCCGGCTCAATGTACATGCGGGCCAGCGGGGTGTAGACGACGAAAGAATGGTTTCGCTGCAGGGTGATGGCGGTCAGGCTGTTGTCGCGATACGGCGTCAGTCCTTTATAGATCTGGGTGCCGTCCTGCTGCGTAAAATCCGGATTGAGCTGGTTGCCGAGCTGGGCGGGTCGGCCGAGTTTGGCCGAGCACTGGATCTGGCCATCGTCATTCATGTGCCCGGTGTCGATAATGAACGCGGACTGGTCAATTAACGCGTTGAAGTACTGAATTTCAGCCGGCGAACAGACGGGGTAAGGCGAAGCGTCTACGGCCGTCAGGGCCTCGCGCAACTCCGCGGCGGAGTTTTCTCCGTTGGTCATCAACTGGCTGGCGTAGTTGTCCAACCGAATCTCGGTGATCTGCGCCGTGATCCAGCGAGCCAGAAAGTAGCCACCAACAACTCCACATGCGGCCAGTGTCGTAATGGCCACAATCGTAACTACAAACCGCTGCCGAAATGTTGGCATGATCGATCAACTCACAAGTGACTTGTTTTCGGACAATAAAGCTGTTTCCCATTAAATTGGGTCTATGACCTTCTCATCGGTAGGGTGATTAGAAACTTTATGGTGCTTCAAATATGTTCAGCGTGTCACATAAGGGGAGGGGAGCGCGCCGGTGACTTGGCGGAGCCGGCGGGCGGCGGGAGCGTTTTCTTTAGAGCGGCGGCGACTTCACGCCGGGGCGACTCTGGTTTAAATGGTTGAATTTCGCGGCAAATCACTGTATCCTTATTACGCAGACACGTTTGTCCGCCAGGTCTTACCGTGTACGCACCGGCTGGCGGAGAGATGAGTGGGCCGAAAGCCCACTTTTTATTTGCGGCAAATTTGCCCCGGGAACAAGCTTAGAAACCGACAGCCGGATCGGGGCAAGGCTGCGGAGATTGATGGCGGTAGATCTGAACGAAATCCGGAAGGCGGCCGAGCGCGTGGCGGCATCGCACGGGCTCGATGTGGTCGATGTCGAGTTGATTGGCGCGGCCAAGGAACGCACGCTGCGGGTGAGTTTAGAGAAGGACGCCGCCGGCCGGGCGCAGTTGAAGGCGGCGGCCGAGGCCGGCCAGGATGACTTGCCGGAGAAGCTGCGCGAGGGCTCGCTCTCGTTCGAGCAGCTTTCTGGGGTAACGCACGAGGATTGTGCGGTCTTCAGTCGCGATTTTGGAGTTTTGCTCGACGTGGAGGAGCTGGTTCCCGACGCGGAGTATACGCTGGAGGCCAGTTCACCCGGTCTGGACCGGAAATTGATCCGGCCGGAGGATTTCGAGCGGTTTACCGGTTGCCTGGCGAAGGTGCGGACCTTCGAACCAGTCCGTAATAATCGCCATTGGCAGGGGAGATTGGTCGCGGGAGAGAAAAGCCCGCTGGAAACAGGAACGATTACGCTCGATTTAACGGCGGTGAGGCAAAACAGCAAGAGCCGCAAGGCGGGCGTGGATACGGTGGAGATCGCTTTGAGCAACATCGAGAAAGCGAATCTGACGCCGGAAATCTAGCTGCTAGCTACTAGCCTCTAGCTTCTAGCCTCCGACGATTGGAAGGGTTATTCCGGCTTCAGTAAAACCGGGAAAAAGGCTAGAGGCCGGCAGATCGAGGCCGGCTTACATTGAGATTTGAACGCGCCGGGGAAACCGCAAGTTTTTTCACCGGCAGAGAAAAGGGTAAGTAAGTATGGCCACCAGCGCTTTGTATCAGAGTATCGAGCTCCTAAGCCAGGAGAAGAGCATCGATCCGTCGATCGTCGTCGGCGCGGTCGAGGAGGCGATTGCCCTGGCTACGCGCAAGTACTACAAGACGCAGGAAAACATGCGCGGGGAACTGAACAAAGAGACCGGCGAGATCACGGCCTACATCTATAAGACGGTGGTTGCCGACGAGGAACAGGTCGAGGATCCGGTGAACCAGATCACGCTGGCTCAGGCCCAGGAGTTAACGCCCGGTGCCGAAGTCGAAGTGGGCAGCGAGATCCGCATCTATCGCGATACCAGCCCGCTGGGGCGGATCGCGGCGCAACTGGCCAAGCAGATCATCTTCCAGAAGGTGCGCGAGGCCGAGCGCGACACTGTTTTCCAGGAGTACGCGCACCGGGAAAAAGAGGTGCTGACGGCGACCGTCAAGCGGATCGAAGGCCAGGATGTGATCTTCGATCTGGGCAAGGCCGAGGCGCGCTGCCCCAAGCGGGAGCAGTCGCGGCTGGAGCAGTTTACGGTGGGCGAGCGGACGCGCGTGGTGCTGTTGAAGGTGGATCGGGCGGCCAAGGGGCCGCAGGTGGTTGTTTCGCGCGCCGCGCCGGAACTGGTGCAGAATCTCTTCCAGTCCGAAGTGCCGGAGATTTACGACAACACGGTGTCGGTGAAGGCCATTGCGCGCGAGGCCGGGGAGCGGACCAAGATCGCCGTGCAGTCGCGGGATAAAGATGTGGACCCGGTGGGTGCCTGCGTGGGCATGAAGGGAATGCGCGTGCAGTCGATCATCCGCGAGTTGCGCGGAGAAAAGATCGACATCATCGAGTATTCCGACGAGATTACGACCTTTGCCGAGAAGGCGTTGCAGCCGGCTAAGGTGAGCCGCGTTTCGATCGTCGATTTGACCGAAAAGCAGCTCGAGGTGATCGTAGACGACACGCAGTTGTCGCTGGCCATCGGCAAGAAGGGCCAGAACGTACGCCTGGCGGCCAAGCTCCTGGGTTGGAAGATCGACATCAAGAGCGAGGAAGAGAAGCGCCAGGAGGTCGAGCAGCAGATGCAGGCGCTGGCCGGCGCGCCGACGACGCCGATCGAGCAGATCAGCGAGTTGGGCGACACCATTATTCAAAAGCTGGTTGCCGCGGGCATAACGACCGTCGAGGCTTTGGCCGATATGACGCCGGAGCAATTGGAAGAGATTCCGGGTATCGGCGAAAAGACGCTGGAAAAGATTTCGGTAGCGGTGCGCAATTACTTTGCCCGCTTTGAAGATGGCACGGCAGATCCAGTTTCCGGAGCCGCTGAACCGGGCGATGCGGATGTGGCTTCAGATCCGGCGAAGAGCTCGGAAACAGATGAAACCGGAGCCACGGAAGTGGCTGTGACCGAAGGTGAGCGCGCCGCGGTTGAGGCAACCGACGAGGCGGAAGCGGAAAATGACGCCGCCGTCATCACCGAAGCGGAAAATGTCCGCGCCGAAGAAGAAGAGAACCTTCCCGCCGCCGAAGAGGACGCGGAGGAATTCCGCAACGCGGCCGAGACGGCCGTCGAGGATATTCCTCCTGCCGATGAGGCGGAAGTGGAGACATTGGAAGACCGGCCGGCCGAGGCGCTTGACGAAGATGCACAAAGCGCGGAGCAGCCGCTGCTGGAAGAAGACGAAAACGGCAGTGCGGCAGACAAGGACGATGACGCGTAAGATGCGCCACAATCCTTTCCAGGGCCAAGAAACACGATCACGCAACAACAACGCGGCCAGTGCCATTGAGGTAGCTATGAGCGACTCGTAGTGGTATGGCGGCAAAAGTCGAAAAGAGGCGGATGAGTAAGGTTCGTATCAATGATCTCGCGAAAGAGCTTGAAATAAAGTCTCGCGCGATTCTCGACATTCTTCCCGAACTCGGTATCGCCGGGAACAAGACCCATTCCAGTTCGCTGGAGTCGGGTGAGGCGGATAGGGTGCGTGCGCGTTTAGCGCAGAATGCCCAGTCTGCTTCGTCACCGGCCGCGCCCGCCCGTTATGGCGAGCAAAACATCATTCCTAAAATTGACCTCTCTCATATCTCCAAGCCCGGCGATGTGCTGAAGGCTATTCTGGCCAAGAAGCAGGAAGAGGAAGAAGAGTCGCGCCATCTTCGCGTGCCGGCAGCTCCGGCCACACCGGTCAAGCCCGTGGTCGTTGCAAAACCGGCCGTCGTGGTTACGACACCGCCAGTGGCAACGCCGCATCCGGCGCCGCGCAGGATTGTTCCGCAGCCCCGGCCCGCGCCGCCGATTATCGCTCCACCCGCGCCAAAACCCGCTATCGCCAGTCATCCGCCCGTGGTGGCCGTGGTCGCCAAGCCGCCAGTTGCTGTGCATCCGCCAGTCGCCGCGCATCCGCCGGTTGCCGTCGTGCATCCGGTAGTTGCCGTGGCGCACCCAGTGGTCGTCGTTGCGCCGCCGCCTGTGGCCGTCGCCGTAGTCAAGCCGCCGGTTGTTGTGACGCCGGTTGCTCCGCACGTGCACGAGGGAAGGCCGGTTGTCGTTGCGGAAAAGCATCCCGCGGTTGCCGTTCCGGCCGCCGCAGTCACTCCCGCGGTAAGCGCGCCTGTGGTGCCGCCCGTGGCCGTTACCGAAGCGGTTGCCGCTTCGCCAAAGGCTGCCGAAGTTCCGGCAGCGGAGAAACATACGACAGCTCCTACAATCGCCGCGGCCTCTAGCACTTCCGCGCCTCGTACTCAAGCGCCCGCGCCGCCGGCTAAACCGGCTCGCCGCATGGTGATGCCGCAGACCGGGCCCCGGCCCGTGTACAAGGCTTCGGTTCCCGCCAGCGTTCTTGGTGGCGGATTGCAGCGTGGCAAGCCGATCTTCGATCGCCGGCCCATGGGCCAGCGTACGCCCACGCCCGGCGCAACAGGAACATTCGCGAACGGTCCCCGGCCCAAGCATCCTACACGGACTACCTCCGGCCCGATGGCTCCTGGCGGACGTCCTGGTTTTGGAGCGCGTCCCGGCTTCGGAGCGCGTCCCGGTTTTGGCGGTCCACGGACTGGCCCCGGAGGCGCGCCGCCGACCGGCGAGGCTCCACGCCCGCAGCGCGCTTCATCACGCGGCCGCGGCCGTGGCCAGCAGCAGTACCCCAAGACCAAGGAAGGCCCGATGAAGGGCTTTGTACCGCCTCCTCGTTATGGCGGTATGCAGTACAGCAACGAACCGTTGCCGATTACGCGCGAGATCACGGTCACCGAGGGCATCAGCGTTAAGGATCTGGCGGAAAAGCTCGAGGTGCGCGCCAAGGATCTGATCGCTTCATTGTTGATGGGCGGCGTCTTCGTCACCGTCAACCAGTCGCTCGACGCCGAGATGGTTAAAGACGTCGCCGCCAAGTTCGGCGCTTCGTCAAAGGTCATCACCTACGAAGAGGCGTTGGAGAACGAGGCGATCGAGGATGTGCTCGACACCGATAACACCAACATGATCGAACTGGCGCGTTCGCCGGTGGTCACCGTCATGGGCCACGTGGACCATGGCAAGACCTCGCTGCTGGACGCGATTCGCGAGACCGACGTGGTTTCCGGCGAGGCTGGAGGCATTACCCAGCACATCGGCGCCTACAAGGTGAAGTTCTCCAAAGAAGGCTCTCCGGCGCACGGTCGCGAGATCGTCTTCCTGGATACGCCGGGTCACGAGGCATTTACGCGCATGCGCGCCCGCGGCGCCAAGGTCACCGATATTGTAGTGATCGTGGTGGCCGCCGACGACGGCGTGATGCCGCAGACGATCGAGGCCATCGATCACGCCAAGGCCGCCGATGTTCCGATCATCGTGGCCGTAAACAAGATCGATAAACCCGAGGCCAATATCGAGCGGGTGAAAAAGCAACTCGCCGATCGCGGTCTGATTCCCGAGGAGTGGGCCGGATCGGGCCAGCAGAGCACGGTCTTCGTCGAGGTTTCGGCAAAGAAGCGCAAGAATCTCGATCTGCTGCTGGAAATGATCTGCCTGGTCGGCGACATCAAGGCGCCCAAGGCAACGCCAGGCCGCAAGGCCGTGGGTTCGGTGCTCGAGGCCAAGCTCGATCGCGGCCGCGGCGCCGTGGCCACCGTTCTGGTGCAGGATGGAACGCTGCACTTGAACGACAGCTATGTGGTGGGCAACACCTATGGCAAGGTCCGCGCCATGTTCGACGACCGCGGACGCGCCATCAAGGAGGCCGGGCCGTCAACGCCGGTCGAGGTGCTCGGCTTGGAGGCAATGCCAGACGCCGGCGACACCTTCCTGGTGGTCACCGACCGCGACAAGGCCAAATCGATCGCCACCTATCGCAAGATGAAGGCGCGCGAAGCGCAATTGGCCAAGAGCTCTCGCCTCTCGCTGGAAAGCCTCTCCGAACAGGTGAAGCTATCGGGCGTGAAGGAACTGACGTTGATCATCAAGGGCGACGTGACCGGATCGGTGGAAGTGCTGGCCGATTCGCTGACACAGATGTCCACCGAGAAGGTGCGCGTCAAGGTGATTCGCGCCGGGGTCGGCTCGATCACCGAAAGCGACGTGCTGCTGGCGACGGCTTCCAACGCCATCATCATCGGCTTCAACGTCCGGCCGGAGCGCAAGGCCGCCGAACTGGCGCAGCAGGAGAATGTCGAGATCCGTTTGCACTCGATCATCTACGAGCTGCAGGACGAGATCCGCAAGGCGATGACGGGACTGCTCGAACCGGCCTTCAAGGAAACTCCGTTGGGCAAGGCCGAAGTCGTCAACATCTACCACATTCCGAAGGTGGGCACCATCGCCGGCTGCCGCGTACTGGACGGTACGCTACGCCGCGATACCGATGTGCGCGTGATGCGCGAGGGAGCCGAAGTATTCAAGGGCAAGATCGGCTCGCTCAAGCGCTTCAAGGATGACGTACGCGAGGTGACCAGCGGCATGGAGTTCGGCATCGGCATCGCGAACTTTAGCGATCTGAAGGTCGGCGACGCGCTGGAAGCCTTCTCGACCGAAAGGCTGGCGGTGGATTTGGGGGCGACGCTGACTGCAGCAAAAGCCTAAACCGCTACAAAACGAAAAAATCACGGCCCGCCCATCGCAAGAGAGGTGGGCCGTGGTGCGTAGAGGGGCTGGAGTATTCACAATGGGGGGGGCGGAATGTTGATTGACTCGTATCTCACATCCCACCCTAGCCGCAAAGAGCGCGGCTAGAATGGGGCACCCAAATTTTTTTTACACCGTTGCTGAAGAAATCCTAGTAGGAAATTTCGCGCTGCCAGACGGCGGCGTCAAAGTTGTGCGCGCACTGGTAGCCGTCGCTTTTGTAGAGCTTGACGGCGCTGGAGTTGGATTCGGTGACGGTGAGGGAAACCTCGGCCGCGCCGTGGCGCATAAGGCTGAAGGCGGCCTGCGCCAGCAGCAGGCGCGCCAGCCCATGACGCCGATAGCCGGGATGGACGCAGACCTGGGTGAGATGCCCGCAACGGTCGCTGATGCGCGAGCTGAGAACCATGGCGGCCAGCTCGTGGCTGGCCCGCTCCACCAGCACGTAGGAGGCCTGCGGTGAAAAATTGCCGCAGCCGGCGTAATGCACGATGTTATTCAAAAAGCGCATGGCGCCGTAAGCCGAACGGTACTGGTCGTTGATCAGGCCGTCGGGGTGGTCGCCGTAGGCGGTGCAGATCAGCCGCGAGGCCGCCGCCAGGTCCGCCTCGTTCCACGAGCGCAGTTCCAGTCCGGCAGGCAGATTAGCCTTGGGCTGGCTCCAGCGCTTGTTCAGCGGCTCAACCAGATAAAGCCGGCGATAGAGTTGGAAGCCTGCCTGGCTAAAAGCGTCGGCCAGCGTGCCGGAGGGATGCAGAAGCATCTGCGACTCGATGCGGTCGACGTGGGGGGAGTTTTGCAGCAGCTCGAAGAGATGGCGCAGCAGCGTATTCTGCGTGAGGTGCACGGGGTTGATGACGCTTTGGGCGCCGGGCATGGCGAAGACATCGCCGATGACGGCCTTGGTGCCTTCATAGACGCAGAAGACGTAGCCGATCACGCGCCCGGCCTCGATCGCCGCATAGCCGGGCAGCATACGGTTATCGAGATACTGCATCAGCAGCTTGACGGAGTTGCGATAGTCCCAGTGCAGGCGCTCGCCCCACAGATCGCACTCCGCCTCAAGCAGGGGACGCAGAACCGGTGCCGCGAAGTGCCGCAGGTCCAGAATCTCGACGGAAGCGTCCGATGTTTGCATTCGTCCTCGCGGTTGCCGCGGATGGATGCCGGCTACCGGCCTCCTACCCAATAAACTTCCAATCCCTGCTCGGGGTAGCCGAAAAGCTGCTTATACTGGCGGCCTTCGAGCAATTCTTTGAGCGCCATTTGCGTGTCGAGGTCGGTGCCGTGGCGGCCCTGGACGCGCGCCACCAGCAAATGCTGTTCATTGGGCACGCCGCTGCCATCGTAGTTTACGACCTCTTTGTTGCGATAGAAGGCCAGTCCGTACTCCACGTCGCGGCGCACGCGGAAGACCGCGACCGTGGTGTTGGGCGGCGCCACGGCCGCCAACTGCTCGGCCAGCGGCCGCGCGGAGTAGGAACGGTTGAGCAGGTGAATGACCTGTTTGGTGGCGGGTATGCCGGGAATGCCGAAGCATGGCCCCACGCCGTAGATGAATAGCACCAGCACGGCGAGAATTCCGCAGGTGGCCGCGCTCAGCCGGGCGATGCCGAAGCCCTTGACCACGACCAGAACCAGCAAACCAGCGCCGAGCGCGGCCAGCGCGGCGGCCAACAGCGCGCGCGTTGGCGGTTGCGCCTGATTGTGATTGACGAACCAGGGCAAAAGAAGCATGACCATCGTCATGGCGGCGCATACGGCGGCGTGGCCGAAGAGCAGCCAGCGGTTCATGCCCTTTTTGCGCAGGCGGAAGAGATAGTCGCCGGTGAGGATGGTGATGGGCGGCAGCGCGGGCAGAATGTAGCCGGGCAGCTTGGATTTTGAAAAGGAGAAAAAGATGATGGGAATCAGCGCCCAGATCACCAGAAACTCCGGGAAGGCGTCGCCGGGGCGGCAGGCAATGGGGCAGCCGGGTTTGGAGTAACGCCGTCGCCATTCGGCCACCGAAGTGAGAATGCCGTCGATCAGAGCGCGTACAGCGATCACCGTCCACGGCATCAGCGCCAGCATAACTACGACCAGGTAGTACCAGAAGGGCTGAATGTGCTGAAAGCGGTCGGTGGCGAAGCGCTGAAGATTGTGTTCGAGAAAGAACTCGCGGAAGAAAGTTGGATTTTGGTGTTGGACGGCGATGAACCACGGCAGCACCATGGCCAGATAGAGCGCGATGCCGGACCACCAGATCGAGCGGCGCAGAATGCTCCAGTCGCGGCGCAGAAAGGCGAAGGCGGCGACGATGCAAAGCGCTAGAAAAGGCGCGACCGGGCCTTTGGCCAGCGTGGCCAGGCCGGTGAAAAAGTAGATGTCGTAGAGCCAGAATTTGGAGTCGGTTTCATACCAGGCGTACCAGCCGAGCAAGCCTATAGCCAGCGGCGCGGCCATCTGCATGTCGGTCGAAGCGCCGCGGGAGAATCCAATTACGCCGGCGCAGGCCACCGAGATCAGGGCCGCGTCCAGATGCCCGCCAGGCCGAAAGCGGAGCATGTGCAGGTAGATCAGCCCGACCATGATGAAGGCGAAGGTGGTCGAGGGCAGCCGCGCGCTCCAGTCGTGCACGCCGAAATCCTGAAAGAGGAACATGGCGCGCCAGTAGTAGAGCGCGGGTTTTTCCAGCCAGGGTTTTCCGTAGAGGTAGGGCGTAACGCAGGAGCTAAGGCGATCTTTGACGGTGTGTGCGGAATCGAAGCGCGCCAGCATTTCATGGGCGATTTGCGCGTAGCGCGGCTCGTCGGCGCCCACCAGTCCCAGACCGTCGCCGCCCAGCAGCGGGGTGAGTCCGTAAGCCAGGAAAAAAACGGTGAAGAGGAGAAAGACAGTCGCTTCCCGCAGAGAGATATCACCCGGCATTTGCCGGCGCCAGTAGGCCAGCAGCCTTGATTGCAAGGACTTCGCGGGATCGACCATCAGGAGCAGTTCTCCATCGGCGCGGGGAAGTTGACTGCGCGCCGCAAAAGTCTTCCATGATCCAGGACGGATGGGGAACAGCCCGGACCTTCACGCTGCCGCGTCGCCACGGGCGCGGAAACCTTTAACGAATCAACAGGGACAAGGCTAACAGATTCCCCCCGTCTTTCAAGTAAACAGCGACGCGAGAGAGGGACCACGCGGCAATCAACGCAGCGCGGCTTTCCGCTCCGGTTTCGCATCCGTCGCGGCTTTGCCCGCAGTGGCGGATTTGCGTCCGCGACTCATGAGTTCGTCGATCCGCGCCTGGAAGCGTTCGGAGCGGTCGGCGAGAAAGTTTAATTCGGGCACGCAGCGAATGCCGAGCCGCACGCGCAGTTCGCGGTGGATGTAGCCTTTGGCGGCTTCAAGGCCGGCGACAGTTTGCTCTTCTGCCTTCTCGATGTCTTTGACCGTGCCATCGATAATGACATAGACGCGCGCCGATTTGCCGCCGGGATTCAGCGCCACTTCACTAACGTGGCAAAGATCGATGCGCGGATCGGAGAGTTCCCCCTCGATCATGATGTCGATTTCTTCGCGCAACGCCTCGGCTACGCGGTCCTGATGATGCTGCCGTCCGCGATGTTCAGGCATGGCCCCTCCCGCATCGGTAAAAAAATAAGCATAGCAGAGTAACAGCGCTAGCGCCGGATCGCGACCTCAGTGCCCGGAGGCCATATCAGTTTTATTCATGGCCTGATTATTCATGGCTCGATGCGATGCGCAATTGCGCGCCGCTATAATCGGTGCCGTGACGACTCTTTCCGCTTCGGCCCTCTCCGCGCAGCCGCACGCCGCCGGGCCTATCGTGCTGCATGCCGCACGCCTGCTTGAAATCGATACGGGCAAGCTGATCGCGCCCGGCGAAGTTCTGGTCGAAGGCGAACGGATCAAAGCTGTCGGCGCGAAGGTCGAGCACCCGCAAGGCGCGAAGATCATCGACCTCGGCGACGCCACGTTGTTGCCCGGCCTGATCGACGTGCATGTGCATCTGTTTCTGCATCCCGGCGCCGAAGACATGCAGACCATCGACGAGTCGGTTCCCTGGCGCACGATTTTGGCCGCCGAGGCCGCGCGCGCCGATCTGCTGGCCGGCTTTACCGCCGAGCGCGACATGGGCACCGAAGGCGCGGGCTCGGCCGACACGGCTATTCGCAACGCGATCAACAAGGGCTTGATTGCCGGTCCGCGACTGCGCGTCAGCGGCAACGCCATCGATATTCTGGGCGGTCACGAAGACGCCGCTCGTTTTAATCCGGCGCAGCACATTTTGCCTAACGCCGACCAGGCCAATACCGCCGACGAGCTGGTGGCCGTGATGCGCGCCCAGCGCAAAGAGGGTTCCGATTTCGCAAAGATTTACGAGACCGGCCAGGAGCAGATGATCGACGGCAAGCTCGATTCGCCCTACCAGTACACGGCGGCGCAACTGGCGGCGGCGGTTGAAGAAGCGCGGCGGATGGGCACGATTGTTTCAGTACACGCGCAGGGCGAGCCAGGCACGCTTTACGCGGCGCAGGCCGGCGTGGCTTCGATCGACCACGCGACGGAACTTTCGGATCAAACGATGCGGTTGATGATCCAGAAAAACATCTACGCGGTGCCGACCTTCGCCGTCATGGAATATTTTGCCGCGCATCCAACTTTGGCGGTGGAAGCGGCGCGCGAGGGCGCGATGGTCGACTTCAAGATCGCGGAGTTCAAAAAGCAACTGGCCGCCGGCGTCTCTTTCGCCGTGGGCTCCGACGTTGGTCCCTTTCCGCATGGCACGCAGGCGCGCGAGTTGACATTGATGGTTCGCCACGGCATGAAGCCTTTGGCCGCGCTGCAAGCCGACATGATTAACGGCGCGAAGCTGCTCGGCTGGGCAGAGGAGATCGGCCAGCTCAAGCCCGGCTTCTATGCCGACATCATCGCCGTACCCGGCAATCCCCTCGATGACATTTCAGTGGTTGAGCATGTGAGCTTTGTGATGAAAAACGGCGCGGTGGTAAAGCAATAGGGCCGGGTCCGCGCTGTAGGCGCAGCGGTTCAGATCGTGATAACCAGTTCCGAGTAGGCCTGCAATTGTTTGTCGGCTGTCAGCAGATGCAACGGCTCGGTCATCGCCTGAGCGACAAGCAGCCGGTCGAAGGGATCGCGATGCAATAACGGGAGCTGGCCCGCGGCTATGGCGTGGCGGTTAGTCACCTGCAACTCGCGCAAACCGGCTTGTCCTAATCGCGCCACCACCATTTCCGGATCTTCTTCGATCTTGCCGATCTGCCATTTGATGGCAATCTCCCAGATACTCGCCGTGGAAACGTAGACTTGTTCGGCTTTACGAATAAGCGAGCAAGCTTGAGGCGAGAGCCGTGGATTTTCTTCCATAAGCCAGAGCAGCGTATGCGTGTCGAGCAGAAGACGCATGGTCAAATAGCCTTTGCGATTTCTTCCGACTGCGTTTTTTCGGCGGGCTCTTCAGGGGGAAAAATATCTCCCTCAAATTCGGCCAGGAGCTCGGGAGGCAGCGGCGCGTCGAAGTCGTCGGCGATGTGGAGCTTTCCTTTGAGCAACCCAAAGACGATGGGCCGTTTCTTGGGCTCGATCGGAGCTAGCCGTGCGGCGGGTTTTCCGGCGCGAGCGATGATGATTTCTTCGCCCTGCTCGGCCAGCGCAACCAGCTTGGAGAGCTGAGTTTTGGCTTCGAACATATTCACGGTGGTCATAGCGCGCCTCTTAGCTTAGCTAGACTTAGTCTAGCATAAATTGCAAACAAATCGAAGAGGATGGCCTTGAGGCTTTCCCGTATCGGAAGATGATGATTTTGAATTGCTTAACTTGTTTGCATAATTCCGCGCGCTGCGAAATGGCTTCCGATCGACTACCCCGCCACGGTAAAGCTGGCCTCGCTGCGCGTCACCGGATGGTAGAGCGTGTCGCGCTCGACAGGTGTGCGGCCAGCCTCGACGATCAGGCGGCAAAGATCTTTGCGCGTGAGCCCCTGCGGAGTGGTGGCGCCGGCATCGTGGTAGATTTTTTCTTCGACGACGGTGCCATCCATATCATCGGCGCCGAAGCGCAGAGCGATCTGGGCGATCTTGGGCGTGAGCATCTGCCAGTAGGCCTTGATGTGGGCAAAGTTGTCGAGCAGAAGGCGGCTGACGGCGATCTGGCGAATGTCACAGAGGCCGGTAGTGGGCGGGATGTGCGAGAGCGCGGTGTGCTCCGGATGAAAGGCCAGCGCGATGAAGGCCTGAAAGCCGCCGGTCTCGTCTTGCAGTGCGCGCAGTTGGAGCAGGTGATCGACGCGTTCCTCGTCGGTTTCAATGTGGCCGTAGAGCATGGTGGCGTTGGTTTTGAAGCCCATTTTGTGGGCGGCGCGCGCGGTCTCGATCCACTGGTTGCCGTCGATTTTGTGGTCGCAGATGATGGCGCGAACGCGCGGAGCGAAGATTTCCGCGCCGCCGCCGGGCATCGAGTCGACGCCGGCCTGGCGCAGCTTCACAAGGGTTTCTTCAATGGTGAGCTTGGCGCGGCGGGCGAAGTAGGCAATTTCGACCATGGTGAAGGCTTTGATGTGGACGCGCGGAAAGCGCTCTTTGAGGCCGCGAACCAGATCGAGATAGTAGGCGAAGGGCAGGTCGGGGTGCAGGCCACCGACGATGTGAAATTCGGTGACCGCCTCGGAGTAGCCGCTGGCGGCCGCGCGCCAGGCATCTTCCAGGCTCATGGTGTAGCCGGCCGGGTCGCCTTTTTTACGGCCGAAGGCGCAGAGCTTGCAGGCCGAGACGCAGACGTTGGAGTAGTTAATGTGGCGATTGACGTTGAAGTAGGTGACGTCGCCGTGCAGCCGCTCGCGTACATGGTTGGCCAGCCAGCCCAGGGCCAGCAGGTCGTTCGTGCGGTAAAGCGCCAGGCCCTCTTCGGCGTCGAGCCGTTCCTGTGCAAGAACTTTGGCGGCAATCGGTTCCAGCCGCGGGTCACAGGTGCGAAAGGGGAGGGTGCGGAAAGGGGTTTGCTGGGGGCTCGCGCTGGTCATATCAGCCATAAGAGCGATGATACTGGATTTGCGGTGATCTGGCTCACCTGCCGGCGGCAATTTCGGTCCCGAAAATACGGAGCTGTGTGCCCGGCTATCGTAGAAGATCACTCGACGTGGTAACTGGGGCCGCAGGCCGCTATGTGGCAGTCGGCCTTGCCGATTTTATCAAAATGAAAATCTGTTTCAGCAATGCAAAAATCCATTTTTCTTGATTGTTCAAAAAAGAACAGACGGCCGCGCCGCCTTTGCGGAACATCATTGAAAATGATTCCGGATTCAGAAATACACCCCGGCAAGGGTATGAAAAGATCTGCCTTCTAAGCCATATCTGGAAGGGCCGCGAAAAGGATGAACGATAAGGATGGGGAACGGGCAACGAGAAAAATTCGATCCGGCCAAGTTCTTGCTGAAGGCGGGACTGGTACGAACTGTTGCGGAACTGAAGCCCAAGCAAGCATTGTTCTCGCAAGGCGACGCGGCCGATTGCGTTTTCTATTTGCAAAGCGGCCGAGCCAAACTTACGGTAATTTCAAAGGCAGGCAAAGAGGCGACGATCGCGCTGCTGACGGCAGGCGATTTCGTCGGCGAGGAGTCGATGTCCGACTCGGCCGGCCTGCGTATTGCCACCGCCACGGCGATTACCCATTGCACCGCGCTTAAAGTCGCGCGCGAGCAGATGATTCGCGTCATCCACGAGGAGCACGATTTTTCCGACATATTTTTAAAATTTCTGCTGGCGCGCAGCATGCGCATCCAGGCCGATCTGGTCGATCAGTTGTTCAACTCCAGCGAGAAGCGTCTGGCGCGGATTCTGCTGCTGATGGCCGAGTATGGCCAACCCGGCGAGGGCGAGCAGGGGACGCAGATTCCTAAGATCTCGCAGGAGACGCTGGCCGAGATGGTTGGCACCACGCGGTCGCGAGTGAGCTTCTTCATGAATCGCTTTCGCAAGCTGGGATTTATCGATTACAACGGCGGAATCAAGGTCCACAAATCGCTGTTGAACGTGGTTTTGCACGAATGAAAGCAGCGCGCCCGCGGCGGCGTGAAACCAACAAATACGAAGGCCCGCTGCTTCGTCGGCAGCGGGCCTTTTCGTTGGTGCAATGAAACAGCACAGACTGTGGATCGGAGAAAAAGTTCAACCAACTCGACGAAAGCAACTCATGAAGCTAGAAGATTCCGTCGAGGCAAGCGTGTGTTGGGATGTGCGTCTCAAAATGATGGATGGCCGGTTATTGCTACCCTTAAAAGATGTCCATCGAGCACATGCGCCCGTCAAGTTTGTACCTTACAAAGTCTTGAAATGGATTGCAGGTCAATATTGCTCAAATCTCAATAAATATTTGTTTTTTTGCCGCGCCTTCTATGCGGCGCGTAGCCTGTGTGTCCACACGCGTTCTGCCAAAAAAGCGTGGCGCTTCATCTTCATTTACCGCGGCGGATGGAGTTTTGGAAGCACAAGTTTTCGTGGTTTCACGCTTTGCTTTTCCACAGGGATAAAGGGCGTCGTTGAGACCGAACTTCAGCGGCGGAGTTGTATCGACAAGAGGCTCATGGATCGAGGATACTGAAATAAATGAATTCCATGTGACTTGGCTCACCTTTGGTTGGCGATGGCTGCCGAGGGGGCGGCATCACAACCGCGGTGTGGGCGGCGGGCGTAAACTGTCCATTTTACTGTTGCAATCAAGAGGCAGGAAGAATGCCCGTGGAAGAGCGGATGAGCACGCAGAGCTATGCGCGGGGGCCGGAGCGGCCTCTACTGAAATTGACAGTAGGCGATTTACTGAAGCGGACGGCGGAGCGCTATCCGGATCGGCTGGCGGTGGCCTCGCGCCACCAAGGCAAACGCATGACTTGGGCCGAGCTAAGCGCGGCGGCCGACAATGTAGCGCGCGGCCTGTGGTCGCTGGGCATACGCAAGGGCGACCGGGTAGGCATCTGGTCGACCAACTGCATCGAGTGGATCATGATGCACATGGGCGCGGCGCGGGCCGGCGTGGCGCTGGTCAACGTGAATCCCGCTTACCGCTCGCACGAGCTGGGCTTTACGCTCACGCGCTCGAAGATGAAGGCGCTCTTTTTGTGGCACAAAGACAAGCGCGCCGACTACGAAGAAATTTTGAGCCGGGCGCGTCAAGGGCACGATAGCGAACTGAAGCACGTGATCTACTTTGATTCGCCGGAATGGCCGGCGCTGCTCGAGGCCGAAGGCAAGCTGCCAGACCACGTCTCGATCGACGACATAGCCAACATTCAGTACACCAGCGGCACGACGGGCATGCCCAAGGGCGTGATGCTGACGCATCACAATGTAGTGAACGACGGGCAGTTTCTGGCGCAGGGATTTCACTATTCCGAGATCGACAAGATCGTGGTGCCGGTGCCGTTGTTCCACTGCTACGGTTGTGTAATCGGGACCATGAGCGCGGTCAACTCCGGCGCGGCGATTATTTTGCCTAACTGGACCTTCGAGGCGCGGGCCACCATGCAGGCCATTCACGAGGAACGGGCGACGAGCGTTTACGGCGTGCCGGCGATGTACGTGGCCGAGTTCTCGCTGCCCGACTTTAAGCAATACGACACGACCTGCCTACGCACGGGTATGATGAGCGGCGCGCCCTGCCCGGTGGAACTGATGCAGCGCGTGCTGAACGAAATGCACATCGGCGAGCTGGTGATTGCCTACGGGCAGACGGAAACTTCGCCGGTGGTGACGATGAGCGATGCCGGCGACTCGCTCGACATCCGCGTGAATACGGTTGGCCGGGCCATGCCGCAAACCGAGATCAGAATTGCATCGGTTGAAAACGGCGAAACGCTGCCGCGCGGCCAGCAGGGCGAGGTTTGCGTGCGCGGCTTCGCGCTGATGAAGGGCTACGACGGCGATCCGGAGGGCACGGCGCAAGTAATCCGTTCAGACGGCTGGCTTTATAGCGGCGACCTGGGCGTGATGCGCGAGGATGGTTGCATCCACATTACCGGCCGCTCGCGCGACGTGATTATTCGCGGCGGAGAAAATATTTATCCGCGCGAGGTCGAGGAGTTTCTCTACACCCATCCCAAGGTCGGCGAAGTGCAGGTGATCGGCGTTCCCGAGCAGCGGCTGGGCGAAATCGTTGTGGCCTGGGTACGGATGAAGCCCGGCGAGACGGCCACCGAGGAGGAGATTCGCGAGTTCTGCCAGGGGCAGATCGCCTACTACAAAATTCCGCAGTATGTGCGCTTCGTTACCGAGTTTCCCATCACGCTTTCGGGCAAGATCCAGAAATACAAGATGCGCGAGCTCGAGATCGAAGAGCGGGGATTGCAGTCGGTGGCCAAAACGGAGATGGCGTAGGGCTTTCCCTAATTAAGTGGGTGCGTCAGATCAGCGCGGATGCCGAGCGCTTCGGCGATTTCGCCCAGCCGTCTGTCGCTTGTCCAGAGCTTTGTGCTCGCAGTGGCCAGGCAGGCAGCGAGCAGGTGGGCATCGGTCAAGCCAACGCCCTTTGCATAAATCTGCCGAGCCTCGACCATCAAGCGCACGTCCTCGATGGAAACCACGACCAGTTGCGGCAGGCAATCGAGGTCGGCCAGAGTCTGCTGCCGATTGCGAAGCGAACCCAGCGCCAGCTCTGCCACAACGCAGGGATGAGTGACCAATTGCTGGTTGTTAACCAACGCTTCTAATTCGGTACGGTGCGCGCCGTTGCGGAAGAACTGAATCCAGATCGAAGTGTCGGCGAGGATCACAACCCCTCGACCCTTTGCCGGCGGATGTCTTTGAGGTTGGGCATGGTTCCGGCTAGCGCCAGGAGCCTGCGCCCAGCCTCGCGCTCGATCAGGGCCTTAAGCGCTTCACGCAGAAGCGCGGTACGCTCGTTCAGGCCGCTATACTCCTGTGCGCGGCGCAGCAGGTCGTCGTCCAAAGCAACGGTGGCTCTCACGGTTTTATCTCCGGTGCATAAATTGTACTCAATTTGGTGACAATTTTGGTGATTATTGTTGATCGATTTATGTTGCCGGAATGGCGCCCTTCATGTTGGCAAGAAATTTATTTGGCCAGCCCTTCGCGATGAATGCGCTCGATCTGTTTGCTGTAGCGGCCCAGCAGAGCGTTCCAGCGGACGATGGCGATGTCTTCTAACATGCGCAGGCCGTCTTTGAGGTAGCTGATGCGGCTGCGCTCATCGTGACCCCAACTGACGGGAACTTCTTCAATGCGGTAGCCGCGTTTGCGGGCGATGAAGAGAATTTCCGGATCGAAGCCCCAGCGCTCGATGGTCTGGAGCTGGAAGATGGTTTGGGCGGCGGCGCGGGTAAAGGCTTTAAAGCCGCATTGCGTGTCGGCGTAAGGCAGGCCCATCACCAGACGGGTAACGCCGTTGAAGCAGCGGCCAAAGAACTGTCGATAAAGCGGCTGGCGAATAGTCTGGCGGGCGCGCTCAAGCCAGCGGGAGCCGATGGCGATGTCGGCGCCTTGGGCGATGGCGGCAAAAAGCCGGTCGGCTTCTTCAATGGGCGCCGACAGGTCTGCGTCGGTGAACATCACGATTTCGCCCAAGGAGTGGAGCATGCCGTTGCGAACGCTGTAGCCTTTGCCGCGGTTGCCTGGATTCTGCAAGAGGCGGATTTCAGGGGCATTTTTGGCGGCTGCGCGGACAATTTCTGCGGTTTGGTCGGTGGAGCCGTCGTCGACGACGACCAGCTCGGCCGACCAGTTGTGTTGGCGGATGCAGGCGACAACGGCATCGAGCGCGCCGGAAATGCGTGCGGATTCGTTGTAAGCGGGAATGACAATACTTTGTTGTGGATAGCCCATATTGTTGCAGAGAGTGTATTCTGCTTGGAGACTCCAGAATAACTGGTTCTAGTGGGACATAGGGACACAGATGGTAAAAGTAGTAGCCCCGGCCCAATGATGAGGTTCGGCCGGGCGCATAGGCCGGAAAAACGCCCAAGGTAACTGGTTGATGCGTAAAGGCTAACCCAATTTTGGGCTTGCTTTTTAGCTCTTTCCTGGGCACAATCCCTTTATTGCTGAATGCGGAGGGTTCAGGGAGATGACAAAAGCTGATCTTGTGGAAAAAGTAACGGCGCTAGGCGATTTAACGCGGCGCGATGGAGAGGTGATCGTCGAAACGATCTTCGGATCGGTGATCGGCGCCTTGCAGAAGGGCGATAAGATCGAGATTCGCGGTTTCGGATCGTTTCGTATCCGCCAACGCAATCCCCGTATAGGTCGCAACCCCAAGACTGGAGCGCGCGTTGAGGTTCCCGCCAAAAAAGTTCCGTACTTCAAGCCCTCCAAGGAACTGCGCGATCTGGTAAACCCCGGCGAAGCGGCCGCCAAGGCCTCCTAAACCGACTGGGCCCTTACGACGAGTAAGGGCGCTTCTCCTGAGTCTGACGAATCCCGATTACCGCCATCATCCGCCCCGTGCGGCCATGGGAGGCTCTGTGCGAAAAAAAGAGCTCCGTGTGGCAGTTGGTGCAGCCGCCGACGATTTTGATCGCTCGCGGTTTGAGGCCGGCGTCGAGCAGTTGGCGGCGGTTGGCCTCGATCAGGTCCAGGTGCAGGCTGGGGCCGATGGACGAGTGGCCGGGAGCGCGCTGGGTGAGGAAGAGCAGCGGATATTTAATTCGGATCGGCTCGGAAGAATAAACCTCATGAAAGAGCTGGCGCGCGTAGGCGAATTGCGACTCGAACTCGGAGAGCAGCTCTTCGCCGACGGCGTAGCAGCAGGCGCCGACACCGGGTCCGATGGCGGCGATCAGATCTTCAGGACGTGAGCCGTAGAGCAACCTCATGCGGCCGACGCCGTTTTCGACGATGCGCTTGACGGTTCCGCGCCAGCCGGCGTGGAAGGCGGCGACAATGCGGCGGCGACGATCGGCAACCAGCACGGGAATGCAGTCGGCGGTTTGAATGGCGAGCAGCAAACCGGGCTCGGCGGTCATCTGGCCGTCGGCCTTTCGTGGCTGTGCGCGCGTGGCGTCCGTGGCCGAAGCATCAACAATCAAGCTGGAGTGAAACTGACGCAGAGACAGTAGCGGCGTTTCCGTGCTGCCGGTGACGGCTTCGGCGAGCAGACGGCGGTTGGCAAGAACGGATTCGCGCTGGTCGTCGGCGGTGAGGCCGAGATTCAATTCGCCGGGGGCGTCATCGGCGCAGTAGGCGCGGCTTTGCCCGCCACGGCGCGTGCTGAAGCCGGCGCAAAGCCAGGGGAGATTCCAACCGGGTACGGGGAGCCATTCGACGCCATTGGCGGCGCGTGCGGGCGCGGAGACCGGACGAGTCAGCTCTTCGGCATCGGTACGGTCGAAGCGCGCCGGAGCGGCAGAGGTTTTGCGGCGCAGGCGTGGGACGAGTCCTGCTGCGAGCAGTTTGGCGTCGATGGCGCGAAGCGCTTCGGTGGGGAAAGATTTGGCGCGTGAAGAAGATCGCATCGTATTCATGATACTAGCGGGCGCTGGGCGGGAATGGATGCGATTTCAAAGGAGCGTGAGGGCTGAAAATGCTCCAAATGAGCAATGGGCCTACCTTCCGGTAGGCCCGCTCGAGAGGCAGATTCAGGTGGGAACCAGGGGGGATTAGGGGAGAGAAGGTTCGTAGAGAACCTTGGGGAGAATGATCGTTCTGGGGTAGGTAGTCACGGGGAAGCCTCTTCTGATTACTTACATTGATGCACGAGTGAGGAAAAAGTTGCAAGCGGACGAAAGGACATGAAAGATAATTTTTTTTGTTCGCCGGGGTTTTACCTGTCTGGCACCTGTTGCAGCCAAAAGATAGTAAAAGGCTTGCAACTAAGGGCCCAAATTGGGCACTCTTTGAAGTATGAAGCGGCGGATCTATTTCGTGATTGGCATTCTGGTGCTGGCAGTGATTGGCTACCTGCTCTACACGCACCGGGCCCAACTCGGACTGGGCCCCTCGGCCAGCAATCCGGAGAGCGCGGGTTCCGATCAGGCGGCCGAGCAGCAACCGGCGCATGTTTCCTGGCAGTCGGTGGATCGTACGCCGGATGGCTTTAAGGTGGATATGCCGGCCGACTCAAGTCAGTTTCAGGTGCCGGCCTACAACAACCGCGGCGGCGCCGAGCAAGTGGAGTACATTCAGGCGACGCCTGGCTCCGACACGACCTTTGCGATTGCCTGGGCCGACGATCCGCCCGTGGAACGGGCCAGCGGCTCCTCTGCCGAGCGGACGCTCGATACGGCGCGGGATGGGGCGCTGGTGCGCACCCAGACGACGATGCTCAACGAGTCGCACACGCAATTCCAGGGTTATGCGGCGCGTAATTTTTCCGCGCGCAATGGTAGCGGCGGTCTCTTCAACGCGCGGCTGATTCTGACCGGAACGCGGCTCTATATGCTGCTGGCGACTTTTCCCTCTTCCAGCGCGCGCCGCGAGGCGGATGTGAACCGGTTTTTCGACTCGTTCACTCTGATTTCGCCGCCGCGCGACCGGTGAACCGCAGCGTTGTTCGAAGGTTTTAAGAGACGTTCTCAATTCAAGGTCGAAAAAGCATAACCGTCAAAAAATAAGGAGCGGGAACCCTTGGCGAGTGGAAACTCCACCCGCCAAGGAGCGAATTTAAGAAGGTGCTCCCGCCTGGGATGCGGTTGCTCGGACCGCATCTCAAAGCCTGTTACGCTTGCGAAACGCTC